>Ga0102590_1002545_pt1 | contig 21159 bp, 23 predicted proteins | sample AraplaMF_Col_mMF_FD_76859 | JGI IMG/M metagenome (GOLD analysis project Ga0102590, IMG submission 76859) | Arabidopsis root microbial communities from the University of North Carolina, USA - plate scrape MF_Col_mMF | ecosystem: Host-associated > Plants > Roots > Endosphere | place: USA...
AAACTTCCTCAACTTTGGACATGGCGGCGGTCGTCATCAATCCTCCGAGGTCCCGGGCGGTCCCGAAACCGGTTATTCGCACGTTGGCTGCGGCTGGGTGCTGAAAATCAACCTATCAGAGACAACGGGCTGGCAGAAGCCCGCCCCCCAATCAAAGTTCCGTTGTCTTTTCATTGAGATAGGTAAGGAACGCGATTTTTGGAAGGCTGCCCTGCGAATCACGCTCGAATTTCGCGCCCCGAGGCGGGATCTGCCGGCGCGAATGGCACTTTTACCGCCGCTCCTTACTTATGTAGGGTCTGAAGCCCCATGCCCGCCGCCAACATAGAGACGACGTGACGTCCTTTCTCGATCCCCTCATATCCTTCGTTTCGGCCCATGCGTGGCTGGCCTATCTGACCCTGTTCCTGGCAGCGCTTCTCGAGGCCGTCCCAGTGGTGGGATCGGTGATCCCCGGCTCGACCCTCATCCTGGCGCTGAGCGCCCTGATTCCGGGCGGAGAATTGAAGCTTCAATGGGTGCTGCTGGCCGCCGCGCTCGGCGCGGTGCTGGGTGACGGCTCGGCCTATTGGATCGGGCACCGCCAGCAGCGTGAAATCCTCAACACCTGGCCGCTGACCAATTATCCGCGCGTAGTCGCCGAGAGCGAGAGCTTCTTCAACCGCTTCGGCACCTGGGCCGTGTTCTTCGCCCGCTTCGTGCCGCCGATCCGCGCCTTCGTGCCCGTGACCGCCGGGGCGCTCGGGATGGCGCCGGCGCGGTTCTATGCAATCAATATCCCGGCGATTTTGGTCTGGGCGCCCGCGCATGTGCTGCCAGGGGTGCTGGCGGTGTCAGCGCTGCATGAATATGCCGGGCTGCCACACCATGCGCACGTCGGCAAGCACATCTGGATGCTGACCGTGGTCGGCGTCGCGATCATCGGCGCCCTGGGCGTCTGGTACTATCGCCGTCGGCAGAATGGCGTCGTCGCGGAAGCAAAGCCGCGAGTTTAGACCCTGCGGAGACATCGCGCTTGCTTCCCTTACGCCGTTGACCGCGCTTGTTCCCGCTAGCGCAAGGGGACCGCTTCGGGCGACACCGCGACCGAGCCAAGCGGCACATCCAATGAATAAATGAACCCACCGGGTTCGTAGGCAAGTTGCACCCGACCGGTCAGCTGCTGGCCGAGAGACTCCATCATTCGGGTGCCGAAGCTTCGCCGGGTTGGAGGCTCGACGGCCGGACCGCCTCTTTCCATCCACACCAGCCGGAGTCTCTGCTTCGGCTCGTCTATCGTCCACGCAATTTCGACGCGGCCCGTAGGAACCGACAACGCCCCGAACTTGGTGGTGTTGGTGCACAGCTCGTTGACGGTCATGGCGAGCGCGATGACCGCCGCGGAGGTAATCCTGATGTCGGGTCCGTTGAAATGAAAACGCCGATCGCCCTGACCGTCATAAGGCTCTGTCGCGCTGCTCAGCGTGTAAGTAAGGCTGGCATCTGCCCAACTGACATGCATCAGCAGATCGTGCGCTCGTCCCAATGCAGTCAGCCTTCCCTCCATTGCCTTCTGTCCGTGCTCAATACTGGGGGCTGCGCGGAAGCTCTGGGACGCGATAGCGCTGACCATCGCCAGAGTATTCTTGACGCGATGGTGAAGCTCCCCGAGGATCAGCGTCTGCAATTTGTCTGCGGCTTGTCGCTGCTCTGCATCGATCCCGGCCTGGACAAGGAGGGCCTGCGCGTCAATCCCGGCCTGTTCGAGCAGCAGGCGGAGGCTGTCGTTCTCCGCGGAAAGGACGGCCTCCTGCGCGGGGCGGGCCGCGGAATCAGCCGCCGCCAGGGCGTGAAGCGCCTGATCCGCCGGCGGCCAGTCGGTTGGTCCCGGAACGATCCTGAGCGCCCCCGCACCCACCATCTTCTGCAACTCGGTGATCATCTGCTCGACGCCAAGCGGTTTGCCGAAGAAGCGGCTATTCTCCGGCCTTTCCGCGTCAGATGGCCTCACCTGGCCTGAAACCAGTATGATCTTGATCGAAGGCCAGCGCTCGTGCACCGCATGCGCGAGTTTCAAGCCGTCGATGCTTCCTGGCATCTGGATATCGGTGAATAGCAGCGAGATGTCCGAGCGGGACTCGAGAATCGATATCGCCTCGTCGGCGTTGACGGCCTCGACTGGATGAAAGCCGGCATCCTCCACGATGTCGACGGCGCGCATGCGCAGGACCATTTCGTCCTCGACGACAAGCACATTCGGCACCGAATCTGGATCTGTTGACATGGACGGCCTCACTCTTTCGAAAGCAGCTGGATCGGTCAGGAAGATTTTTCGCGGACGGCGAAAGGGAGCTATCCAGAAGGGACTTGCCCAGAAGGGACTTGCCCAGCCACTCAGCGGCTCGACGCGGTCCGTGATGACTGCGTCTGTCGCATGAGATGACGGGCATTGGCGGCTTCCGTCAGCGCGTCGCCTCCGATCAACGGACGGAGGGAATCCGGCCTATCGCCGGGCGGTCACAAGACGAGCTTCCACGATTTTTCCGCCCGAGCCCATGTCTTGCAAACAAGAGGCGGAGAAATTGGGCCAGGTCTGTGTGGAGCAATGCGAAGCTGCTGCCCGGACTTCAAGCCGGTCCCCCTTGGCCATCGCGACGACTTCACTCGATTGCACCTGGGGGGTGAAACCCGGGAGGGCGATAACCAACGCTCCGAGGAGCGAGAACATCGCCGCCGCCGAGAGTAATCTGACCATTTTGGGCTGCTGACTTTTTGATCTTCGGTCCCGCCACTTTCGGGGACCACATTAGCAACAACCAAAATGGCAGATAGTTCCACGAAAACAACTTGTATTTGTACAGCTATTGGAATAGTGCCGTTGCCTTGGCGAGTGAACCGGCGTGGCACTCCTCAGCTCTTGAACGCGGTAGCCGTCCCTCTCCGCCCAGGCGCCGGGCCCACATAGCGCGCCCGCTCGCTGCCCGCCGGCAGGCGCAGCGCGTAGTCGATATTGACGAGTTCGCCGGTCGCCTCGACGATCCGCTCCGGCACTTCCCGTGTCTACGTGCCCAAGAGCAAGATCGTCGAGGTCGAGATGAGCACCGAGGATGCCGCCATGCTGATCATGCCGGCCGGCGTGGTGCAACCGGGTTTTACGCGGTGAACATCCCGGCGATCGTAGTCTGGGATCCCGCGCATGTCCTGCCGGACGTGCTGGCGGTGTCGGCCCTGCATGAATATGCCGGGTTGCATCATCACGGGCATGTCGGCAAGCACATCTGGATGCTGACGGTGGTTACCGTGGCGATCATCGGCGGACTCGGCGTCTGGTACTATCGCCGCCGACAGAACGGCAGTGCCGCGGCGGCGAAGCTGCAGACCTAGCGCGGGCGACTCGCCCCATTCCTAGGGCTTATTGAGCAACACCCACAGCCGCGCGATTTTTCCGCTTTCGATTTCGGCAACATCGGCGCCCGTCACCGCCACCGGGCCGTGCTCCGGTCCGGCCTGCCAGGCCAGGTGCGCCAGACCATGATGCCCGACCGCGAAGCCATCCGGCACGAATCTGAACGTTGGCCCGAACTGCGCCAGAAGCTTGCCGGCGACATCCGATATGTCGGCCCGCCCTCGGACGATATTCGTCGGCTCGTACATGACGGGCTCCTCAACGAACAACTCGGCGATGGCGGCTCGCCGCTTGTCATCGTCCCGCTCGTTGAACACACGCTCCAGATTTGAGCGAAGCAGGTGGTCGTAATCAATATCGGTGGTCATTTCGTAGCCTTTCGTAATTCCCTCTTGCCCACAGCCGGTACAACGCCATCATCCGAACTTGACCAGATTCAGCGCTGGAAGCGGGCCTCCGGGAAACTGGGTCAACCTGCCGCCGATCGCGAGCGAACCAAGATCGATGCCGAAGAATCCGAGCTGGTCGATCAGCGCACCGACAGCCGCCTTCGCGCCAGCATCATCGCCCGAGTAGAACAGCACGCGCTTGCCGCCGTCGCTCGCCGGGTCAGTTGCCAGCAGTTGCGACAGCAGATGATTGAATGCCTTCACCACCCGCGCACCGGGCACTAGATCGGCGAAGATTTCTGACGAGAGCCGGCCACCGAGCTCAGCCGGCTTGAACAGCGGCGCCTCGATCGGATTATTGGCATCAACCACGATGCGTCCATCGAATGGGGGCAGGCCGGCAAGCGCGTCAGGCAGCTTCGACCAGTTGACCGCGACGAACACGATATCCTTGGCGGCAGCCTCCTCGCGGGTGCCGGCGGTCACGAGCGGGCCCAACTCGGCCACGGTCGTCGCTAAACTCTCCGGGCCGCGGCTGTTGGAGAGGGTCACTGCGATCCCCTTGGCCGAAAGGGCCTGAGCGATGGCGCGGCCGATATTGCCGGCGCCGATGATGCCAATGCTGGACATGAAAATTACTCCTGTGCTGTTCGGCGATCAGCGCTGCGCTGATCGGTAGCTCGGAGGTGCCCCAAATATTCCTCTTTTATTAGCCGGTAATTGATCGTAAGATTTTCAATGATTACTTGAGAATAGATCGTTGGAAACTCTAGCGAACCTCGAATCCTTCGTCCGCAGCGCCGAATGCCGCAGCTTTTCCGAGGCCGCCCGGCGTCTCTCGGTGACCCCGGCCGCCGTGAGCCGCAACGTCGCCATGCTGGAGCGCAATCTCGGCGTCCGGCTGTTTCATCGTTCGACGCGGAAGCTGACGCTGACAGAGGCAGGCGAGACGTTTCGCTCGGCGATCGCCGACAATCTGGAGGGCCTTCAGGCAGCCATTGCAGGGATATCGACCGGAAACGAAGAGCCTGCTGGACGCCTCAAGGTGAGCCTTCCGCCGAGCTTCGGCGCAGCTCATATCCTTCCGCTGCTTCCCGCTTTCCTCGCGCAGTATCCGCAGGTCTGCCCCGAATGGCATTTCGAGAATCGCCAAGTCGATCTGATCGGCGAGGGCTATGACGCGGCGATTGGAGGCGGATTTGAGTTGTCGCTGGGTCTTGTGAGCCGAACGCTCGCGCCGGCGCACGTCGTCGCCGTGGCGTCCCCGGCCTACATGTCCGGGAGAGTACCTCCGACCAAGCCGGACGAATTAGCTGCCCTCAACGGCATCGTGATGCGCTCGTTGCAAACCGGGCGCATCCGGCACTGGATGATGCGCGATGTTTCAGGACGCGAGGCTCAAGGCTCGTTGTCCGAATCGATCGTCGTCAACGATCCCGCGGCGATGCGTGAGGCGGCGTTGTTGGGCCTCGGGGTTGCCATGCTAGCGACTGCCGACGTCCTGCCCGCGCTCGAAGATGGTTCGCTGATACGTCTCGTGCCACGCTGGTACAGCGACGCTGGCGCGATCTCGATTTACTATGCGTCGCGCAAGCTGGTGCCCGCGAAGACAAGAGCCTTCGTGGACTGGGTGACGGACGCGTTCAGAAAGAACAGGCTTGCTGAGCGCTTCGCTGGAAGTCTGCGCTGATGGCACGTATGTGCGCGCTTGCTCAGACTTTCTAACCTGCGCTTGCTGCCCTCCGCCCCGGCGCTGGCCCCACATACCTTGCCCGCGGCCTGATCAGCTTGCCGAACTGCAATTGCTCGCTCGCATGCGCAATCCAGCCGACGCTGCGGGCCATCGCGAACAAAGCAAGCTCGCTGCCCGCGGGCAGGCGCAGCGCGTGCACGAGCACCGCGAGCGCGTAATCGATATTGACGAGCTCGCCGGTCGCCTCGACGATCCGCTCCGGCACTTCCCGTGTGAACTTTCGCGGCGCGCCGGCGCGAGATAGCGCGTTGAGCAACGACTGCGCGCGCGGGTCGCCGCGCTTGTAGACGCCATGACCGAAGCCGGCAAAGCGCTCGCCGAGCGCGACGCGTTCGCGCACCATTGGGGCGACGTCGCGATCGACCAGCGCCTTGACGAGCTGCGAGGCCAAGACGCCGGCGCCGCCATGCTTCGGGCCTTTCAGCGCGGCGAGGCCGGCGATGACGGAATCGTAGAGATTGAGGCCGGTCGAGGCCGCACAGCGCGCAGTGAAGGTCGAGGCGTTCAATTCGTGATCGGCGAGCAGCACGAGCGCGCGGCGGATGAGATCGGCGGCATGCTTGTTGTCGGGCGCCCAGGCCGTTGCGATCTGCTGGTGCAGCGGCTCGGCCGACGGCGCGGCATTGAGCATGGTCGCCACCAGCAGCCGGACGATGCGTCCGCCGACCAGCGCGCGGCCGTCGTGCGCGCGGGTGAAGGCGCGGGGATCTGCGCTCGCGGCAAGCGCCAGCACGGCGATGGCGCGGTCGATCGGCGCGGCGCGGCGCGCGGCTTCCGCAATCGCGCGCATCTCGTCGGAGATTTCGGGCTGATTGTCCGGCGCGAAGGGATCGACGCCGGCGACGTCCCAGAGCAGCGTCGCGGTGTGCTCCAGCGTGTCGTTCTCGGCGAGATCGACGCAGTTGACGCCGCGGTAGATCGCGCCGTCCTCGGTGATGGTCGAGATCTCCGTGTCCATGACAGGCAAATCGGCATCGAAGCTGCGCAGGCCGCGCGGCTCCGGCGACGGCACGCGGCGCTCCTTCAGCGCGCGGACGTCCTCGGCGCGGTAGCGGTTCTTGCGCGAGTCCGGCGTCGGCTCGGAGCGGATCAGGCCGCGGCTGACATAGGCGTAGAGGGTCGCCGGCGAGATCGCGAGCTCAGCCGCGGCTTCCCGGGCGGAGAGGTAGAGCTCACTGGAATTTTTCATATTGATTTATGTAATCAAGATTGATCAATCTGTCGAGAGGCCTGAATTTCACGTCCTGCAAAGGAGATTTGGGCCATGAACATCCACCTCACCAAAAGCCAGACCGGGCTGGACGGCGTTTCCGCGGCCGAGACCGTGCTCAGCCATGTCGATGGCGAGCGCGGCGAGCTGATCATCGCCGGCGAGCATGTCGGGCGCCTCGCCGCCACATCGAGCTTCGAGGGCGTCACTGCCCGGCTCTGGAACGGCGCCAGCAAGACCACGCTCAGCGAAGCCGATGTGCGGGCCAGCCTGGGCGCAGCTCGCGCGCGCGCCTTCGCGCTCCTGCCGGAGCTGCTGGCGGCGACCGGCAGCATGGGCATCGTCGACGGGTTTCGCGCAGCGGTCGCCGGACTTCGCGCCGAGCACGGCCTTGCGCACGAAGCGACCATCGTCGGCGCGTTTCCGGTGATCGCGAGCGCGCTGGTCCGCCGCGCCAGGGGTCTTGATCCGGTCGCGCCCGATCCGAGCGCAAGCCACGCCGCCGATACACTCCGGATGCTACATGGGCGCGCGCCTGAAACGCGCGGGGTCACCGCGCTCGACGCCTATCTCGTCACCGCCAGCGACCACGGCATGAACGCCTCGACCTTCACCGCGCGCGTGGTGGCCTCGACGCAGGCCGATCTGTTTGCCGCCGTGACCGCAGGCTACTGCGCGCTCACGGGGCCGCTGCATGGCGGCGCGCCTGAGCCGGTGCTGGAAATGCTCGACGCCATCGGCTCGCGCGAGCGCATCCAGCCCTGGGTGGATGCGGCGCTGGCACGCGGCGAGCGGATGATGGGCTTTGGCCATCGCGTCTACCGCGTGCGCGATCCGCGCGCCGATGTGCTCAAGACCGCGATCGAGGCGCTCGCCTCTGATGGAGCCGACCTGCCCTTCGCCGGCGAGGTCGAGGCCTATATCCGCAGCGCGCTGCGCAGGAAGAATCCGGAACGGCCGCTGGAGACGAATGTGGAGTTCTTCACCGCGATCCTGCTCGATGCGCTGGCCATTCCAAGGCAGGCCTTCACGCCGATCTTCGCGGTCGCCCGCGCCGCCGGCTGGACCGCCCATGCGCGCGAGCAGCAGCGGACGGGACGACTGATCCGTCCGAGCTCGTCGTATGTGGGGGCGATGCCTGCAGATTGAATGCGAGCGGCCGATCCGCGCCCGTCGGAGCTGAATCTGGTTCGGCAATTCGCCCATGCGACCTAGCGACCCGGCGGCAAGCCGGAACAAAAGCGCCGGCCAGGCATTCAAGCTCGCCCCTACGAAGGTCATCGGGGGCGGACAAGAAAAGGAATGATAATGAAAAAGCTCTCCTACGCCCTCGCTGCAGGAATGCTGCTCGCTCTATCGTCACTCGCAGCACCCGCCAATGCGCTGCCGGCTCACCCTATCCCCAGCGCATCGGTTTCCGGGGACGTCGTGAACGCACGCTATCATTACGTTCCGCGGAGAGTCTGCACCGTACGCACCGTCGTTACGCGCGGCTATCATGGACGCCGCGTCGTCAAGCGCGCCCGCGTCTGTCGGGGAAGGTAATTTGAAAGTGCCGTCCGCTTACGAGCGGGCGGCATCCAATCGCCGCGCGGTGAGGCCTCAGGCCTCCCGCACCACCGTTTTCAGATAATTATACGCCTTGATGATCTCGATCAGGCGGTCTTCGGTGGAGCGGTCGCCGCCATTGGCGTCGGGGTGATGCTGCTTCACCAGCGCCTTGTACTTGGACTTGACGTCGGCGAGCGTTGCGCTGGGGCCGAGGCCCATGACCTGGAGCGCCTTGCGCTCGGCGTTCATGATCTTGCGCGTTTCGACCTTGGGCTGGGCCTCCGGACCCTTCCGCCAGCCGGTGCGGCCGTTGAGTTCGGCGAACATGCTGAACGGATCGAAGGCGCCGTCGATCTCGGCCTCTGCGCCTTTCTTGACGCCGCCATTGGCGCCCATTTTCCAGGTCGGACGGTGGCCGGTCAGCGCATCCTTCTGGTAGCGCGCGACGGCGTCGGCATTCATACCGGAGAAGAAATTGTAGTTCTGGTTGTACTCGCGCACATGGTTCAGGCAGAAATGCCAGTACTCGCGCGAATTCTCGCGGCCCTTGGGCGCGCGGTGGGCACCCTTGTTCTGACACCCGGTCCATTCGCAATTGACCACGGTGTCGCGCGGCTTCACCTCCGCCTGCTTGCCTTTCGGCTTGACGCGGATGGAGTCGAAGAACTTTGATGAATCGATCGGCATGACCAACTTTGACTACGCAATGCAAAAACCTTCAAGTCTTGACATTGCAATTAGCTGAGCACCCCGGGCATTGACGGGGGGCGATGACGCGCACGAAAGGCACTCATGGTTATGAAAGACACTATCAGCAACAAGTTGCGGGAAGCTTTCAAGCCGGAAAGCCTCGAGGTCGTCGACGAGTCACATTTGCATGAGGGCCACGCCGGCCATCGGCCGAGCGGCGAGACCCACTTTCGCGTGTATATCGTGTCTGCAGCCTTCAAAGGGAAGAGCCGGGTCGATCGCCACCGCATGATAAATGCGGCGCTGGCCGCGGAACTGTCCGGCAGCGTGCACGCGCTCGCGATCCATGCGCAGGCGCCGGGGGAAGGCGGGACCTAGCTCACCCTCCCCCTCCGCGGGAGGGTAAGAGTCAAAACGACGTCCCGGCCCGCTTTGGCCTGGCCCCTTCCGTCTCCGCCTCGCGCGGCACCGGTGAAATACGGAGCGCGGTGATGCGGTTGCGTTCGCGGCGCAGGACGCGGAAGCGGAAGCCGTGGAAGGTGAAGCTCTGGCCGCGATCGGGGATCGAGCGCGCCTCGTGAATGACGAGGCCGGCAACCGTGGTTGCCTCTTCGTCGGGCAGGTGCCAGTCCATGGCGCGGTTGAGATCGCGGATCGGCACCGAGCCGTCGACCACGACCGAGCCGTCCGGCTGGGCGCGCACGCCCGCGACCACGACGTCGTGCTCGTCGGAGATGTCGCCGACGATCTCCTCCAGGATGTCTTCCAGCGTCACCAGACCTTCCACCTCGCCGTACTCGTCGACGACGAGCGCGAAATGGGTTTTCCGGCGGCGGAACGCCTTCAGCTGCTCGGACACCGGGCGCATCTCCGGCACGAACCAGGGCGGCAGCGCGATGGTGGAGACGTCGATGCGCGAGGTGTCGCCGTCGGCGGCGCGGATCGCGCGCAAGAGATCCTTGGCGTGGAGCACGCCAATGATGTTTTCCGGCTTCTCGCGCCAGAGCGGGATGCGGGTGTATTCGGTCGCCAGCACCTCGCGCACCAGCTCCTCCGCCGGCAAATCGGCGTTGATCATCATCATCTCGGTGCGATGGATCATGACGTCGGAGACCTGGAGCTCGCGCAGGTCCAGCAGGCCGCCGAGCATGTCGCGGTCCACCTTCTCGACCTTGCCCTCGTGATGCAGCAGATCGACCGCGCCGCGCAGGCGCTCGGTCGGCGACAGGATCGCCTGGTGCTCGCCGGCGAGGCCGAACAGCCGCATCAACACGCGCACAATGACTTCGACGATCTTGAGCAGCGGGCCCAGCACGTACATCGTCAGCCGCATCGGCCGTGCGACCGCGAGCGCCATGCGGTCCGGCGCGTTGATGGCGATGGTCTTGGGCAGCACCTCCGCGAAGATCACGACCAGGGCGGTCATCAAGCCGGTGGCATAGAGCACGCCGACATCGCCGAACCAGGCCGTGAAGATCGAGGTCGCAAGCGCGGACGCGCTGATATTGGCGATGTTGTTGCCGAGCAGCAGCGCGCCGATCAGGCGTTCGCGCATGTCGAGCAGCTGCGAGACAACGTCGGCGTCGCGGTTACCCTGCTTGGAGAGCCGCAACATGCTGGCGCGGGAGGCGCCGGTCAGCGCGGTTTCGCTCGCGGCGAAGAAGCCCGAGACCAGCAGGCAGAGAATGACGATGGTGAAGCCGAGCCAGTCCATGCAGCGCTCTAGTTACTCTTGACGCGTTTTCCTGGCGCGAACCGGTACCCACTTCGCTCGAAAACGCTTTGGCAAAATTCAGTTCAGCCGCGCGTCATGCCTTTTGCGCAAGCTTCTCTTGCAGGAAATCGCGCACCGGCGCCGGCTCGACGTCCTTGGCGATGACGGCGCGGCCCACGGCCTCAAGCAGGATGAAGGTGAGCTTGCCACGCTTGACCTTCTTGTCCTGCGCCATCAGCGCCATCAGCGCGTCGGCATCGGCGAGACCTTCCTGCGTGAAGCCGGCGATGTCCTGCAGGCGCGTCGGCAGGCCCGCCTCGATGAGGTGACGTTCGACGCGCGCCGCATCGGCTTCGCCGATCATGCCGAGCCTGGCCGAGAACTGCGCCGCCAGCGTCATGCCGATGGCGACGCCCTCGCCGTGGAACAGACGATCGGAGAAACCGGTCGCGGCCTCCAGCGCGTGGCCAAAGGTGTGACCGAGATTGAGCAGCGCGCGCTCGCCGGTCTCGCGCTCGTCGCGCGAGACCACGCCGGCCTTGGCGCGGCAGGAGGTCGCGATCGCATGCTCGCGGCCGGGACCACCCTTGAAGATGTCGGTGTGGTTCTTTTCCAGCCAGGCGAAGAAGGCCTCATCCCCAAGCACGCCGTATTTGGCGACCTCGGCATAGCCGGCGCGGAACTGCCGCGGCGACAGCGTATCGAGCACGGCCGTGTCGGCGATCACCAGCACCGGCTGATGGAAGGCACCGAGCAGGTTCTTGCCCTGCGGCGAGTTGATGCCGGTCTTGCCGCCGACGGAGGAATCGACCTGCGCCAGCAGCGAGGTCGGCACCTGCACGAAATCGACGCCGCGGCGCAGGATCGCGGCTGCAAAGCCGGCGAGATCGCCGACCACACCGCCGCCGAGCGCGATGACGAGATCATTGCGCTCGATCCTGGCGGCGATCAGGGCCTCGCTGACCTTTTCCAGACCGGCGTAGGTCTTGGAGATCTCGCCTTCCTCGACGACGATGCGCGAGGTCGGGATACTGCTTGCTGCGAGCGACGCTTCGGCGGGCTCGAGCCAGTGCTTTGCGACGGTCCGGTCCGTCACGATCGCGGTGCGCACGCCGGGGTGTAAACGCGCGACCCGTTCGCCAAGCGAGGCCAGCACGCCGCGGCCGATGACGATGTCATAGGCGCGGTCGCCGAGCGCGACGTCGACGTTGACGGGGTCGGAATGTTTCAAGGGGGCAGTCATCGTACGGCACTCGCGACGTCGGCAGGTGGTTGGGCGGCCTGCTCGCCGCACAGATGGGCCCGCAGCGTCTCGATGCACTCCTCGACGATCTTGTCGTGCGGCACGTCGCGCGAGGCGATGGTGAGGTCGGCCTTGGCATAGACCGGCTCGCGCTCGGTGAGCAGGCGCGTGACGGTTCCTTCGGGATCGGCGGTCTGCAGCAGCGGGCGGTCGGCGCGGCGGCGCACGCGGCGCATGATGACGTCGTGATCGGCCTTGAGCCAGATCGAGACCGCCTTCGCCGCGATGCGACTGCGCGTCTCCTCGCGCATGAAGGCACCGCCGCCGGTCGCCAGCACGATCGGCCCGCTGTCGAGCAGGCGCGCGATCACCCGGGCCTCGCCGTCGCGGAAATGCGGCTCGCCGTGGTGCTCAAAGATCTCAGGTATGGTCATGCCGGCCGCCGCCTCGATCTCGGTGTCGGCATCGACGAAGGGAAGCTTGAGCCTGAGAGCCAGGCGGCGGCCGATGGTGGATTTCCCCACCCCCATCATGCCGACGAGCACGATCGAGCGCGACCCGAGCGCCGACAGGATGTCGGCCTCGGGCGAAGCTTGGATCGGCAACGCGGCGTCGGACATGAACTCGCTCTGGATCTCGCTCAACCTGCCCCCAAAGGCGGCATCCTTTCGCCACCTATACGACCCCGCAGGGGGCCTCGCCAGAGGACTCTTGCCACGAAACGGCGAACATGTTGGATGATTTCATTGGTCTATTTGCCCGCCAAGAGCCTTACCAAGAGCCCTACCGAGACCCTGCACGATGCCCAGCCTGTTCCGCTTCCTGACGGTCGTCGCCGTAATCGCCGGCATCGTCTATGGCGTGGTCTTCGCGCTGGCGAACTTCGTCAGCCCGAAGTCGCGGGAAATGACGGTGACGATCCCGCCGGATAGGTTTCTCAAGAAATAGGGGCTAGCTTCCTGGGCATGCGTGCAAAGCCCTCAGATGCAAAACTCACCGGCCTGTTCCTCGACATGCTCGCGGCGGAACAAGGCGCCGGGCCCAATACGCTCGATGCGTATCGCCGCGACCTCACCGATTTTTCCGAGTTTCTCGGCCGCACCGGACATACATTTGCGGATGCGGAGACGCAGACGCTGCGCGACTATCTCGCCGATCTCGACACGCGCGGCTTCAAATCCACCAGCGTTGCGCGGCGGCTGTCGGCGATGCGGCATCTCTACCGCTTTCTCCTCAACGAGCGCATTCGCAATGAGGATCCCGCCGCGATTCTGTCGGGCCCCAAGCGCGGCCGCGGCCTGCCAAAAGTGCTGTCGATCGCGGATGTCGACCGCATGCTCCGCCGCGCCAAGGAATTGAGCGAGGCGGCGGAGGCCTCGCCCGCGCAGCGGCTACGCGCTTTGCGACTCTATTGCCTGCTCGAGGTGCTCTACGCCACAGGCCTGCGCGTCTCCGAGCTGGTGGCGCTGCCACGCACGGCGGCCAAGCGCGACGCCCGCATGATCGTGGTGCGCGGCAAGGGCGACAAGGAACGCCTGGTGCCGCTCAACGAGGCCTCGCGGCAGGCGATGGCGGATTATCTCAGCGCGACGGAAGCGGCAAAAGCCGACAAGAAGAACAGCCTCGCCGCCTCGAAATGGCTGTTTCCCTCCTTCGGCGAGAGCGGACATCTGACGCGGCAGCATTTCGCCCGCGACCTCAAGGAGCTTGCGGTCGCCTCCGGGCTGCAGGCCCGGCTGGTGTCCCCGCACGTGCTGCGCCACGCCTTCGCCAGCCACCTGCTGCACAACGGCGCCGATCTGCGCATCGTGCAGACCCTGCTCGGCCACACCGACATCTCGACCACGCAGATCTACACCCATGTGGTCGAGGAGCGGCTCAAGAGCCTGGTGCGCGACCTGCACCCGCTGGCGGAGAAGTAGCCGTCGTCCCTGCGAAAGCAGGGACCCATACCGCGTGATTTATCGGCGAGGGAAGGTGTTGGTCGTGCGGGAGGATCGCATGATTGCCAGTCTTCGCCAAACTTCTCCCTGTGGTTATGGGTCCCCGCGTTCGCGGGGACGACAGGCAAAGGCGGAAACCGCCTTGACTTCGGCCACATCTCCGCAGAAAGAGCCGTGGCCTCCCGCATGATTTGGCCCAACCACTAACAGCCCACAAGCCAACTCATTGAAGAAGCTACACTTCTTTCCGCGACCCCAACCTCGCTTCGCTCTCTCGCCCCGTCCCCCTATATTGAGTTGATGCCAGACCAGATGCGCAGCTATCTCGACTTCGAAAAGCCCGTCGCCGAGCTCGATTCCAAGCTCGACGAGCTGCGCACGTTAGCTGCCTCCGGCAGCGACATCGGCGAGGAGATCGGGCGGATCGAGGACAAGGCTGCCCAGGCGCTGGCCGACCTCTATGCGAACCTGACGCCGTGGCAGAAGACGCTGGTGGCGCGGCATCCGCAGCGGCCGCATTTCAACGATTTCATCAAGGGCCTGATCACCGAATTCACCCCGCTCGCCGGCGACCGCAAGTTCGGCGAGGACGAGGCGCTGGTCGCCGGCTTCGGCCGCTTCCGCGGCGAGGCGATCTGCGTGATGGGCCAGGAAAAGGGCGATTCCACCGAGAGCCGCATCAAGCACAATTTCGGCATGGCGCGGCCCGAGGGCTATCGCAAATGCGTGCGGCTGATGGAAATGGCCGAGCGGTTTGGCTTGCCGGTACTGTCGCTGGCCGATTCCGCCGGCGCCTATCCCGGCATCGGCGCAGAGGAGCGCGGGCAGGCAGAGGCGATCGCGCGATCGACCGATGCCTGCATGGCGCTGACCGTACCGAACGTGGCCATCATCACCGGCGAGGGCATGTCGGGCGGCGCCATCGCCATCACCACCGCCAACAGGGTCCTGATGCTGGAGCACGCGATCTACAGCGTGATTTCGCCGGAGGCGGCGTCCTCGATCCTGTGGCGCGACGGCAGCAAGGCGCAGGAAGCCGCCAACAACATGAAGATCACCGCCCAGGACATGCTCCGCTTCGGGGTGATCGACAGCATCCTGAAAGAGCCGGTCGGCGGCGCCCATCGCGACCCCGCCGCCATGATCGCCACCACGGGCGACGCCATCGCCAAGGCTTTCGACGAGCTCCGTGGCCTCGACGGCGACGCTATCCGCAAGCAGCGGCGGCAGAAATTCCTCGATATCGGCCGGAAACTGGGCTGATTCGGACGGTTTTGGTGCCGTAGGGACGGTGCGCTCCCTCCCCCGCCTGCGGGGGAGGGTTGGGGAGAGGGTATTTCCTCACGCGATATTCCCGATGCGGCGCGAGCCCTCTCCCGGCCTCCCCCGCAAGCGGGGGAGGTGAAGAGCCACCCCCGGTAACCCCGCGTTAACCCTTTTTTTGCCCAAATCAGCGATCTCAGTTCGTTAGGGCCCATAGGCCCAAGTAAAGCCTGAAGTCGCGTCCATTTAGTCTCTGTTGACCATGTGACTGGGCCAACGGGCTCGTGATCCCCGCTCGGGTTGCGACCACATGACCCAGAGGTTAGAATTTTAATCAATGGCTTCAGGGCATAAGCGCTGGAGCGTGGTCTGAAAAACCCGCCGCTGCGGGTCCGGATGTCCGGTCGGTCCATGCTTCGAATTGGGGTTCGCGCGATGCCCGGGACGGTGTGGGGTCCATCTTGATTTCTCGTTCGCTTGCTCGCGCGCTCTTGGCTTCGGTTGCGCTGATGACGGCCAGTGTTCTGCTGGCCGGCTGCGACACCGACCAGGTTTCGCTCGCGACCAACGCCAAGGCCAACCAGCCGGTGCCGCCAAAGCTTCTCGCTGCGATGGTCGAGAAGGACATGGATCTGCAATCGCCGATCCTGGTGCGCCTGTTCAAGCAGGAGGCCGAGCTCGAGGTCTGGAAGCAGGCCCGCAACGGCCAGTTCGCGCTGCTAAAAACCTATCCGATCTGCCGATGGTCGGGCGATCTCGGACCGAAGGTGCGCGAGGGCGACCGCCAGGCGCCGGAGGGATTCTACTCGATCAATCCGAGCCAGATGAATCCGCAGTCGGCCTATTATCTCTCGTTCAACACCGGCTATCCGAACGCGTTCGACAAGGCTTTGGGCCGCACCGGTTCGCAGCTGATGGTCCATGGCGATTGTTCGTCGCGCGGTTGCTACGCGATGACCGACGAGCAGATCGCGGAAATCTATTCGCTCGGCCGCGAGTCGTTCTTCGGCGGCCAGAAGGCGTTCCAGTTGCAGGCCTATCCGTTCAAGATGACCCCGGTGAACATGGCCAAGCACCGGAACAATCCAAACATGCCGTTCTGGAAGATGATCAAGGAAGGCTATGATCATTTCGAGGTGACGCGGCAGGAGCCGAAGGTCGATTTCTGCGAGCGCAAATACGTGTTCGACGCGGCCAGGCCGCCCGACGCCAAGCGCGATCCCGTGTTCGACGCCTCCGCGAAGTGCCCGGCCTATGTGATCCCCGAGGAGATCGCCAGCGCCGTGCGCGAGAAGGATGCGCGCGACCAGGCCGAATACGCCAAGCTGGTCTCGCGCGGCACGCCGGTGGCGCGCATGAACACCGGCATCGACGGCGGCATGAACAAGATCTTCGCCGCGAAGATTCCGGAGGGATCGACCGGTCTATCCGAAGGCGCCGAAGGCACCACCTTGCAGATGCTGGCAATGGCGAAGGCGCCGGGCACGATCCCGGGACATGTCAATCCGCCGAAGCCGAATCTCGACGCGGTCACGACCTCGCCGCAGGACGAGCCTGTCGTCGCCGTCAGCGCCCCCGCCGCCAACACGCGCGTCGCGACCGCCGCGCCGACTGAGAAATCCGGCTTCTTCTCGAGCCTCGGCCGCAAGATGGGCATGGGCTCTGCCGAGACCACGGCGACCACACCGCCGCCGCAAGCCACCGCGTCCGTCGCTACGGCCACCGCGTCGACGACGCCAACTACCGCCGCGTCGAGGCTGAAGGCCGCGGTGACCCGGTTCGTACCGGGGCATGACAAGTCCAAGGATGCCGCAAAGGATGCGCCGAAGCCGGCCGTTGCGGCGAAGCCGGTCGAGCCGACGAAGCCCGACACGCGGCTTGCCGCGACCCGTCCCGCGCTGAAGCCGTCGGTGTCGGATGGCGCCGGTGAAGCAACCCAGATCATGGGCGCCGCACCGGTGGTGCAGTCGAACTCGTTCGACAGCCGGTTTGGGGCGGTGAAGTAGGCGGCGGCGACTTTCGCTCTCGCTCTGCCCTGAGCTGTCATCGCCCGCGAAAGCGGACGATCCAGTATTCCAGAAAACACTTGTGATTGAATCGATAGGCTGCGGCGTACTGGATGCCCCGCCTTCGCGGGGCATGACAGTCGAGATCGGAGTAAGGCCGGCGCACTTCAGCCGCGCCGCATCTTACGGCGCCAGATACCGCACCAGCTCCGGATTGTCCCTCACCTCTCCCGCCTGCCCCTGCAGCGCGACCCGTCCGCGGTCCAGCACGTAGGCGTAGTCGGCGACGCGCAGCGCGAGGTCGAGGTGCTGCTCGACGATGATGACGGAGATCTGCTTGGCGAGTTCGATCAGGCGCTCGGTGATTTCCTCGATCACGCCGATCCAGACGCCTTCGGTCGGCTCGTCGAGCAGCAACAATTTAGGATCGCCCAGCATGGCGCGGCCGATGGCGAGCATCTTGCGTTCGCCGCCGGAGAGCGTGCCGGCGGGCTGGTCGAGGCGCTGGCCGAGTTTCGGGAAGATGGACAGCACGTGGTCGACAGCGTCGGCCTTTTTGCTCGCGAGCGAGCCGACCGCGAGATTGTCGCGCACCGACAGGCGCGCGAACACCGAATGCTCCTGCGGCACGTAGCCGATGCCGGCGCGAACCCGCTCCTGGGTCGCGCAGCGGCTGATGTCGCGGCCGTCGAAGGCGACCTCGCCCTTCCACGCCGGCAGCTCGCCGACGATGGTCTTCATCAGCGTGGTCTTGCCGGCGCCATTGCGCCCGAGCACCGCGACGCCGCCGCGCCAGGGAATGCCGAGGTTGACGTCGAACAGGACCTGGCTGCGGCCATAGCCGGCGTCGAGATGCTTGATGTCCAAAAATTCAGGCACGGCGCAGATAAATCTCCTGGACGGCTTTGTTGGCCTGGATCTCGGACACGGTACCCGATGCCAGCACCTTGCCCTGGTCGAGCACGGTGAGGCGATCGCAGATGTCGCGGATGAAATCGAGGTCGTGCTCGACGATGACGAGCGAGCAATGTTGCTTGATTGGCTGCAGCAACTCGCCGGTGACACGGCGCTCCTCCAGGCTCATGCCCCCGGTCGGCTCATCCAGCAGCAGAAGCTTCGGCTTGCCGGCGAGCGCCATCGCGATCTCCAGCCATTGCTGCTGGCCGTGCGACAGCGCCGCCGCTGCGTCGAAGGCGCGATCGGCGAGGCGAAATTGCGTCAGCATGGTCATGACCTGATCGTGCAGCGCTGCCCGGGTGCGCGAGAACACGAGGTCGAGCAGCGAGGACTGCGCCTGCAGCGCGAGCAGGATGTTGTCGTACAGCGTCAAGGTTGGCAGCACGCTGGTGATCTGGAATTTCAGGCTCATGCCGGCCCGCGCACGCTCGGTCGGCGTGAACGTGGTGATGTCGGTGTTGACGAAGGAGACCTTGCCTTGCGTCGGCACCTCGGCGCCGGCGATGCACTTCATCAGCGTGCTCTTGCCGGAGCCATTCGGGCCGATCAGGCCGTGAAACTCGTTTTCGCCGACGGTGAGCGCGGCGTCGTCGAGCGCGGTGAGCTTACCGAAAATCTTTCTGATACCGGCGGCCTCAAGGAGCGGCATTGCGCTTCTCCCTTTTGTCCGTCTTGGGTATCGCACCGAAGCTGCCGACCCGCTCGCGCTCGCCGAGCACGAAGCTGATCAGGCCGAGCGGGCGGAACAGAATCACGAGCAGCAGCAGCAGGCCCAGGATGATCGGCCAGATGTCGCGGTAATTGTCGGAGAGCCAGAAGCTGACGCCTTCGACGATGATGGCGCCGATTACGGCGCCGATCAGCGTGCCGGAGCCGCCGAACAGGACGTAGAGCACGACCTGGGTCGAGACGACGACGCCGACCATGTTGGGCCAGACGAACCCTTCGTGGAAGGCATAGAGGCTGCCGGCAAGGCCGGCGACGGCGCCGCCGATGGTGAAGATGATCGCCTTCAGGTGCTGGACCTTGTAGCCGAAGAAGGCGATGCGCTGCTCGTTCTCGCGCAGCCCCGCGAGCGCCAGACCAAATTGCGAGCGCACTAGGAAGCGACACAGCAGGTAGACGACGACGAGGATGCCGAGCACGAGATAATAGAAAGCAGGCCCTTCAGTGAATTCGTAGCCCCCGAGCGTCATCGGCGCGATCGAGGGGATGCCGTTCTGGCCGCCGAGATAGTACCAGCCGCGCGCGAGGCGGTCGGCGGCGTAAGAGCCGGTGAGCGTGCCGAGCGACACGAAGATCACGCTGGAGGGATGCCGGCCCAGCAGCAGGAAGCCGCCGAGCAGCAGCGAGAAGGCGAGGCCGATCAGCGTGCCCGCCGGCAGCACCAGGAAGATGTTGGTGATGTCGAGGTCGCGCGCGAGCAGCGCGACGCCATAGCCGGCCGAGCCGAAAAACAGGGCCTGGCCGAAGCTCATGATGCCGGCATAGCCCCAGACCAGGTCGAACGACAGCGCGAACAGCGCAAGGATGATCACGCGCGTCGCGAACACCGTGAGATAGTCCTGCAGCACCAGCGGCGCGAGCAGCGCCGCGACGAGCACGACGCCCTCGACGATCGGCAGGATCTTTCGTCCGGCCGCGGCCTGCCCTGCCGTAGCGCTGCTACTCATTGCAACGCCCGCCTCCCCGCCGATCTCGGCGGGGACCGCCTGCTCCACTACGCCCATCGATTTCGGCATTCCGCCTCAGCATTCCTTGGGATCGACGAGCCCGTCGCTGCGCCCGACGATCTCGTAGTTACCGGCCTTGGCGACCGCGGTGTACATCTTCATCTTGCAGTGCCGCTTGCCCGGCACCATCTCGGCGGGTCCGCCCGGACCTTCGGCGATCTTGGCGTGGTCGAGCGCAGCGGCAACGGAATCGCGGTCGACTTTGCCGGCCTCCTTGACGGCGGCTTCCCACAGCTTCAGGCCGCGATAGGTGCCGGTCGCGGCGCTTCCGGCGGCGAACAGGAAGTTGCCCGGAAAATCCTTCTCATAGGCCGCCTGGATCTTGGCATCGAAAGGATTCTCCTTGGTCAGCACCTTGAAGTAATCGAGGCAGCTGGCCAGGCCCTCGATCTCGGCCGCCTGGTTGATGTTGAGGGTGTTCTCGTCATAGTAGACGCAGGCGAGCCTGCCGCCGTTCTTGAGGAAGCCCGCTTCATAGAGCTGCTTGAAGAACGGGCCGACGCCCGGCGGAATGACGGTGTTGAAGACGACGTCGACCTTGTTGGAGATGATGCGGTTGACGGTCGAGGAGAAGTCGACCTGGTCAAGCGGGTAATATTCCTCGAACACGACTTCGCCGCCGTTCGCCTCGATCACCTTGCGGGCGTAGACGTTGAGCGTGTGCGGCCAGACATAGTTGGCGCTCGGCAGCGCGAACTTCTTGCCGCCATTCTTGATCAGCCAGGGAATGAATTCGTCGCACTGCTGCGCCGGCGTCGGACCGGTGCAGAACAGGTAGGGCGTGCACTCCTTGCCTTCGTAGAGCTGCGGATAGATGTAGAGCGTCTTGCCGCGCGCCACGATCGGATCCTTGATGGCGTTGCGCATCGAGGAGGTGATGCCGCCCAGCACCATGTCGACCTTGTCGCGCTGGATCAGCTTGCGCACGTTGCCGACGGCGACGGATTCGTTCGACGCGGTATCCTCGATGTAGAGCTCGAGCGGACGGCCGAGCAGACCGCCGGCATCGTTCATCTGCTTGACCAGCATCTTGGCGACGTTGGCGTCCGCCGTGCCGGCATAAGCGATCGGGCCGGTGAGGTCGGTGGCGATGCCGACCTTGATCGGACCTGCCGCCGCGTTGGCCCAGGGCGCCGGGATCACCCAGCTGCCGACGCCGGTCGCGACCGCGCCGGTGGCAAAGGCGAAGTTGGAAAGGAAACGACGGCGCGTGAGATTGGTACGATCAGCAAACATGCTTAAACCCCTTTTCCAGCGATGAGGCCCTGTGGCCGGAATTTGATGAAGACAATGGCAAGAACGAAGACGAGGACGTCGGCGAC
>Ga0102590_1002549_pt1 | contig 21119 bp, 16 predicted proteins | sample AraplaMF_Col_mMF_FD_76859 | JGI IMG/M metagenome (GOLD analysis project Ga0102590, IMG submission 76859) | Arabidopsis root microbial communities from the University of North Carolina, USA - plate scrape MF_Col_mMF | ecosystem: Host-associated > Plants > Roots > Endosphere | place: USA...
TAACAGGGGGAGCTAACAATAAGTACAGAATAGGTATAAATGAAAAAAGGCCCTTATAAGGCCTTTTTTCTTTGCTGAGCGGAAGACCGGGCTCGAACCGGCCACCCCGACCTTGGCAAGGTCGTGCTCTACCAAATGAGCTACTTCCGCTGATAAGAACTATCTTTTTTGATTTCGGACTGCAAAAATAAGAAAGAGTCCGAAATATCCAAATTATTTATACTTAGGATTGTAAAGCGTGCTTTCAGGCACAGCTACATCAGGTTTTCCTGCATAACGATGTTTGTACAGGTTGTAGCAACCACCTAATACAAAAGCCAGTATACAAAATACTTTCACATAAAACAGGAAACGGGAAGAAGCAACCCAGTCACGGGAAAAGTCTCTCTTATTTTCTATCGTGTTTTGTTCCATAGATTTTTCTTTTCGCGTTGCAAACTTACATTATGTCAGATAATAATCAAAGCAATATTTATAAAAAGCTGAAAGCAATATGCAGAACGCTGAACGCTATTGTATTATGCGTTAAGCGTTCTGCGTTAAGCATTCAGCGTTGATCAGCGTTCCAATTCGGAGAATTTTTTACGCCCCAGGAAATAGTAACGCCAGATCATAATACCGTGGAACACGCCTTTCATATGCAGCAGCTTCTTCCGCGGCAGCTGATCCCCACTGGGGTTATAGCGTTTTTTCCAGCGTAAATAATCACGATAGGCCCTGAAGATGGCCGCCATATCCCTGGGTTTACCGGCCACCAAGCTTTTCACCCCTGCCAGTATATCAAGGAAAAGCCGCTGTGCCAGGATGATCCAGCGGTCTGCCGGGTGCAGGTTCTTCCATAACATCATCAGGTTGTTCCGGAAATTGAGGTACAATTTGCGTGGATTGCCTTGTGGCAAGCTGCCTCCGCCCACATGATACACCCGGGAATCCGGGCAGTAGGCAATGCGGTAGCCCGCTCGTTGCAGACGCCAACAGAGGTCCACTTCCTCCATGTGCGCGAAGAAGTCGGCATCAAAACCCCCTACCTCATGGAAACTCCTGGAACGAATGAAGAGCGCCGCGCCGGTAGCCCAGAAAACCTCCTGTGCATCGTCATACTGGCCGGTATCCTTCTCTGTGGTGTACAGGATACGCCCCCGGCAAAAGGTATATCCCAGGATATCCATCCATCCGCCGGCTGCGCCTGCGTATTCAAACTCCCCGGGATCTGCATAGGCCCGCAGCTTGGGCTGACAGGCAACGATGTCTGGTTCCCGCTCCATCATGGCGATAACAGGCTCTATCCAGCCGGGCTCTACTTCCACATCCTGGTTCAGCAATACATAGATATCCGCCTGCACCTGTTGCAGGGCCTCATTGTACCCGCCCGCAAAACCGTTGTTAGAGGGGTTCTGAATGATCTTTATTTCCGGGAAATGTGTTCTTGTAAAAGCTACGCTATCGTCTGTAGATGCATTGTCTGCCACATATAGTTGTAAATTACCATAAGTAGACTTGCATACCGAAGGCAGGAACTTCTCCAGGAAGCTTTTTCCATTCCAGTTTAAAATAACGACAGCTACCGATGGCAATACCGACAAAAGATATTTCGTTTATGCGTGATGAATATTTTTGCGTAGCAAATATAAAGGAAAAGTCCATAGTCCATGGCCGGCCGTCCATAGTGTCTGCTACCAGGACAGGCCGCCTGGCCAAATAGCAGGAACCGTGCCACGGACCACCGGCCATGGACTATGGACTTAAAATATTAACTTAGGCGTAAATGTTTAAACAATACATAGGCTGGAAGTTCGTACTGGTTTCCATGGCGGTGGTCATCATTGTAGCCACCATCTGGTTTGTGAGTAGTTTGTCCCAGCGCATACAGGAAGAAGAGACTAAAAAAGTGGCCACATGGGTGGAGGCTAACCGCGAACTGTTGCAAGCCTCCCCAGATGCCAACCTGAACCTGGCGGTGGAAATAGTGACCACCAATACCACCATCCCCCTGATCCTGACCAATGAATTCGGCGAGATCAAAGACAGCCGCAACCTGGATACCTCCAAAATTGCCAGCCATCCCAAATACCTGCAGGAACAGCTGAACATCTTTAAAAAGAAGCATCCGCCCTTTATTATGGAGGTGGACGCCAAACTTAAGATCTATAATTATATATATTATGGGGACTCCCTCATCCTGAAACAGGTGCGGTACTATCCCTATATCCAGCTGCTGGTGGTGACCCTCTTCATCGGCGTAGTGCTGTTTGCCCTTTCCTCCACCAACCGGGCCACCCAGAACCTGGTATGGGTGGGGCTGGCCAAAGAGACCGCCCACCAGCTCGGAACGCCCCTCTCCTCCATAGAGGCCTGGCTGGAGATCTTAAAGGATAACCCGGACAATACCAATATGGTAACAGAACTGGGCAAGGACGTAGACCGCCTGAAGCTGATCACCGACCGTTTTTCCAAGATCGGCAGCGTACCCAAGCTGGAAGAGAAGAACCTGGTGGAACAGATCCAGCACATGGTGACCTATATCCGCAAAAGAGCGCCCCAGAAGGTACAATTCACCGTGCACGCCAGGGATATAGATATCCCGGCCATGATCTCCCCTCCCCTGTTTGACTGGGTAGTAGAGAACCTGCTGAAGAACGCCCTGGACGCCATGGAAGGTAAAGGGGCGATTGATATTTATATAGAAAGTCACCCGGCAGATATTATCGTAGACATTGCCGATACGGGTAAAGGCATTCCCAAAGCTTACTATGAAAAAGTGTTCAAACCCGGCTTCAGTACCAAAAAAAGAGGCTGGGGACTGGGACTTTCACTGGCCAAACGTATTATTGAAGATTATCACAAAGGCCGGTTGTATGTGAAATCCTCAGAGCTGACCAAGGGGACAACGTTCAGGATCCTGCTAAGAAAATAGCCGGAATGCATAATAAATTTGTACATTTTGAAAAACATTCTATTTTTGCACCCCAGACCAGCGGAGGTGGCGAAATTGGTAGACGCGCTACTTTGAGGTGGTAGTGCCTGAAAGGGCTTGAGAGTTCGAATCTCTTCCTCCGCACTTGGAACGTCATAATGACTTTGATCATTATGACGTTTTTTTATTTACGGCTATCTTCCGGGATTTTCGTTTCCTGCTCCGTCAGTGCCTCCAGCTCAGCAAGTGTGTACCTGGGTGTGATGTGCTTAGGACAGTTCCAATCGTAAGCCTTTATATGGAACAGTATTAACCGCTCAGGCCTGAACTTATAATCTTCCGGTTTCAGGAAATTATACAGCGCCGGTTGATCCTTTATCTCTACAATTTCAGCTTCAGCATAGATCTTCAATCTTGCGCGCATTGGGTAAGAAACCAGGATCAATGATACCTTAGGGTTTTGGGAAATGTTTCCAGCCGAAATATACTGGCGGTTCCCCGAGAAATCAACTATGCCAATGGTTTCATCGTCGATCACCTTAATGAAACCTTTGGGTCCTCCGCGGTGCTGTATATATGGAAATTCATTTTCACCAAATGAAGCCACATAAAAGCTGTCCATCTGGCTGATAAATTCCTTTTCAACCGCAGTTAGCCCGTTCACATACCTCCTGTTTTCGCCCTGTTCATAGGCGGCCCTGCTTCCCATTCTTTCCTGGATAGCCTTAATGCCATCGGTAAATGCAAGTTTTGAATAGTTCATCGCAAAAAGCTTTAAAGTTAAGCCCGGTCTATTCCTTAAATAGCCTGGATCTGCCTGATCATCTGGTTGGTAAAGCCCCATTCATTATCATACCACGCCATTACCTTGACCAGGTCCCCATCTACCACCCGTGTCATTTCCAGGTCGACCGTAGCTGCAAAAGCGCTTTTGATAATATCAGTAGACACCAGCGGTTCATCGGTGACGCCAAGCACTTTCTCATACCGCGCGCTTGCTGATTCTTCAGTGAGTATCCCGTTGATCTCCTCAACAGTGGTGGGCCGTTCAGCAATGAAAGTAATGTCTGATATCGAGCCAACCGGAACAGGCACCCGCACCGCGATCCCATCAAACTTTCCTGTATACTGCGGTAAAGCCTTAGTGGTAGCTATGGCTGCACCCGTGGCCGCCGGAGCAAGGTTGATCCCCGCCGATCTACCCATGCGCGGCTCCCGTTTTGATGGCGCATCAACCAGGGTCTGAGATGCGGTATAAGCATGCGTAGTATTTAGAATAGCCTTTTTAATACCTAATCTGCGCCCTAGTATCTCTATGATGGGACTGATACTGTTCGTAGTACAGCTGGCACATGAAAATACTGACACTTTGCCCTCCTCCGTATTCACGCCATGCACTATTGTTGGCGCATCTTTAGCGGGACCGGAGATCACTACAAACTTCGCTCCGGCCACCAAGTGCTTCTCCGCATCGGCCTTATTGGTAAAGACGCCGGTACTTTCGATAACAACATCTACCTGTTGCGACTTCCAGGGCAAGCTTCCGATATCTCTGATGCTATGGTATTTTACAGGTTTTTCATCAATGAAGATCGTGTCACCCTCAACCCTGACGCTCCTCTCATACTTTCCATAAACGCTGTCGTATTTGAGCAGATAAGCGGCATTTTCAATGCTCATCAGGTCATTGATACCCACTAATTCGAGGTCATTGGTGTCGAAGATAATTTTCAATGCAGCCCGCCCGATACGGCCAAATCCGTTGATTGCTATTCTTTTCATGATGATATAAATTTTAAATAAAGATCCTCTTTATTTTATCATTCAAAATTGCATCATAAACAAATACAGACGTTAGGCAGTATTTCCCGGAGTGTTAACAATTCTTCCTTACTGCAGGGGCGCCTGCGCAAATTTCTCGCGATACTGCATAGGTGAAATACCTTCCTTATTCTTGAAAAAGCGGCTGAAGGTCTGGACATCGTCATATCCCAACTCATAGGCAATTTCCTTAATAGATAGGTTAGTATAATTGATCTGCCGCCTCGCATGGATCATGATACGGTCATGGATAATGTTGAGCGGTGGGCGGTCTGAAACTACAGAAAAAAGATTGGACAGTGTTTTAGGGGATTTGTTAAGCTTCGAAGCATAAAAGGCTACATCATGGTGCTCAGCAAAATGTCTTTCGACCAGGTAATTGAATTCACGGATAATATCGCTCTGCGCTTTTTCAAGTTTATGGAAATTGGTAGACTTTCGAAGTATCCTTGCAGACAAAATGAGCATTCGCTTCAGTAGAGATTGCAGCATATCCTTTTGAAGAATGTCTGTTTGGCGCATCTCAGTACAAAAATTATCCCAGGAAATCTCAAACTCCCTCAGTTTACCTTCATCTACAGTTACTATTGGGATGCCTGAAGCGCCGTAAAACAGAAAGCCCTTACTTCCTACTTCATTGTCGTGGTTTACAATGCAATAAAAAGGCTGATTAAACCTCAACATTCTCGCAGCTTCCAGCCGGATGCTGTCAATCCTGTGAAATTCTGTCAGGAAGATGATCTGGTTTTTGCGGAGCTGATAAGGCGCTTTATCAATTGTAATATCCATCTGCGCCCCTATGTTCCAGATAAAGGTCATATCCGTTCCGCGAACATCAAACACCAGGTCACTGTTCGTCTGATCAAGCTCGTATATACTCAGCCTGCCTTTAGCTTCATCTTCAAAAACCATCATACTTTTCTTAAAAATATTATGTATTTATTTATTTCTCTTACTAATATAATTCCTCGTTACTTATTCAAAATCAACATGGCAAACCTGCCTATCAGTCACTTACCCTGGCGTAAGTTCTTGTCTGTCAAGCTGATTAGCGCGTACCTAGCATAAAATTTCAAAGTTTTATGGCACAGAATATTGTAATAACAGGAGGCTCTTCGGGTATAGGCAAAGGTATAGCAAAATACTTTTACGGGAAGGGATGGCAGGTGCTGATCACCGGCAGGAATATGGAAAAGCTCAAACAGGCGGAAGAGGAAATAGCCGCTTTAAATATGCTTACCAAGATCTGGGCGCTGGAGCTCGCTCCCAAAGGCATTAGAGTAAATGCAATTGCACCTGGACCAACCGACACGGACATATTAAGGTCATCCGGCTTCGATGACGCCGCCATCAAAGAAATACACCTGCAGGAGCGTGAATCCATCCCGCTGAAAAGAAGATGTCTCATTGATGACATTGTATGCAATGCTGTACTCCTGCTGGATTCCGGCTCCAACTGGACCACTGGTGTAGTATTGGCTACCGACGGAGGGGTCTCTATCTCTTAATCCTGAAGAAAATAGTAACATAAAGGGCGCCTTTATTCAGGCGCCCTTTTTACTTCATCATTTCAACGATGATTATAGGGAGGACATGACTATTTCCAGTTAAACACCCGCACAAAATAAGGCCGGTACCTATCCGCACTGCCAGGCTTATTAAAATTGCTGTTAAAATCCGTTGGGTTAATATTATACGAGATCACCAACTCCCCTTCCCTGCTCAATGCATGATGCACAAAAGCATTATAGCTGATAAAATCTCCACTATACTGATCCGGTATATGATATAGCGTACGTTTATTCGTCCATGGACCTACCGGTGTATTGGACTCGAGAATATAAATATCCAATCCAAATAGCGTCTGCTGCGATACGAGATAATATTTCCCATCTTTATAGAATACATTCGGCTGTGTAATATCATTACAAACATTGTATTTCACCGGAGTACTACTCCACCCGTTCGGCCCGTAATATTCCCAGGCACTGCTTAAGTCATGACCTGCCACACGCGCCACATACATGAACGAAGTGAGGTAACCATTCTCTGTACTGTACATATAGGTGTACCCATCCTGTCCCCGCATGCTGCCCGCGCTATAATTGCTGGAAACGTCCTTGTCTTTCGCAATATGATTGAGCCGCATGGAAGGCAGATCAAACACCGCCAGATCGGTGCTCACATGTGCAAAATCCCAGGTACCGTTTCCGGTCTTCTTTACATGGCTCAATAACATCTGGAATTGGCCGTTATACACTTGCCCCGCCCCGGGCCAATACCAATCCTGATCTTCAGGGGCGTCACCATACTTGATCCAGGTTTCACTCTGGTTGCCTGAACCGGGATTCAAAGGAATAAAGCTTTGCAAAGAAGTATCCAGCTGCAGATGCGCCGCGTTGCGGCGCATTACATTATTGGTACGATTCCGGTCTGTACTTACCTGTCCGAAAAAACTATCCTGGAAAGACCAGAGCAAACGGCCATCCGGCAGCAGCGCCGAATAACAGCCATCACCGCCATTCCAGTGCTGATAACGGGTGAGGTAATCATTGTAATCCAGGTCACTATACACGGTAACACGCGGGTCCCACCTGCCATTGTTGGGCAACAGCTGCAGACGCGGCCCCGTAGCCAGTTCGCTTTGCTTGCGAATGCGCACATACCAGCTCTTGGCGATGCCTGCCTCAGATGTTACTCTATACGTATAGTGGTTATCGTTAGCAGCGAAATCCACCTTCACTCCCGGCGCGGGTAATACTTTAGCGCCTTTGGAAACACTTACCAGCGGACTGATAGCCTGCAGGTCCAGGTCGTCTTCTGCCCATACCGTAATAGTAGCAGAATCTGTTCCATTCACAATCTCCGCTTCGCCTATTTGTCCGCTGGGCAGCTTGAAAGAAAGAATGGCGCGCTCCTGGCTTTTGTATCCATCCAGCGGATTCTTTACACAGGAGGAAAACAAACTGGTCGCCAGCAGCAATATTACTTTACTCATCATGCTGTTTTATTTAAAACCGATTTGGATACCCAGGTTCACCACACGCTGGTTGATATAGGCATCACCCGCGCTATTGCTTGCTACCTCAGGGTCCTGCTGGTACTTATCGTAATTGGTCCAGGTTAAAAGATTATACGCGCTCAGATAAAGGCGCGCATTGTTTAGTCGCCTTGGCAACCAGCGGCTGGGCAGCTGATAGCCCAGATCGATTGTTTTCAGACGTACATAGCGCGCATCTATCAGCCAGAAATCCGACATATAGGTACGTGCACTGTTAACCGTTGTCGGGTTGCTGGTAAGGCGCGGAAACGCAGCATTGGCAGCTTGCTCCGGCGTCCATCTCTCCTGGTGAACAGGCTGGAACTGGCTCTGGAAAGTTTCAATACCTGTGCCCACTACACTGAAGCTATAGCCAAAGGCGCCCTGGAAAAGCAGGCTAATGCTGAAGCCCTTATAATTGGCGCCCAGGTTAAGACCCAATACCGTATTGGCCAGGTTAGGCCTTCCAATAGGACCACGATCGTTGTTGTCGATCACACCATCGCCGTTGATGTCTTTATATTTAAGATCGCCGGCCTGTATGGGATATTCGCTGAGTGGGGTAGCAGGCTTGTCATGCGCATTGGCCTGGATCTTCGTTATATCCTCCGGTGTGTAGTAACCAATAAAGGTGTAGCCGAAAGGCTGATCAATAGGCAGCCCTGTTTCCCGTAGCCATGGATAAGCAGGTTGCGCTTCATCCTTGAACAGTACCTTGTTCTTAAAGTACTGGAACACCAGGCTGGTATTAATATTTACCTGGCGGATACTGGTGCGGTAGTTGATCTGTCCGTCAAAACCTTTGTTGCTGGTCTTGGCCACATTGGTCGGACTGAAGCCAATACCCAGCATATCAGGCACAGAACCTTTACGCACCAGCTGATCATAGCGGATATCATGGAAATAATCAATGGTAAAAGAAAGGCGGTCATTGAACAGGTTCACATCAATCCCCACATCTGCTTTCCTTGCTTTTTCCCAGCTTACATCCAGGTTACCCAGTTCTCCTTCGTAGATGGAACCTTGCTGTGTATCATTCTCACCGAAAGAATAATCACTGCCATAAAAATACTCCTGGCGGTACAGGTAGCGGTTACCCGATGTAACATCCGATCCTACTACACCATAGGAAGCACGCAGCTTCAGCAGACTAACAGATTTAATATGATCCTTGAAGAACGGTTCCTGCGATATGCTCCAGCCCACTCCCACTGCAGGGAAGAAACCATTTCGCTTCTTCGCCTGAAAACGGTCCGAACCATTGAAAGCGCCATTGATATCCAGCAGGTATTTCTGCTTGTAGTTATAACCCGCCTTGAAAGAGAAGCCCCTGAAATTAGCCGGTATATCTGATTTGAAAGCATAGCTCTGCCTGTTATACAGCGCCAGTCCATTCACCGCATGATCACCGAAAGTACGGTCATAGCTCAGAAAGGCTTGCGTGTTTACATTGCGGCTGTAAAGATCTGTAGTACCGGTTACACGGTATGCCTGCAAGCGGTAATTGCCACGCGGGTCGAGGGTATAAGATTCGTCGATGGGATTATAATGAAAGGACGGCGGCTCTTCGGGACGAAAAAGATTTCTCGAATATTGCTCGATACCCGCATAAGCTACGCGTGCAGTGAAGGACAATCCTTTGGTCATAAAGTCAAGCTGCTGTGTAGCGCCTACCAGTACGTTAAAGTCTGTCCGCTTGCTGCGGCTATAACCACCATTCGCCAGCCTGGCATTGATCGTCGGTAGTTTGTCTTTGGTATCTGCAGCAAAAGCATAGCTGCCGTTCGGGTTCATCAGGGGCGCCGAATAAGGATGGATCTTTTCAAAATTATATACTTCTGATACTACATTGGCTTCGTAAGGCTGGTTGATGTCGCCGAAACGGGCAGTAAGGTCTACCCGCAAAGTCAGTGTCTTAGAGGCGCGCATATCAAAATTGGAGCGCACATTATACCGGCGGAAGAAATAATTGGTGTTCACTTCATTCCTAGGATCCGAGAAGTCTTTTACCAGGCCGTTCTGTGTGAGGAAGCCACCAGATATGAAATACTTCACCGCTTCCGTTCCACCGGAGATATCTATATTGGTATTGGCCTGGTAAGCATGTTTTTTGAATGTAGCATCATACCAGTTAATGTTAGGATGACCATAGGGATCCTTGCCGTTCCGGAACAGTTCCAGGTCTGCTGCAGTAAACATGGGCGCTAAGCCATCATTCTTATACGCCTCATTCACCAGCAAGGCAGTATTATAGGCATCCAGGAATTTCGGTGTTTTTACAGGTGCTTGCTGCCCCGATTCCAGGCGGAGATTCACCTGCGGCCGTCCGCTCTTTCCACGCCGGGTGGCAACTACCAATACGCCATTCGCACCTTTGATACCATATATGGCCGTAGTAGATGCATCCTTCAGGATGGAAATGCTTTCTATTTCATTTACATTGATCTGCTGCAACTGGTCATAAGAATATTCAATATCATCCACTATAATCAGCGGTCTGTTACCATCACTATTCAGCGAGCTTACTCCACGGATGAAGAAATCAGATGCATCCTTTCCCGGCTGACCAGAGCGCTGCTGCGATACAAAACCAGGCAGCTTACCCATCAGGGTATTCTGCACATTGGCGGTAGGAACATTCCTGATCTCCGATCCGGTAATAGCGCTCACCGCACCGGTATTGGTGATGCGCCTGGCCTGGTTAAAGCCTACTACCACCACTTCATCCAGGCCCTGTGTGGAAGGCTGCAGCACTACATCAACAGAAGATTCACCGCTAACATCGATCTCCTGTCCGGTAAAGCCGATCAGCTTTACGATCACGATATTGGAGCGGCCCTTCAGCATCAGTTTGAACCGGCCGTCTGAGTCGGCGATGACACCATTGGCAGGCATGCCTTTCTCTGAAATAGCAGCGCCGGGCAACACACCATTCAGGTCCTTTACAGTACCATTGATAGTTTTCTGCTGGGCCATTAACAACATGGGCATAACAACCAACAGCAGTAAAAACAGTATAAAATTTTTCATCTTCTTCTTTGATTTCTTGTAAGGAATAAAACTCACCATCCGGGATTTTGGCGCATGTTGTCATTCTTCACCACTTCGTCATAAGGGATGGGATACAAGTACATCCTGGGCGCCGTAAACACTGGTTTAAACACTTCCACTATGTTGTAATTGAATACTGCTCCTTCTTTCAGGATGTTCATCCCATGCAGGGACTTTCCATATACCTGCGCTGCTATCTTCCAGCGGCGGATGTCCCAGAAACGATGCTCTTCAAAAGCCAGTTCTACTCTTCGCTCATTACGGATCGTACTGCGCATCTCTTCCGTGCTCATACCTTCCTTCAGGCCGTACATGCCATTATCGCCGGCCGTAATGCCTGCACGGCTACGCAGGTCCTTCAGCACCTGGTACACTACTGCAGTCGGCCCGCTGTACTCATTTTCCGCTTCCGCAAAATTCAGCAGCACTTCCGCATAGCGAAACATGATCCAGTCGTGGCTGATATTGCTGTACTGCGTAGCATTCTCAAAATCACCCATGAACTTGCGCATATAGTAAGCTGTTTTAGTGCCGGGTTCTGCACCGCTGGAGATGTGTTGTCCGCCCTGAAAGGTTTGTATCTCTGTATTCAGCCAACGTGCACCATTATACAACACGCTCATGGCCAGTCGCGGATCGCGGTGTGCATATGGATCATTGGAATTATAGCCTGATAAGGGATCTGTGATCGGCAGGCCTGCATCAGTAGGAAAAGCATCTACTAATTCCTGTGTAGGATTAGTACGCCCACGTGCCACCTGCGCAAAACCAATAGGCCCGTTGGTCGTTTCAATAGTAGTATTATTGCCTCCCTGTCTGAAGAAGATCACCTCACTGTTTTGCTGTGTAGTGAAAATGTGTTTGAAATTGGGCAACAACGAAAAAGTGTTTTCATTGATCAGATCACGCGCAGCATCAGCAGCCAGCTTCCAGCGTTCCTTATCATAGTTGGTATATCCGGTCAATACATTGCCTGGTTCTATATTCTGTCCATTGAACAGCGGACTAGCCGCATACAGCAGCACCCGCGCTTTTAAGGCCAATGCAGCGCCCCTGGTAACACGATGGCTGTTGAGCTCCGGCGCCACCACAGGATTAGGGCGGAGACTGTCTTTAATAGCATCACATTCACCTGCGATATACTGTACACAATCGGCAAAGGAGCTGCGCGGCACCTGTACGTCATCTCCCAGTTCCCTTACCTTATCACCCATCAGCGGTATACCGCCGTAACGCTTCAGCAGTTCAAAGTAGAACAGAGCGCGTATAAAACGTGCTTCCGCCTTCCAGGCATAACGGATAGAACTGCCGTTAGGCAGCTTCTCCTTCACGGGTGACACATCTATGTTGGAAACGAAAATACTGGCCGCCCGGATAGCTGCATAAGCATTGCCCCAGGGCGTTTCATCAGCAATGGTAGCATAAGGAGTAAATGCTCCTGTGGCCAGCTGCGATACACTGGAGGTGCCGCTAAGACCGGAGATCGCATCGTCTGATGCAGCGTCCAGCAGATCACCGCCTACGCGGTTATAACCGCCGGGTAGCTTGGAATAAATACTGTTCAGGAATTTATTGGCATAAGTACCCAGCGAATCATCTTTGTCAAATACATATTCTATGGTCACTTTTTCAAGCGGGATAGCTTCATAATCCTTTCTGCAGGCCAACAAGGAAATAAGGCAGCCGGCCAGGAGGAACATCATGCGGGATTGCTTCATTGTGCTTTATTTAGATGGCTGACTAGAATTTAATATTGATACCGGTGTTCAACACCCGCTGAATAGGATAAGCGCCCACTCCCACCTCCGGATCTACAAAATCATATGCCGCATGGGTGAAGAGGTTCTGCGCATTTGCAAACACTTTTACATTGGCAAGCCGGAGACGGTGCATCCACGCGTAAGGCAGGTTATAAGCAATATTCAGGTTCTTCAAACGAACATAACTGCCATTGCGCACCCAGAAAGAGGAACTTGCCTTATTATAGTTGTGATTGGCATCAGCGGTCAATCGTGGATAAGTAGCCGTATTAGCTGTTTCAGGTGTCCAGCGGCCAGTGATCTGCTCATAGGCCTGGCCATAAGTGAAGTTCACAAACTGGAAACCCATTTCCGTAGCAAAATTGGCCACATAGTTTGTCCTGTTGGCGACCCCTTGCAGCAGTGCGCTGATTTCAAAACCTTTCCAGGAAATACCTGCAGAAATACCATAGTAAATGCGGGGCTTGAATGTACCGATGGGCGCTTCATCAAACTGGTTGATAGTGCCATCGCCATTCAGATCTCTATACTTTATATCTCCGGGTATCGGTTTATAACCTGCAATAGTAGCGCTGCCCGCAGCTTCTTCTACCGATTGGAAAAAGCCATCGGCAATATACCCGAAGCGCATGCCTACGGGCATTCCCGTTCTTTTGTTCCAGTCGTAATCGCGGCGCTGCTCATCCATGAACAATACTTTGCTTTGCTCTATACTGCCATTGGCGGTAATGAAGTAATTAAGATCATTCATCCGGCCCTGGTAGGTAAGCGAGAGCTCTCCGCCATAGTATAGATTAACGCCGATATTCTCCGGGGGATAGCTGGCCCCCGACAAGGCAATGCTCTTGCCCCGGATCTGCAACAGATCAGCATAGCGGTCATGATAATAGTCTCCTGTTATCTGCAGCTGGTTATCGAACAGCGATACATCAACCCCTACATCCAGCTTGCGTGCTGTTTCCCAGGAGATGTTCACATTGGCCAGACCATTTTCCTGGAAACCTGACGCGGGAGAACGCGCAGTACCCTGCTCATAGATGCCGCCACCGATACCATTGTTCTCGCTGAAATCCTGGCGCCAGATGTAATAGCCGGAATTGTCAATACCGTTCCCGGTATGCGCGTAAGTAGCTCTCAGCTTTAATTGGTTCAGCCAGCTGGCATTGCCTTTAATAAAATGTTCCTGCGCCATATCCCAGCCAATACCACCTGCAAAGAAAGTTCCATACTGTTTACCAGGCATATAGCGGTTAAAACCACTCCTGTTGATCGCTCCTTCAATAAAATATTTATCTCCATAATTGTAGGCCGCTTTAGCTGACAGGTTCGTTGATTTACCGGGCAGGTCATAGTTATAGACCGTTTGCCGCCTGTCCGCCAGTACTACCGCACTTATCCCATGCTGCCCAAACTGCCTGTCATAGTTCAGTGATAACTGCCCGAAAAAGTACTGTGCATTAAAAACGGTAATGAAATCGTTCTTCTGCGTGATCGCTTGTCCGTACTTGGTATAAGCCGTATCTCCCTGCGCAACCGTCATGCGGTACACCAGCTCCCGTTTGCTGCGGTCAAAGGCGTTGGCGGACTGTATAGACAGATTACCCTTGCCTTTTACAGACAGCCCCGGCAGCCAGTCGCTCATGTCATATCGCAGGTCTATATTCGCCATCACATCTTTGCTGTTATCCTGTATATAGCCGCTGTTGATGGTTTGCGACAGCAGATTGGTCGTCAGGTTACCCGTGCCACCCCAGCTGCCGTTAGGATTATGAATGGGATATGCCACACTGGGCGTTGCCAGCAGGTCTGACAACAGGTTGTTAATACCTGCACCAGGTTGTGTGCCTTCCTGCAGACGGCCAAAGATCTGCATGCCTACATTCAGGTTGCGGCTTACATCAATATTCACATCCGTGTTAATGAGGTAGCGCTTCAAACCGGCGTTGGTATTATAGCTATTGGCAGGCGAGGTTTTGAAAATACCCTGCTGATCAGTATAGTTTAAGGATACTGAATAACGGGCTACATTACCGCCGCCGTTAATATTCAGATTGTAGCGTGATAAAGGCGCATTATTGCGCAAAATCGCATCGTACCAGTTTACGTCGGGATGAGTAGCGGGACTTGTCTGATCACGGAATGCAAGAAAATCAGCTTCCTTGTAAAGCGGCGCCTTGCCATCATTCTGCAGCGCTTCATTCAACAGGTAGGCATATTCCCAGGCAGGCAAAGGCTTGGGCAAACTTAATGACTGCTGTATGCCTGTTTGCGCGGTAAATGATAAACGCGGCTTACCCGGACGCGCCCGTTTCGTAGTCACCAGCAAAACGCCACGCGAGCTGCGCTGGCCCAGCAGAATAGTAGACAAGCCATCTTTCAGTACGGAGATAGATTCAATATTCTCAGGATCGATAGAAAACACATCACGCTGTACACCGTCCACAATCGTTACCGGTACCTGTCCTCTCAGCCATAAATTCATTTCCGTATTGTCGCTCGGTTCCATAGCACCGGACTTCGGAATATTACCTACAAATATGTCTACATCGAAATTGTTGCCCGTACCGGGACTACGGAAACCACTGGTCTGCTGTGTATATAGCCCTGCCAGCCGTCCGGGCAAAGCATAGGCATATAAGGTAGCCGGTGTGGTAGACAGCTGGTTAGTATATACCATAGCGATCGAACCCACTATGCTTTTGCGCGAAACCTCTCCATATAACACAGGTATACGTTGGGGAGAAGGGATGAATAGATCGTCTGTGCGAAGCACCAACGCGCTTGTATCGCCGCCAGGCGTAGCGGGCTGTTGTCCCTGCGCCTTCACGTAAAACGAAAGCATCAGGCAACTAAGAATAAAAATATATTGTTGCATGTAGCGGTAAGCCATTGTATCAGTTTTATTGGCATTTGAATGTGTACACAAAAGGGTTGGCAGTATTACTAAACCCAACCTTTACGGTACCGGTAGCATCTGTAAAGAAGTATTCGATCTTCTGCAGTACCTGCCCATTCTGCATGTTGAAGAATGCACGCGGCCAGAAGGTGATAGCAGATTTATTCCCGGTATATTTCTTCAGCTTTGAAGCGTCCGTTTGTGTACAGGCTTCCAGCACCTGTCCATCGCTGGTATAAGCCTTTGCACAGAAATAAATGCTGCCCACACCGCTCAGCGGGGTTTGCACCACATCCGGGTCAAAGGCAATGGTAATAAAATCATTGTCCATAGCCGTACCAGGTGTTACTGCTGCTATCTGGGGATTACAGAAGTCTATCAGATCGCCCTGACCATCTGTGATCATAAAACAATCCTTGAACTGACACTTGTAAACATTATTGGAACCAAATACATCGCTGAGCCCTTCAGAGCTGGTACCCAGGAAGTAGCCGGTTTTAAACTGCGTGTTCTCCGGCCCCGCTTTGGTAACGATCGTTACATCGATCGTTTCCTTCACGCCTTGCGGCACGTTATAAGTCTGCTCCGTCCAGAACACTACCCACTCCAGGTCATCCGTCATAAAATTGCCACCCATGCCAAAGCGTTCCTTCAGGGCTGCCGGCCAGTTTTTTCCATTAGATGGTTCTACTGTTGATGGAACGGGTATCATTTTACCATTACCATAAGTAATAGTAGTGTAGGTGATCGTTGAATTAACCGCGGCCTGCCAGCTTTTAGGCGCAAGAAAACCGATGATCAGACGCACGTTTGAACGTCCGCCGTCTGCCACATCAATACGGTTGTGCATGACAATGGTCAGCTCCTCCCCTGCCTTTGCAGACGATGGCTGATCCACGCCGTCCAGGAATACGCAACTCGCCAGTAACAACAGGAACATGCTGATGCCGTATGTATATTTTTTCATTTCGTGGTGTGTTGGATTGGATTAGGGTGCTACTTTTTCAAGCGTGTACAGATAAGTGTTGGCAGTGCAACCCGGACTGAAAGTGATGTTCAGGTTGCGCTTCCCGTTCACTACCGGGTAGGTGAAACTGGTGCTTGTCTCCGCGTTCACGCCTGCTTGCTTAAAGCTCATACGGAATGGATATTTCGGATCGTCCAGCTTATAGCTGCCATTTCTACTCACCACAAAAGGTAGCGGGTTTTCTATGGTGTATTGCCCATCGGGATTGAAGTGTATCCTGAATTGCGTAAAATCGGCCAGCGCTGTAATATCAACACCATTACGCATGGCTTTGGTGATGCGCCAGGAGCCGGAAATATCCTTCGCCTGCTCGGGCACACGTATTTCATCGCGTTTGCACGCATGGATGATCACTAACAGTATCATCATCGTTAAACATATCGGGAATCTTAATTGCATGATCGGAGGTTTTACCAGGATGGGTTTTGTGTTAACTCAGGTGATTTAGCCGTTTCACTTTGCGGTATAGCCCAGAGGTACATCGCCGCCCGGAAATTGTGCTTACGTACAGGGAAGATGGTATAGCTTACATTGCCCGCGGTACGCCTGACTTCCATCCCGTTCATCATTTTAGTTTCTGTTTGCTCAGCGATCTTCCATCTTCGTACATCCCAAAAGCGATGGCCTTCAAAAGCCAGCTCCACTCTCCTTTCTGCGTGGATCGCTTCCCGCATCTGCTCCCTGCTGAGCCCCGTGGGCAGCTGATAAGGTGACAGGCCCGCACGTTTGCGCACCAGCTCCACCGCATCATATACTTCCTGCACCGGACCGCTATACTCGTTGGTAGCCTCCGCAAAATTCAGCAGCACTTCTGCATACCGCATCAGCGGGAAACAACGCTGACTGCCATGGATAAAGTTGGCGGCGATATTTTCATCCAGCATTTTATTCGTGTAGTAACCAGTAGGAGTACCTGCATACACGGCGTCCTGGCTCACGCCTTTGCCATCACTGCCCAGATAGATATTCACCGGTTCCTTCAAGCCATTATTCTGTATCAACGGTGTCTGATCGCGTATAATAGAATAAGCCAGGCGCGGGTCACGATCTTTATAAGGATCATTGGGATTGTAGCCTGAGGCTGGATCTGTGATCGCCTTACCATTAGCCATGCCAAATGCATCTACAAAATTCTGGTAAGGGAAACCACCATGGGCGCCATCCCGCGAGGGCGGTTGCCAGGCCGTCTCCAGCTCACGGTTGCCTCCCTGCATCCTGGCCAGGATATACTCAGGGTTCACACGCATGGTAAATACCTTGTAAAAACCATAGCCTGGGGCCGTTGCATTATCTTCATACAATGAATAGGCATTGCTGCGCATCACGACGGCAGCAGCATCGGCCGCAAGTTTCCAGCGCTCCGTCACATTATCTGTATAACCGGTAACGGGATTTTGCGGAGCAATATTTCCTCCGTTAAACAGCGGACTGGCAGCATACAACAATACTCTTGCCTTCAATGCCATGGCAGCGCCACCGCTGGCCCGGCCATAATCCTCCCTTATCCTTTCCAAAGGCAGCGCTCCGGCTGCTGCATCACATTCTGCAACGATGTAATCCACACATTCTTTATAGGTATTACGAACAGCCGGGATCTTATCCGAGACGTTAAACACGGAATCTCCCAGCAGCGGAATGCCACCGTAGTGCTTCAACAGGATAGCATAGTACCACGCTCTCAGGAAACGCGCTTCCGCTTTCATTACATTGCGGATATGCGAAGGGATAGGTGTTTGCGGCAGATGCTTCAGCAAAAGATTTACCCGGCGGATATTGGTATAAGGCAGATCCCAGGCATCTTTACTGATAATAGACGGATTCACCGTACCGGTGGCAAACTGCACAGAAGTGGTGATCGAGGCCGATTTCTGCGGCTCTGCCTCATCACAGGCGGCATCCAGTCCGCCGTTACCAAAACGCGTGGCGTTTTCGGTAAAGCCAATATCAATGTAAATGTTGGTAAGAAAGGCCACCGTACGGGCACTGTCAGAAAATACGGTTTGTTCGTTCAGGTTAGTCGTTTCTGTCTGGTCCAGGAAGTTCTTCTTACCGCAGGAAAGCAGGGTAAGGAGCCCCAGGCATAGGCAAACAGGAATAGCGAACATGCTTTTCAGTCTCATACGTGGTAGCGTTCAGCTTTTGGTGATAAAATTTGCTGTCCCTACCTGTAATGACACGTGAAAAAACCTGTACCGCCATTCCTGTGAAAATTTTTATTGGATCCCCCAGCTTTTGTTAGGTTTATTGCCCATTTCCAGGATGAGTGTTCCTCCTGCGGCAATGCTGGCATGATCAATATAACAATGGTTATAGGGTTTGCCATTCAGCCAGGCACGCTGTATATAGCGGTTGGCTGTTGAATTCTTGCGGGCAATGATACTGAATTGACCGCCTTTGGTATAAGCCGGATCCAGCTGAATAGCCACCGTATCAAATACCGGGCTGGTGATCTCATACCGCGGGCTGCCCGGACAAACGGGATGCAATCCGCTGGCAGCTAATACATACCAGGCAGACATCTGCCCCACATCTTCATTACCCACCAATCCTTCTACAGAATTATGATAGGCGCGTGCGCAGATCTCCCGTGTCCATTGCTGGGTAAGCCAGGGCGCACCCAGGCGGTTGAATAAAAAGGGAACATGGTGCACCGGCTCATTGGCATGATTATAATAATCATTCCACATCATATTCGCCGGTACCTTATCAAAGAAGGCAGTCAGGTCTGCCAGTACCTTTTCCTTTCCTCCCATCAGGCTGACCATTCCCTGCACATCCTGCGGCACAAACCAACCCTGTTGGTAAGGACTGCTTTCAATGGTGCCATAGCCCTGCTGCATACGGCCATCCTTTGGCCAATCCTGCCAGCTGCCGTCGTCATTACGCGGACGGAACCAGTGCTTTGCCGTATCAAATACGTTGCGGTAGTTACCGCCACGCGCCGTATATATTTTTTCATCTTCCCCCTTACCCAGCATGCCCGCCAGCTGACCCAAACACCAGTCAAAATATGCATACTCCAGTGTGAGCGATACACTCAATCCCCCGGTGGAATACCCTTTGCTGCCGTTACCGAATTTCTCTACGGAATTCTTAGCATAGGTATAAGCCTTCTGCACATCAAATTCCCTGATCCCTTTTGCATAAGCATCCGTAATAACGGAAACAGCCGGATTACCGATCATACAGCCGCTGTAAGCGTTCAGGAATTCCCAACGTTCCAGGTAATGCTGACCGCTTTCATCCGCCAGGCTGACCAGCGAATTGATCATATCATTTACCACCGCAGGATTGATGATTGTCTGCAAAGGCATCTGGCTTCTAAATACGTCCCATCCGCTGAAGATGGTGTGTTTATGAAAGCCCTGGGCAGTATGTACTTTGCCATCGCCTCCTATATACCTGCCATCTATATCCGAAAAATTGCGGGGATCTATCATGGTGTGGTACAAGGCAGTATAAAATACCGCCTTTTCTTCCTCAGAGCCACCTGTAACAGTCATTTTCCCAAGCGCCTGGTTCCATAGCTCCCAGGCATCACGCTGTACCCCGTCAAAATCCCAGCCCTTTATCTCTGCTTCCAGGTTGGCTTTTGCGCCGTCAATGCTGACAAAGGAGATCCCTGCTTTCAACAGCACGGCTTCCTGCTCAGTAGTAGCAAATTCTGTATAGAAACCGAGGTGCTTACCAGCTTTCCCTTTAACACCCGGCAACACCGCCGCCTGCGCAATTTGCTGTTGGTAACGCTCGCTTTCAATATCCTCCCGCTTACGCGTCCATCCATCAGGAATATCAGCGCTCCATACGCCATACTTTGACAGCGGTTTGCTGAACTGCGCATAGAAATATACCGTGTAATTGGCCTTGCCATCGCCATTGCCCCAGCCACCGCCTTCGGGTGTACATTTCATATAACCGGCAATCGTGTGATCATCTATCACCTTTACTTCCTGCCAGGTAGAAGTGCCGCCTACCCTGCGCGCAAGATCTATCTGTATGCGCGACTGCTGGTTGGCAGGAAAGGTAAACCGCATAATACCGCTATGCGGCGCAGCCGCCATCTCTGCATTGATATTATGTTCCGTCAGCTTTACCGCATAATATCCTGCAGCGGCTCTTTCGTCCGGCTTGGAATAAGCAGAACGGTATCCCTCTTCAGGATGCGCTGCCCTACCAGCTGCCGTTTGCAGCGGACCGGCACTTGGCATGACCAGGAAATTTCCCAGGTCGCCATACCATCCCACACCACTCATCTGTGTAAAGGCAAAACCTTCTATGCTGGTGTGTTCATAGCTGTAACCGGAACCATTGTCGCCACCGGTGATCGTATTAGGACTGAGCTGTACCATACCGAAAGGCGTAGCAGCTCCCGGAAAGGTTTTGCCCAGGCCATGATAAATACCGGCTGCACCCACACTGGTGCTCGCGCCGATGAACGGATTCACATAATCAGCCGGTTCCTGTGCAATGCAAACGACAGGAACACTCAAAACGATGAACAGGAATAATTGAGCGATGGTCTTCACAATGATTAAATTTTAACGATCTCTATTTTATGTGAAACGGGCTTGTTCAATTGATAGATCAGGTTGATGATCGTATCGATCTCC
>Ga0102590_1002551_pt1 | contig 21110 bp, 16 predicted proteins | sample AraplaMF_Col_mMF_FD_76859 | JGI IMG/M metagenome (GOLD analysis project Ga0102590, IMG submission 76859) | Arabidopsis root microbial communities from the University of North Carolina, USA - plate scrape MF_Col_mMF | ecosystem: Host-associated > Plants > Roots > Endosphere | place: USA...
GCGTCCCGCGCGTCGTCCACCACAACCACGCCGGGGATCTTCGCCGCCGTCTTGAAGAGCGCCGAGTACAGCTCCGCTGGCGGGTAGCTCTCGCCCAGCAGGTCACCGATCGTGGTGAACGCCTCCTGGTCAGGTGATTTGCCGTGCCCCTTCGTCTCCTTGTAGATCTTCTCCAGCAGCTGGTCCGGGTCGGTGGGCAACGTGGCCAGGTAGTCGTACGACGGGGCGTTGAGATAGGCCTCGAAGGGGTGGCCCTGCTCGTCGGGGAGGCTGAGCGTCTCGCCCTCGGGGCTGTCGTTGACGGCGGGGTCGATCAGCCATCCCTTGGTGCCGTCCGCGGACTTCCAGATCTGCCGCTTGTGCAGCGCGTGGCTGGCGAGACTGCTCTTGTCCTCCACCGTCTTCACGAAGGTGTCGGCCGACTGGGACGCGATGTAGACGTACTGACCTGGCTTCATCACCGGGCGGGGGCCGTCTGCCGCCGCCACCGAGATCTGGTCGACAAGCTGGTCCAGCCCCTTGGCGCTCGCGGGACTGACCTGCGTGGTCAGCGCCGGGCCGACGGCGACATCGACGGCCTGCCCGCCGGCGCCACCGTTCAGCACCACACCGGCCACGACCGCACCGGCCACCGCGAACGCCGCCACCGGCAGCGCGATCGCCAGACGCGGCATACGCAAACCGCTGGACTTCGGCCGAACGGAACCGGCGGTCCCCGGGTGCTCCACGCGCTGCGTGTCCTGCTGAATGTGGGCCATCAAACGCTCCTTGTGGAACTGGTGACGGCCCGCCGGAAGATCGCGCCCAGCCTGCGGAAGGAGAGCCGCGCTCTCCTTCCACTCAACCGGACTCTGCCGGGACTGATTCGCCTTCATCATTTTCCTCCCGATACGGGCCGGATCGCATTGATACGGTCCCCTCTTACCTGTCGATCCGACCGGCCGGGTTCCCGGTTTCCCCGGACGGGTTTTTCCACCGGCCCCTCGCGGCTCCGTACGGACTCGCCCACGAGCTCCGCCTCGGTGAGCTTGCGCAGCTTGGCGCGGGCCCGGGAGAGCCTTGAGCGGACCGTGCCGACGGCGATGTCGAGCGCCTCTGCGGCGGCCGTGTACTCCAGGCCCTCCCACAGGCACAGGGTGAGGACTTCGCGCTCGGGTCTGCGCAGCATGGCGAGCGCGCGCAGGGCGGCGGCGAGCCGCCGCCGGTCGTCGAGCCGGCCCGCCACCTCGTCGGCGTGGTCGGGCAGGACCAGGCCGGCCTCGGCCTCGGCGGCGGCGTTCGCCGCGGCCTGGTACCGCCGGTTGCTGCGGTGGTGGCCGCGCGAGATGTTCGTGGCGACGCCCATCAGCCACGGCCGCAGGGAGCCGCCCTCGGCGTCGACCCGGTCATGCAGCCGCCAGGCCTCCATGAAGGTCTCGGCCATCACGTCCTCGGCCGCCGCCCAGTCGGCGGTGAGTCGGAAGGCGTGGTTGTAGACCGCGCGGGCGTAGCTGTCGTACAGCTCGGCGAAAGCGCTCGGATCCCCGGCCCGTATCCGGGTACGCATGTCAGTGCTCACCTTCGTAGACTGTCGCGCGGCCCGCACCGAGTTCCCGTGATCCACGTCACACCGCGGGACGGGGCGGCCGCGGATCCCCGGCCGGACCGCACGCAGCGGTTCGAACACCCGCACGGGGCAGCGAGCTCGGGTGCCCCGCGACCTATTCACTGGAGCTCACGACACGCTCGAACACTACGTTCGGAAATTCGGGGACGTTGTAAAAAAGGTCGCCCTAATAAAGGATGCCTCGTCCGAAAATTTAACTCGTGCAAATAGAATGGTCGCATCGGCTTCACTCGACCGGCCGGACGGAAAAGGAAGTACGAAAGGGGGCGGAGGGTCTCACCCTGCCACCGGCCCGGAAATCACAGCGAGAGCCCATCCGCAGGCCCCGCCTCCAACCCGGTGGCCTGCGCACACACGTCGTCGGAATCCACGCGTCCTATAACCCGGTGATCTTGAGGAAAGCGGGAGCGAACCGGACCCGTATCCAGCGAGAGACCGCAGTACCCGGTTGATTCGGTGCACGAGACGACGGCCGGCCGCGAGGGTCAGGGCGCTTTTCCTCGGATTCCATCGCCACCGCGGCCGCGGCTTTCATCGCGGCCCGGCGGGATGTATTTCGGCGCAAGGCGAGATCGATACCGGAGGCTGGAAACGCACCGACCGGAGCCCTGACAGCGGATACCGTTCGGTCCCGGTAACCGGTGGCGCATATCGCCGAGTCGGATCGGCATGCGGAGAACCGGGACGGCGCATCGCCGGTCCGTCCCCGGTTCACCGGACTCCCCTCGGGATCACGTTGCGGGTGGACGGGCAGCGGTACCGGCTCGTCGTCGGCACCCGCACCAGCCTGCTGGACGCTCTGCGCGAGCATCTGGGTGGTAGCTGCGGAGGCCCCGCGGCATCCGCTCGCCGGCCGGTGAGGCCGCGCTCATCCCGGGCGCAGCCGTCGTCGTTCAGGTATGTGGTTCGATGTGAGGGTTTGGGTCATACATCTGATCACTCTTCGGCCAATAATCAAACACGCCCGTCACAACCTCCCCAAGGGCCGCCTACAGTGCGAGATCTACGGGGAGGGGATGACGCGCCATGCGCAAGGGGGTCAAGGCCGCCATAGTCGGCGGGGTGTTCGTGGTCATGGTGGGGGGTGCCGGATACGGGGCGTACAACTTCCTGACGGCACTGAACGAGGGCACCTCCTCCGGCAGCAGTGTCGGCGGACCGGCGCCCGTGAAGACCGGACCGCCGTCCACGAGCGAGGTCAAGGAGGCGAGTGCCAAGTTCCTCGCCGCCTGGCAGAAGGGCGACGCGGCCGCCGCCGCCTCGTACACGAACAACGCCGGGGCCGCCGAGCAGTTGCTGACCGCGTACGGCACCAGCGCGCACATCACCAAGGTGCACATCACGCCGACCGCACCGAGCGGTGACTCGGTGCGGTACTCGGTGAAGGCGACGGTGTCGTACGGCGGGAAGTCCGAGCCGCTCGCCTACGACAGCGAGCTGACGGTCGTGCGCGGTGTGACCACCGGGCGCGCACTGGTCGACTGGCAGCCGTCCGTGGTCCATCCCGCCCTGGAGAAGGGCGACACGCTCGTCACCGGGGAGGCCAAGGTCCCGCCCATCGAGGCGGTCGACCGGAACAACACGGTCCTGACCGCGGCCAAGTACCCCTCGCTCGGACCGATCCTGGACGCGCTGCGCGAGAAGTACGGCGACAAGGCGGGCGGCAGGCCCGGCGTGGAACTGACCGTCGAGCGCGCCGATGCGAGCGCGCCGAGCAAGACCCTGCTCACGCTCGCCAAGGGCACCCCGGGCAAGCTCCGCACCACGATCAGCGCCCCCGCGCAGGCGGCGGCCGAACGGGCCGTGCGGCAGTACGCGGAGTCGTCGGTGGTGGCGGTCAAGCCGAGCACGGGTGAGGTGCTCGCGGTCGCCAACCACCGGCAGGACGGGTTCAACGCTGCCTTCGAGGGACGGCTCGCGCCGGGTTCCACGATGAAGGTCATCAGCGCGGCGACGCTCATCGACAACGGCATCACCAGCATGAACGGCCCGGCGCCCTGCCCCGAATCGGCCGTCTGGCAGAGCCAGACCTTCCACAACCTCCAGGGTCTGGTCCCCAACGAGCAGGCCACGCTGGCCAACAGCTTCATGCGGTCGTGCAACACGGCGTTCGTGAAGTACGCGGACGCGGTGAAGGTCGACTCGCTCACCCGGGAGGCCGAGGACCGTTTCGGGCTCGGCCAGGACAACTGGAAGACCGGCATCGTCTCCTTCGACGGCTCGGTGCCCGCCTCCGGCGGCCCGGACACCGCGGCCAACCTGATCGGCCAGGGCCAGGTCCAGATGAGCCCGCTGAACATGGCGTCGGTCACGGCGACCGCCACCACCGGTGCCTTCCGGCAGCCGTACCTGATCTCGCCGAAGCTCGACGGCCGCCAACTGGCCCGGGCCAGGGGCCTGTCCGCCAGTACCGTCGCCCAGCTGAGGGCGATGATGCGGCTGACGGCGACCCAGGGCACGGCCGCGCACGTCATGGCGGGGCTCAGCGGTGACATCGGGGCGAAGACCGGCTCCGCCGAGGTCGACGGACAGACCAAGTCCAACAGCTGGTTCACCGGCTACCGGGGCGATGTCGCCGCGGCGGCCATGACCCAGGAGGGCGGGCACGGCGGCGACGCGGCCGGTCCTATCGTCGCAGCTGTGCTACGAACCGGCGGCTGAGGTCACCCGCGCCGGCCCGGGACTCTAGTGTGGTGTTCTCGTTGAGGAACATGGGGGCACCGGGGGACCTGGGGACTGCGGAGGATCGGGAGCTGTGGGCAAGAGAAGGCGCGCCGCCGAGCGCAGGAAGAGCCGCCCGCTGGTGGTCGGAGGACTGATCGCCGTCGTCGGTGTGGCCGGAGCGTTCGGCGTCTACAGCCTGCTCGGCGGCGGCGCGGCGGCCGACGACGGCAAGGCGTTCCGGGGCGTGCTCAAGCCCGCGAAGACCGGGCCGCCGTCCGCCTCCGAGGTCCGCACGACGGCGGCGGCGTTCCTCACGGCCTGGCAGCAGGGCCAGGTGGCGAAGGCCTCGGCCGTAACGGACGACTCGGCGGCCGCGACGCAGGCCCTGACGGGTTACGGCAAGGACGCGCACATCACCGGGGTGACACTGACCCGCGGTACGCCGTCCGGTGCCTCGGTGCCGTTCTCCGTCAAGGCGACGGTGTCGTACCAGGGCAGGAGCAAGCCGCTGGCGTACGACTCGAAGCTGACGGTCGTGCGCCGGGCCAAGGACGGTCTGCCGCTGGTCCGTTGGCAGCCTTCGGTGATGCACCCGGACATGGCCGAGGGCGACCGCCTGGTGACGGGGGAGGCGGGCACGCCCCCGATCAAGGCCCTCGACCGGGACGGCGGCGAGCTGACGACGGCCAAGTACCCCTCGCTCGGAACCGTGCTGGACGGTCTGCGGGAGAAGTACGGCAAGAAGGCCGGCGGCAAGGCGGGCATCGAGCTGCGCATCGTGCGCAAGGCGGCGGCCAAGGGCAGCCAGAAAGTGCCCGACAAGACGCTGGTGACGCTGAGCGAGGGCACACCGGGCACGGTGAAGACGACGCTGAGCCCGACGCTCCAGGCGAAGGCCGAGCAGCAGGTGTCGCAGAAGGACAAGGCCTCCGCGGTCGTCATGCGCCCGTCGACGGGGGAGATCCTGGCCGTGGCGAACTCGAGCCACGGCTTCAACGCGGCCTTCCAAGGCTCCCTGGCCCCTGGCTCCACGATGAAGATCGTGACGTCGACGCTGCTGTTCGAGAAGGGGCTCGCGCACGCGGACAAGCCGCACCCGTGCCCCAAGTACGTGACGTACGGCGGCTGGAAGTTCCAGAACGACGACAAGTTCGAGATCAAGAACGGCACGTTCAAGGCGAGCTTCGCGGCCTCCTGCAACACGGCCTTCATCAGCCAGGCGGAGAAGCTGAAGAACGACGACCTCACGAAGATCGCACAGCAGATCTACGGTCTGAGCATGAACAACTGGGCGATCGGCGTCCCGTCCTTCGACGGCGCGGTCCCGGTACAGAACGCGGCCCAGATGGCGGCCTCCCTGATCGGCCAGGGCAGCGTCCGCATGAATCCGCTGAACATGGCCTCGGTGGTCGCGACGGCCAAAACGGGCGTCTTCCACCAGCCGTACCTGGTCTCACCGTCGGTGGACGACCGCTCGCTGGCCAAGGCGACCCGCACCATGTCGGCGTCGACGCAGGCCCAGCTGAAGGAGGTCCTCCAGTACACGGCCGCGGCCGGCACCGCCGCCAAGGCGATGGCGGGCCTGGGTCCCGACTACGGCGCGAAGACCGGCTCGGCCGAGGTGGACGGCCAGGAGCAGCCGAACGGCTGGTTCACGGCGTGGAAGGGCGACCTGGCCGCCGCGGGTGTGGTCCAGCAGGGCGGCCACGGCGGTGACTCGGCGGGACCGATCGTGGCGTCCCTGCTGCGCGCGGGGAGCTGACCCGCCCGGTGGTGTCCCCTCGCCGCGGGCCCGCGGCGAGGTGGCCCCCGGCCGCATCCGCGGCACGGGCCTGGCGGATGCGGGGCGGCTAGGAGAAGCGCTGCCCGGCGGCCCCCGCCGTGTACGTACGGCGCAGGAAGCGCAGCAGCGCCTTCGACTCCAGTTGCACCACCTCGACCCCCCGCTGCGAGTGGAACTCCATGACCGCCTGGACCCGGCCGCAGGGCCAGATACGGACATCGCCCTTCTCGGCCGGGGCGCGCAGCCCCTTCTCCAGGAGATCCCGCGAGAAGGCCCACTCGTGCGGTCCGGGCAGACCGATGCGGACGGATCGTGGATCGGTGTCGGGGTCGTAGCGAAGAACGATGGGAACGGCGTCCGGGGCTTCAGGTGAATCCGTGACGACATGGGCTCGTGCGTACTGTTCCACAACTGTCATGGGACCGCTCCTCACGCTGCGTCACCCACACAGAAGGTGAATCCACTACTTCTCTAATGTCTCATATCAGGACAAAGGCGGCTTCCGGTGCTCGCGAGAGGTAGTCACGGATATCAAGCTCTTGCAATAGCTTCGCAATAAGCCGCTATCCTCCAACGGTGCATGTACCCGACGGATTCATCAACGCCCCCACCTCCGCCGCAACCGGTGTCCTCGCCGCGGGTGCCCTGGCCGTCAGCCTCAAGGGTGCCCGGCGCGAGCTCGACGAACGCACCGCGCCGCTCGCCGGCCTGGTGGCCGCGTTCATCTTCGCCGTACAGATGCTGAACTTCCCGGTCGCCGCCGGTACCAGCGGGCATCTGCTCGGCGGGGCGCTGGCCGCCATCCTGGTCGGGCCATTCACCGGGGTCCTGTGTGTGTCGGTCGTCCTCCTCATGCAGGGGATCCTCTTCGCCGACGGCGGACTGACGGCCCTGGGCGTCAACATCACCGACATGGCGATCGTGACCACCGTCGTCGCCTACGCCGTCTTCCGCGGACTGGTCAAGGTCCTCCCGAGGACGCGCCGCTCCGTCACCGTCGCCTCCTTCCTCGCCGCACTGCTCTCCGTCCCGGCGGCGGCCGTCGCCTTCACCCTGATCTACGCCGTCGGCGGCACCACCGATGTCTCCATCGGCAAGGTCGCCACCGCGATGATCGGCGTCCATGTGCTCATCGGCCTCGGCGAGGCCGTCATCACCGCCCTCACCGTCGGCGCCGTCATCGCCGTACGCCCGGATCTCGTGTACGGCGCCCGGGGTCTTCAGCAGCGCCTCAAACTGCGCGTCGGCGGCGAACTGGTCGACGCACCGGCCACCGGGCCCGCACCCGTGCCGGCCGCCGCCCGGTCCCACCGCAGGCTGTGGATCACCGGTCTCGTCACCTCCCTCGTCCTCGCGGGCTTCGTCAGCTTCTACGCCTCCGCCAGCCCCGACGGCCTGGAGAAGGTCGCCGCGGACCACGGCATCGACGGCAAGGCCCGGCAGCACGCCTCCGCCGACTCCCCGCTCGCCGACTACGGCGTCAAGGACGTGGACGACACCCGCCTGTCCGGCGGTCTCGCCGGTGTGATCGGCGTCGGAGTCACCGTCGCGGCGGGCAGCGCTGTCTTCTGGGCCGTCCGCAGGCGGCGCGCCGAGAGCACCTCCCCGGCCGCCTGAGATGAGTACGCAAACCGGACCCTCCCGAGCGAGGGGAGGCGAGCGCGGTGCCGCGCACCGGCTCTACCGGCACGGGCACTCTCCCGTGCACGCCCTGCCGCCGCACACCAAACTCGCCGCCACCTTCGCCTTCGTGGTCGTCGTGGTGTCGACACCGCGCGAGGCGATGTGGACGTTCGCGCTGTACGCCGCTCTGCTCGGTGCGGTGGCGCACCGGGCCCGTGTACCGGCCGGGTTCCTCCTCAAGCGCCTGCTGATCGAGGTCCCGTTCGTCGCCTTCGCGGTGCTGATGCCATTCGTCGCGGAGGGCGAGCGTGTCGACGTCGCCGGGCTCTCGCTCAGCGTCGGCGGGCTGTGGGGCGCCTGGAACGTGCTTGCCAAGGGCACCCTCGGCGTCGCCGCGTCCGTCCTGCTCGCGGCCACCACCGAACTGCGCCAGTTGCTGCTCGGACTGCAGCGCCTCAAACTCCCGCCGCTCCTCGTGCAGATCGCCTCGTTCATGATCCGCTACGGCGACGTCATCACCGACGAGATGCGGCGGATGCGCATCGCACGGGAGTCGCGCGGCTTCGAAGCGCGAGGCATCCGGCACTGGGGAGTCCTCGCCAAGTCCGCGGGCGCGCTCTTCATCCGCTCGTACGAGCGGGGCGAGCGCGTCCACCTGGCCATGGTGAGCCGCGGATACGCCGGCTCCATGCCGGTCATCGACGAGGTGTCCGCGACCCGTGCGCAGTGGTCGTACGCCCTCGCCCTGCCCCTCGCCGCCCTCGTCGTCTGCCTGTTGGGATGGACCCTGTGACACCTTCGCTGGAAGTGGCCCGACTGGCCTTCGCGTATCCGGACGGGCACCAGGCCCTGTTCGGCGTCGACTTCACCGTCGCACGCGGCGAGCGGGTGGCACTGCTCGGGCCGAACGGCGCCGGGAAGACCACTCTCGTGCTGCACCTGAACGGCATCCTGACCGGCGGCACGGGCACGGTGAAGGTCGCCGGGCTGCCCGTCGGAAAGAAGCACATGGCCGAGATCCGGCGCCGGGTCGGCATCGTCTTCCAGGACCCGGACGACCAGCTCTTCATGCCGACGGTCCGCGAGGACGTTGCCTTCGGGCCCGCGACGGCCGGGCTCAAGGGCGCCGAGCTGGAGGCCCGCGTCGACCGCGCCCTGGAACAGGTCGGCATGGCGGACTTCAAGGACCGGCCGCCGCACCACCTCTCCTTCGGCCAGCGCCGCCGGGTCGCGGTGGCGACCGTGCTGGCCATGGAACCGGAGATCCTGGTCCTGGACGAGCCGTCGTCGAACCTCGATCCCGCCTCGCGGCGCGAACTCGCCGACATCCTGCGGTCCCTGGACGTCACGGTCCTCATGGTCACCCACGACCTGCCCTACGCGCTGGAGCTGTGCCCGCGCTCGCTGATCCTCAGCGAGGGCGTCATCACCGCGGACGGGAAGACCGGCGAGCTGCTCGCCGACGACACGCTCATGCGCGCGCACCGGCTGGAACTGCCCTACGGCTTCGATCCCCGATCCGTGCCGTCGGCGGTGGACCGCCCCCGGTGACCGCCGTCACCCCCGGCTTGTGGACGGGTCCCGAGCGGCCCGCCGCCCTGCGGCGCCGGCACGGGAACATCGACGTCGTGCCCGTGCCGGGCTGAGGAATCGAAGGCGCAGCGACGGTGTTGGAGTCACTGTCGCAGGCGGATGAAAGGGAACACGGGCGTGGACGTGAACGGCGCTGTGGCCGAGGGCTTCGAGCCGGTCAGGGAAGCGTTCCTCGGGAACTTCGAGACGATGGGGGAACGCGGGGCGGCGGTCGCCGTGTACCGCAACGGCCGCAAGGTCGTGGACCTGTGGGCCGGAACGCGGGACATCGACGGCACACACCCCTGGGAGCGGGACACGGCCCAGATCGTCCGCTCGGCCACCAAGGGCGTGGCCGCGGCCGTGCTGCTGATGCTGGCCGAACGCGGAGAGCTGGACCTGGACGCCCCGGTCGGCCGGTACTGGCCCGAGTTCAAGGCGCAGGGCAAGGAGCACACCCTGGTGCGGCACGTGCCGGCGCACCGGGCCGGGGTGCCGGCACTGGACCTTCCGCTGACCCCGGCCGAGGCCGCCGATCCCGATCTCGCCGCCGCGGCGCTGGCCGCCCAGCCGCCCCTCTGGGAGCCCGGCACGGACCACGGCTACCACGCCCAGACGTACAGCTGGCTGACCGGCGAGCTGGTCCGCCGGGTGACGGGCCGGGACATCGGTGCATGGATCGCGGCCGAGATCGCCCGGCCGCTCGGCCTGGACCTGTGGGTCGGACTGCCCGGGGCCGAGGCGCACCGTGTGGGCCGGGTCGGCCCCCTGGAGGTGCCGGCCCAGGCCGGGGCGCTGCGCACCCGCCCCAAGCGCGCGGTCGCGGACGCCTACGCCGACCCCGACAGCCTCACCCGCCGTGCCTTCGCGGCGATCACCCCACTGCCCGACGAGAACGATCCCGCCTACCGCGCGGCCGTCCTGCCCGCGTCCAACGGCATCGCGACGGCCGACAGTCTCGCCCGCTTCTACGCCGCGCTGGCGGGCGAGGTGGACGGTGTCCGTCTGTTCGCGCCGCGGACGCTGGAGCACGCCCGCGCGGAGGCCTCGTCGGGCCCCGACCGCGTTCTGGTGGTCGGCACCCGGCTCGGCCTCGGCTACATGCTCCACGGCGGTGCCTCGCCGCTCCTCGCCCCCGGTTCCTTCGGTCACCCGGGCCGCGGTGGCGCTCTCGGCTTCGCCGACCCCGAGTCCGGTATCGCCTTCGGTTATGTCACCAACGGCTTCCGTCAGAGCGTGACGGCGGACCCCCGGGCGCAGGCCCTGGTACGGGCGGTGCGCGTGTCCCTCGGGTGACCGCGCGGCCCGGACGGCCGTGAGGCCCGCACACGGTGTCGTGCACGGGCCCCACCGGTACCGGCGTCCCCGGGACCTATTCAGTGCGTCAGCGGATGCGACGTCCTCCCCGACGCGTCGTCGATCTCCCCGTGCGCCTTCGTGAGCAGCTGCATCGCGAGATCGTTGAGCGCACGCGCCCCCGCGATCTCCTCCCCCACACGTGGCTGATTAGCGTCGGTGTGGTGGCGGCTCGCGTACCCGTGGGACCGGACCTCGTTCCCGTCGGGAAGCCGTACGAGCGCCGCGGCCCGCGTACGCTCCTGGTCCTCCTCGAATTCGAGTTCCACATGCCATCCGACTGCGGTGTGCATCATGTCGATCACCTCCAGAACCGCTGATTCCAGGGTGCCCCTCCTTGTACGGCTGCGCACGGCCGTACCTCAGCCCGGCTGATCGCTGTCCTTCATGTCCCCCCAGCCGTGCCACCGGTCGATGGTGATCCACGCGCTGACCCGACCGCGCTCCCGGTCCGGGTAGGACCTGCCGATGTAGTGCTCGGCGACGCGGTCGATGTCTCCCAGGTCCTTGTCGGCCTCCATCTCCGTGACCCGGCCGACGAGGGTGACATGCGTGTACCAGTCTTCCTTGTCCAGGACGGTGAGGCTCACACGCGGATCACGGCGCAGATGCGTGAGGCGTACGCGTCCCTCGTCCATGTTGACGAGCACACGGCCGTCCTCCTCCCACAGGTACCAGGTGGGGGTGGAGACGGGCTGACCGTCGGCGCGCAGGGTGGCGATGACGGCCGGGTTGGCGCGGCGCAGCATCTCGACGGCCGCGGCGGGCAGCGGGGGCTTGGACATATGGACTCCTCAGGTCGTCAGGAACGGGGCTCGTCCTCGAAGCTGGCGAAGTAGGCGGCGGCCATGTCCTCGTCCCCATGGCCCTGGGCCGCGGCCCGGCGGAACCGTTCGGCGGCCGCGGCGGCGACGTCGAGACGGACTCCGTTGTGCTCACCGGCCCCCACGATCAGGCGGGCGTCCTTCTCCGCGGTCGCCACCGCGAAACTGGCCGGGGTCAGTCCGCCGTCGCGAATGAGATCGATCTTGGCACGCAGATATCCCATGTCGAGGGGACCTCCGCCGATGAGGCCGAAGAATTCCTGCGGGTCCACGCCCAGCGCCTCGGCGAGGGCCAGTACCTCGCCGGCCGCGGCGGTCGCCGCGAGCACCCAGCTGTTGGCCACCAGCTTCAGCCGGGTGGCGCTGCCCGCCGCACCGTCCTCGCCGGTCCACAGCGTGCGGGCGCCGACCGCGTCGAAGACCGGCGCCACCGCGTCCCGGCCCTCGACGGGACCCGCGGCGAGGACGGTCAGCTGCCCCGCCTCGGCCGGCTGGCGTGTGCCGAGCACCGGGGCCTCGTAGAAGACCAGTCCGTGTTCATCGGCGAAGGCGGCCATTTCGGCGGCGTCCTCGATCCCCGCGGTGGTCGACTGCACCCAGAGGATGCCCGGGCGCAGCCCGCGCATGGCCTCGTCCATGACCTCCACGACGGTTCCGCCGTCGTACAGCATGGTCAGGACGACATCCGTGCCCTGTACCGCCTCGGCAGGGGTGTCGGCGATGTGCGCGCCGTCGGCGGCCAGCGGTTCGGCCTTGGCGCGGGTGCGGTTCCAGGCGCGGACTGCGTGCCCCGCCCGGGCGATGTTGCGGGCCATCGCCGCGCCCATGATCCCGGTGCCCAGGACGCTCACGGTGAGCTTGTCTGTCATGACGCCAACTTCCTGATCCGTACGATGAGTCGTGCGCTTCCCATGCTCGCTCAGGCGCGCGTCTTCCCCGACGCGGGGCGGACCAACCGAAGCCGGCTGCCCGGACACGGACGCCGTCCTCCGGCCCGGGCGGGTCCTTCACGGGGCTGTTCTTCCCTCTGGGCATCGTCGGCCGCCCTGCCCTCGGCCGCCACTCGGCGGTGTGCCGGTGCGGGGTCCATCACCGGCAGGAGCCTCCCCACCCGCCGTCGCCGCCCGGCACTCCCGTCACACCGCGACGGCCGGCCCCGGAAGGTCGGGTCCGGCCGTCGTGGGGTTGTGCGGGACGGTCCTGCGCGGGCTCGTCCGGTGGGCCCGTCAGCCCGCCTGCGACGGGGTCTGCTTGATGCCGTCGACGATCGCCCGGTTCATGATGGCGCTGGTGTAGGTGACCGTTCCGGGCTTGATCAAGGCGCCCTCGCCGCTGTTCTCCTTCACCTGGACACTGCGCTCGCCCAGGAAGACATGGGTCTTCCTGTCGAAGATCCACTCCTCCCGCTCACCGCTGGTCTCGTCCAGCCGGGCCACGGCCACCCCGTGCCGTCCCACCGCGTCCACCGCGTCCTGCACGACGACGACACCGGGGATCTTCGCGGCGGCCTTGAACAGCGCCGAGTACAGCTCGGCGGGCGGGTAGCTCTCCCCGAGCAGATCACCGATGGTGGTGAACGCCTGCTGGTCGGGGGAGTTGCCGTGGCCCTTCTCCTCCTTGTAGATCTTGGCGAGGAGTGCGTCGGGGTCCGTGGTCAGCTTGGCCAGGTAGTCGTACGAAGGCCCGTTCAGACCGGCCTCCCGAGGGTTTCCCTGCTCGTCGGGGAGGCTCAGGGTCTCCCCCTCGGGGCTGTCGTTTACGGCGGGGTCGATCAGCCAGCCCTTGGTGCCGTCGGGAGAGTTCCAGATCTGACGGCGGTGCAGCTCGTGGCTGGCCAGGGTGGTCTTGTCGCCGACCGACCTGGTGAAGGTGTCGGCCGCCCTGGACTCGATGTAGATGTACTGGCCGGGCTTGACCGCCGGGTGGGAGGTCTCGGCCGCCGCCAGCGAGATCCGGTCGAGCAGCTGCGGTACGCCCTTGGTGGTCGCGGCACCGACCGTCGTGGTCAGGGCGGGTCCGGTGGCGACTCCGCCGCTGCCCGCCCCATTGCCTGCGGGACTCGCCACCACGGCGATGACCGCCCCGGTCAGGGCCGCGGCCACGGCCGGCAGCACGATCGCCGGGCGCGACAGCCGAATGCGCCCTGCCTTCTCCGAGGCCGCTGTCCGTGTGCGCTGTTCCTGCTGAATTCGAGCCATCAGACGCTCCTTGTGGAACTGGTGACGGCCCATCGGCAGGTCGCGCGCCGTGTGGGAGAGCAACTGCGCGTCCTCGTCCCACTCGGCCGGGTTCTGCCGGGAAGTGTTCGTGTTCATCGGTTTCCTCCCTGCACGGGCCGGACCACGTGTGCGTGATCGCCTCTTGTCTGTCGGCCCGGGCGGCCGGCTTCCCGATTTCCGCGCACATTTTTCGGCGTCGTCCTGACGGCCGGGACGGCCGCCTCGTCCTCGGTGAGCGCACGCAGCTTCTTGCGCGCCCGGGACAGCCGGGAGGCGACCGTGCCCACCGGGATCCCGAGCGCCTCGGCCGCGGCCTCGTAGTCCAGGCCCTCCCCGAGGCACAGCGCCACCACCTCACGCTCCGTCCGGCGCAGTGAGGCAAGGGCGCTCAGGGCCTGGGCGAGGCGACGCCGGTCGTCGACGCGTTCGGCCACCTCTTCGGCGTGGTCGGGAACCGACAGCTCGGCCGCGGCGGCGGCGCTCGCGGCCGCCCGGTACCGCCGGTTGCTCCGGTACTGGTTGCGCGCGGTGTTGGTGGCGATACCCAGCAACCAGGGCCGCAGGGAGCCGCCCTCGGGATCGACCCTGTCGCGCAGCCGCCACGCCTCCATGAACGTCGCGGCCATCACGTCCTCGGCCGTCGACCAGTCGGCGGTCAGCCGGAAGGCGTGGTTGTAGACCGCGCGCGCACAGCCGTCGAAAAGCTCCGCGAACGCGCTCGAATCCCCGGCCCGTATCCGGGTTCGCAGTTGAGTGCTCACTTCCATGAGCTGTCCGGCCCCGTGCACCGGCTTCCCGTGATCTGCGCCACACCTCGCCGACCGGCCCGGCCCGAGTTGCCGGGGAACGCCTCCTGGATGCTCACCGGCCACAGGGCCGAGGAGCGTCCCGGGGCCCGCGATCCGTCACGCCGGCCGCTCGCGCACGTCGACCAGCGTGCCGCCCGCGTGCGTGATCAGCGTCCTGGGATCCATCGGGAACACGGTGTGCGGGGTGCCGGCGGCGGCCCACACCGTGTCGTGGTCCAGCAGGGAGCGATCGGCGAGCACACGTGTCGCCGTGCGGTGCCCGAAGGGGGGTACGCCGCCGATCGCGTACCCGGTGCTCTCCCGCACGACGTCGGCCTTGGCCCGGGTCACCTCGGCGACCCCCAGCTCCCGCCGGACCCGCTCCACGTCCACCCGGGACGCCCCGTCCATGAGGACGAGGACCGGCGTCCCTCCCGCGGCCTCCCCGCTCCCGTCGGACCGTGGGGACTCCCATGCCACGAAGATCAGCGACTTGCAGATCTGGCTGAGTTCGCATCCGATGGCGGCGGCTGCCTCGGCGGCGGTGCGGGTCGCGTCGGGGAACCGCCGGATCCGCGCCCGGAGCTCGCCCAGTCCCAGCTCTTCGAGGGCCTCGGCGAAACGGGGATGGGCTCCGGAGTTCGCTGCGTCGGTGGTGGTCATGCAGGGCAGGCTAGTCGCCGCTCACCGGGGTCACGAACGGATTCCCGCCGCTCATCGCGCGCAGGGGCCAGGACGCCCGGCGGTCCGGGTCCCGCCGGGAGCGGCCATGTCCACCCCTTCGGAGCAGCGGACCGCCGCGCCACCCTTGTGCGGTGGCGCGGCGGTCCGCGTCCGTGAGGCGGGGCTCAGACCCCCACCAGCTCCCGGTCCTGGTCCGGGTCCCTGCGGCCCTCGTCCCGCCGCGTGCGCAGTCCCTCGCCCTCGACGTCCACGTTCGGCAGAACGCGGTCCAGCCACTTCGGAAGCCACCAGGCCTTCCCGCCGAGCAGGGCCAGCACCGCCGGGACGAGCGCCATCCGCACCACGAAGGCGTCGAAGAAGACAGCGATCGCGAGGCCGAAGCCGATCATCTTGATCATCGACTCGCTGGAGCCGATGAAGCCGGAGAAGACGGCGATCATGATGACCGCGGCGGCGGTGACGACCCGCGCACCGTGCCGGAAGCCGGTCACGATGGCCTGACCGGGGTTCTCCCCGTGGACATGGGCCTCGCGCATGCGGGTCACCAGGAAGACCTCGTAGTCCATGGCCAGGCCGAAGACCACGCCCACCATGAAGATCGGCATCATCGACATGACGGGGCCGGTCTCCTCGACGCCCAACAGCCCGGACAGCCAGCCCCACTGGAACACCGCGACCACCGCACCGAGCGCCGCCGTCACCGAGAGCAGGAAGCCGAGCGCCGCCTTCAGCGGGACCAGGATCGAGCGGAAGACCACGATCAGCAGGAGGAAGGCGAGACCCACCACCAGCGCCAGATACGGGATCAGCGCGTCGTTCAGCTTCTGCGAGACGTCGATGTTCATCGCCGTCGAGCCCGTGACCAGCAGCTTCGCGCCCGTGTCCGCGGTGATGCCGGCGCCCGCACCGCGAATGCCGTGCACCAGGTCCTCGGTGGTCGCCGAGGACGGCTTGGAGCCGGGGACGACCGTGATCATCGCCGTGTCGCCGGAGGCGTTGTAGGTCGGGGGCGTCACCGTCACGACGTCCCGCATGCCCTTGATGTCGTCGGTCACGGTCGCGACCGCCGCCTTCGGATGCTCGCTCGACTTCGCGTCGACCACGACCATCAGCGGACCGTTGAACCCGGGGCCGAAGCCCTCCGAGAGGAGGTCGTAGGCCCGGCGCTGTGTCGTGGCCGTCGGCTGCGAACCGTCGTCCGGCAGGCCCAGCTCCAGCTGGGACGCCGGGAGGGCCGCGGCACCGAGTCCGATCACGCCCAGCAGCAGGACGGCGACCGGACGGCGCACGACGAAGCTCGCCCAGCGCGTTCCCATGTTCGGCCTGGCCTTGGCGGCGGCGGCCCGGCCGCCGCCCAGCATCCGGCTCTTCTCGCCCGCCGGCTTGACCTTGCGGCCCGCGTAACCCAGCAGCGCGGGGATCAGCGTCAATGCGATCAGGACCGCGATGGCGACGGTGCCCGCCGCGGCGACGCCCATCTTCGTCAGCATCGGGATGTTCACGACCGCGAGACCCACGAGGGCGATCACGACCGTCAGACCCGCGAAGACCACCGCCGAACCGGCCGTACCGACCGCCCGGCCCGCCGCCTCCTCGCGCTCGCGGCCCTCGGCCAGTTCGGCGCGGTAGCGGGAGACGATGAACAGCGCGTAGTCGATGCCGACCGCGAGGCCGATCATCATCGCCAGTGTGGAGGTGGTCGAGCCGAGGTCCAGCGCGTTCGCCAGAGCCGTGATCGTACTGACGCCGATGCCCACACCGATCAGAGCGGTGAGCAGGGGCAGGCCGGCCGCGACCAGCGAGCCGAAGGTGATGACGAGGACGACCGCGGCGATCGCGATGCCGATGACCTCCGTGGCTCCCGTCTCCGGTACCGCGGACAGGGCGTCACCGCCGATCTCGACGGTCAGCCCGTCGTCCCGCGCGCTCTGCGCGGCCTGCTTGAGGGCGTCCTTCGAGGCGTCCTCGAGCTCCATGCCGGAGACCTTGTACTTCACCTGTGCGTAGGCGATCGTGCCGTCCTTGCTGACGGCGTGCCCGGTGAACGGGTCGGCGACGGAGGTGACCTCGGAGCCGTCGCGCAGCTCCCTGACGGTCCTCTCGACGACCGCCTTGTTGTGCTTGGCGGTCACCTTCTCCCCGCCCGGCGCCTCGAAGACCACCCGGGCGGTCGCGCCGTCGGCGCTCATACCGGGAAATCGCTGTTCCAGCAGGTCGAAGGCCTTCTGAGCCTCCGTCCCCGGGATCGAGAAGGAGGACGAGCCCGCTGCGGGGGCGCTGGTGGCGCCGACACCCGCGAGGGTCAGCAGCGCCACCCAGATCAGGGCGACGAAGTGCCGGCGCCGGAAGGCGAGCCGGCCGATTTTGTAGAGGAATGTGGCCACGGGGGCGTACTCCCGGTCAGGTCGTGGGGTGTTAAGGGCAGGAGGGATCAGCCCGACGACGTGAGCGGTGACGTCAGGTAGGGGTCAGGTGATGGGGCTGGTCAGGGGATGGGCACGCCGAGTGCGGGGAGCACCACGGCGTCGATGTACGACGTGAGGAAGGCCTGGGTCGGCGGCTGGTCGTCGATCAGGGCCCGGGTGGCGAAGCCGCCGATCAGCATGTGCACCAGGAATTCCAGTGCCGGGCAGTCCGGACGGATCTCGCCCCGCTCGATGGCGCGCTGCAGCACACGCTGGAACTCCGCCATCTCCGGCTCGATCAGCTGCTCCCGGAACGCCTGGCGCAGGTCCGCGTTGTGGTGCATCGCCATGGCGACACCCCTCATCAGCGCGGAGTTCTGCTCCATGACACAGTCGTCCTCGCGCGTCACCAGGGTGTGCAGGTCACCCCGGAGCGAGCCGGTGTCGATCGCGTCGATGGAGCCGGGCTTCCCGTGCCGGATGGCCTTCACGACCAGGTCGGCCTTGCCGCCCCACTGTCGGTAGAGCGTCGCCTTGCTGGAGCGCGTACGGGCGGCCACGGCGTCCATCGTCAGGGTGTCGTAGCCGACCTCCCGGAGCAGGTCGAGCACGGCCTCGTACAGTTCGGCCTCGCGCTCGGGGGTGATCCGCGTGCGACGTGCCGCTGCGACCTCAGCCACCCGACTCACCTTCCTGCTCCGCGCCGGAGCTGCAGACTCCGAACGACACCGTTTCGTACGTTCATGACGATACCCTCGCTGTCAACGAAACGAAACCGTTTCGTACGTGTCATGAATCACGGCTCCCGCACTCAACCCCCGGCCCGGTCCGGCGACGGCCCGGCGTACGAGTTGCCGCGGCCGGTCCGCGGGAAAAGCATGGGTAGGTGAGCGACGCGAGCGACGTGTTCGAGAACGCACCCGGCTACCTCCGCTTCCCGCACCTGCACGGCGACCGCCTGTGCTTCGCCGCCGAGGACGATCTGTGGGTGGCTCGGGTGGACGGCTCGGGCCGCGCCTGGCGGCTCACCGTCGACCGTACGAAGGTCGGCCATCCCCGCTTCTCGCCCGACGGCCGCCTGATCGCCTACACGAGCTGGCGCAGCCTCGTCCCGGAGATCCATCTGACCCCCGTGGACGGCGGGCCCGCGCGAAGGCTCACCTACTGGGGCAGCTCCGACACACGCGTGTGCGGCTGGACCCCGGAGGGCGACATCCTCGCCGTCGCCTCGCACGGTGAGCCCTTCTCCTACTTCACCTGGGCCTACAAGGTCCCCACCGACGGCGACCCCGGCGGCAAGCTCCCCTGGGGTCCCGTCTCCGACATCGCCGTGGCCGACGTCGACGGCGAGCACAGGACCCTGCTGCTGACGGGCACGCCGCCGCACGAACCGGCTTCCTGGAAGCGCTACCGCGGCGGCGCCATGGGCCGGTTGTGGCTGCACGGTCAGCGGCTGCTCGCGGACCTCGAGGGCCATCTCGAGTCACCGATGTTCGTGGACGGGCGCATCGCGTTCCTCTCCGACCACGAGGGCATCGGGAACCTCTACTCGTGCGCGTACGACGGCGGCGACCTGCGACGGCACACCGACCACGACGCCTTCTACGCCCGCAGCGCCGCCAGCGACGGGCGGCGCGTGGTGTACCAGTGTGCGGGCGACATCTGGATCGTCGACGACCTCTCCCCCGACTCGATCCCGCGCCGCCTCGACATCCGCCTGGGCGGACCGCGTGCGGGGCGCCGCCCCTACCAGGTGCCGGCCGCGCAGCACATCGACGGGATCTCGGTGGACGAGACGGGCCGGGCCTCCGCCGTCGTCGTGCGCGGCAGCCTGTACTGGCTCACGCACCGGGACGGCCCCGCCCGGACCATCACCGACACTCCCGGTGTGCGGATCCGGCTGCCGGAGATGCTGGGCGTGGGCGGGCAGGTCGCCTACATCACGGACGCCGACGGTGAGGACGCCGTCGAGATCGCCTATCTGCCGCGCGCCTCGGGCGACCGTGCGCCGCGCCGCATGGCCTCCGGCGAACTGGGCTGCGTCCTGGAGATGGTGGCGGACCCGCAGGGGGAGCGGCTCGCGATCGCCTCCAACGACGGGCGGCTGCTGCTGCTCACCGTCGGGGACGAGACCGGGGAAGCCGCGGAGGCCACGGAGACCGACGAGCCGGCCGGCGCGGTCACCGAGCTGGTCCGCTCGGTCAACGGGCCGGTGCGGGACCTCGCGTTCTCACCGGACGGCCACTGGCTCACCTGGTCGCATCCGGGGATCGGCCGGTCGCTGCGCCAGATCAAGATGGCCCGGATCAAGGACCGGCTGATCGTCGACGTCACCAACGGCCGATTCGAGGACGAGAACCCGGTGTTCACCCGGGACGGGCGCTATCTGGCCTTCCTGTCCTGGCGCGGGTTCGACCCGGTGTACGACGTGCACACCGGGGACCTGTCCTTCCCGCTCGGCTGCCGCCCGTATCTGGTGCCCCTGTCGTCGGCGACCCCCTCCCCCTTCGCGGTGAACCCGGAGGGACGGCCCGCCGCCGGAGGCCTCGACCCGCTGGAGGAGGAAGAGGGCGACGGGGTGGTGACCGTCGAGACCGAAGGGCTCGAGAACCGGGTGACGCCGTTCCCGGTCACCGCCTCGAAGTACTCGGAGCTGCGCCCCGTCGCGGGCGGCGGCCTGGTGTGGATGCGGTGGCCGATCTCGGGCGCGCTCGGCGAGACGTTCGTGAACCCGGACGACACCTCCGGTCGCCCGACGCTTGAGCACTTCACCATCAGCAAGGCCAAGAAGTCCGAGCTGGTCGGCCATCTCGACTGGTTCTCCGTCAGCGGGGACGGCACACGGCTGGTGGTGCTGGACGAGGGCGACCTGCGGGCGGTCCCGTCCACCGAGTCCGGCGACGCCGACTCGACCGTGTGGATCGATGTGCGCCGGATCATGCACGAGGTGAACCCGGGGGCGGAGTGGCGGCAGGCGTACGCGGAGGCGGGACGGCTCATCCGGGCCTACTTCTGGGAGCCCGACATGTGCGGGATCGACTGGGACGCGATCCTGGAGCAGTACCGTCCGCTGGTCGAACGGGTCGCCTCACCGGACGAGTTCGCGGACCTGCTGCGTGAGGTGCTGGGCGAGCTCGGCACGTCGCACGCGTATGTGTCGCCGGCCCGGCGCAACGAGGGCCCTGCGCACTACCAGCGCTACCAGGGCCTGCTCGGAGCCAACTTCGCACGCCGCGAGGAGGGCTGGGTGGTCGGGCGGATCCTGCCGGGCGACTCCTCGGACTCCAAGGCGCGCTCACCGCTCGCGGGCACGGGGATCCGGGACGGCGCGGTCCTGACCCATGTGGACGGGCGGCCGGTCGACCCGTTGACGGGACCGGCTCCGCTGCTGGCGGCGGCGGGCGGCACAACGGTGGAGTTGACGTTCGTCCCCGAGGAGGCGGACGCCGGCCCCCGCCGTGTGGCCGTGGTCCCCCTCGTCGACGAACGGCCCCTGCGCTACCAGGACTGGGTGGCCAAGCGGCGCAAGGTCGTGCGGGAGTTGAGCGAAGGCCGCTGCGGGTATCTGCACATCCCGGACATGGGG
>Ga0102590_1002553_pt1 | contig 21108 bp, 19 predicted proteins | sample AraplaMF_Col_mMF_FD_76859 | JGI IMG/M metagenome (GOLD analysis project Ga0102590, IMG submission 76859) | Arabidopsis root microbial communities from the University of North Carolina, USA - plate scrape MF_Col_mMF | ecosystem: Host-associated > Plants > Roots > Endosphere | place: USA...
CTGCGGAATATCTTGTTTGTCTGGGTGTTACGCGCGACGATCCTGTCGCCGACCATCGACAACAGGCTGCCATCGACGAACAGCTCGCGGCACGCCGCGTTGGCATGGACCACCCGGCCTTCCGCGTCGAGCAGGCAGATCGCCGTGCTCAGGCCGTCGAGGACATCAGCGAGATCGTCCACGGTATGAGAACGTGCCCTGATCTGCCGGCCCATGATCCTTGAACGCTGGATGTGCGGCGCGAGCAGCCGCATGCGCTCGCGCATCGGCTCGTCGACCGTCCCGCGCGACCGGTGACGCAGCACTTGGAGGATTGTCGTGCGCGCATCCGATTTCTCGATCGCGACCGTGGCGAGATCGATCGCTCCCTGCGGCTCGACCCATTCGCGATAGAAGCTCGTCGCCAGAAACTCCGCGTGAGGCATGATGTCGGTGACACCGATCGTCTGCTCGGCGTCGAGATCGAGATGACGATCGAGCAACGGATCCTGCTCGACATAGCGGTCACGATAGAGCTGGCGGAAGCGCGATTCGGTACCAAAATGCTGGTGAATCTCGATCGAGAGCCTGGCGGAATCACGGGACAGGATGGTCGCGGCACACCCGCCGACGAAGTTCGAAACCTGCTCCAATACGCCGCTGCGCAGCGCGGGGTCGGCCGCCGCGTCGTATATCTCGCCGATGAGCGACGAAAACCGGTTTGCCTGGAGGATTGTCATCGAAACGGCGATGCGATCGGCGCGCTGGCCCGGAGGCAACGGGGACGCGCACACTGAGAATTTGCAAAGACGACAGGCCGGCCAATCGTCGCTTTGGACGATGAAAAATAGTTACAACGATATGCTGGAATATCGAACATTGTCCTTGCGTAACGTCAACCGCAGGGTGCGGCTTGGACGTTTTCGCCAAAGACTAGGATAAATGCGAACAGCGCGCGGGGCTGTGTGCGTTGTGTCACGCGGGTGCACGCTGCCGCCGAACTCATTGCCACCCATTCCGGCCTGCATCGCCGCGGGCGCCGGCAATTTACTTCCGGTTCTCCTCGCAGAACTTCAGCGCGGCGAGCGCCTCGCCGGCGCGCGGGATCTGCATCTCGATGCTGTCCTTGTCATCATCCTCGAAATCGAGCGACAGGCGCCTCGCCTTCGAGAGGCGGTCCATCATCGACTGGTCGTATTCGAAGATGCCGCGCACGGTGGTCTTGTCCATGACCTCCCACTTCGCCTTCTTCATGATGTCGGCGTCATCAGTGCCGACATCGGCGCGCAGGACCTCGCCGACCTTGTCCCACTCCCACCCGTCATAGATCATCACGATCACGATGGCTTTCTCGGAATAAGTGATGACGATGACGTAGTCGCGGTTCTCGTCGTCCTTGTCCTTGTAGCCGCGGCTCGCATTGCAATGCGTGTCCTGCGTGCGCTTCTCGATGGTCCAGTCGCCGACCCTGGATTGCTGCGCCAGCGCCGGCCCGGCGGCCAACTGCAACAAGGCGCCCGCGGTCAGCACAGCAGCGAAAAGGACTCTTTTCATCTTTGCCTCCAGCGTGTTCCCCACGTGGAGATGACCACCTCTGCCGGTGGCCCGCAAGGGTTTGAGGAGGCTGACCGGGTCCGAACGGCGGCCGCCCTACACCCGCCTGGGGATGATGGCGATCGGGGTGAAGGTGTAAACCTCCTCGTCGTTCTGGTTGAACATCGTCCATTTCACCAACGCGATGCCCTGCGGCTTCGATTTCGACGGCGTCAGGCTCATGACCTCGCCGACCAGATGCAGGCGATCGTTCGGTCGCACCGGGATGGTCCAGCGCAGGCCGTCGACGCCGGCGCCGATCAGCGGATGCGGGCCGAACGGGCGGGCCTGGATCGCGAGGTTCATGGCGATCGCAGCGGTATGCCACCCGGACGCGGCCAACCCCCTGAACAGGGTCTCCTTGGCGGCCTCATGGTCGAGATGCATCGGCTGCGGGTCGAATTCGGCCGCGAAGCGCTTGATGTCGGCCTCGGTGATCTCGACCTCGGGCGATCTGAACCGCATTCCAATGGTGAGATCGTCGAACCACTCGACCTGCGCCATGATCTTGCCTCGCAACGTAACATGCGGCCCGCGGGGCGCGCGGCCGAAGGGACGGACTGGAAGCGGGATGTAGCGGGTTCGCAGCGCACAAGCCAGCCCGGGGTTCCCCGCGAAACCCGTTTCCCTAAACGACGAAACACGCCTGAAACAGATGGCCGGTTAAGTGGTCGTCAAAATAAATACAGGGACGGCCACCATGCAATTCCTCCTCGAGCTGATCTATGATTTTTCCTGCTGCCGGAACCTCGTTCCAGAGCCGCTGCGGGAGGACGAGTCATGATCGAGCTGATCTCCGCTCTTCTCGTCCTCTGCAGCATCGGTATCTTTGCGGCACATGCGCTGGATGCCTATCGCACCACGCATTCCTGATCATCCCGGGCGCTAGAACGGGCGCCGGTAGAAGTGTTCCGAATGCGTCGCCGGCGGAAACCGGTTGGCGAGCGCGAGTGCGCCCTTTTCATCCGTCTCGAGCGCTATCTTTTGCGCCAGCATTACGTCACCCGGCACCAGGAAGCCCGACGGGACGAAGCACCAGCCCATCGTCGGATGCCCGTCGCGATCAATCTCGTGAACGTTGGCGGCGGTGCCGTAGTGAATGCGATAGGTCCTGCCGGTATCGCAGCCGATGACATCGAAATAGCGATGCTGCTCGAACTGCGCGCGTTGCGCCGGTGACAGCCATTCGGCCAAAAGGCGGCGCCCCCGCGCATCCGGCGTGTTCTCGCCGAAGAAGCGTCGGTAGAGTTCGCGCAGCGCATGCAGACGCGCACGCGCCGGCGTGCGGAACCAGTATGCCGCGAACATGAGCAGCTCGGATCAGCCGCCGACCAGACGGGGGTAGAACAGTGTTTCCTGTGCGGTCGGATCGAATGATTTGATACGGGTCACGTCGCCGGGCCCGGTCCGGAAGGCGGCGGTGAAGCCGGCTCCCGTCAGCTCCCGAAAGCGCTGTTCGGCCCGCGCCAGCGCTTCGGCATTGCCAGGATCAAACTCGTGGCGTGTATCGCCGGTCTGATCCATCACGATCTGGGTTGCCATTGTGAGTCTCCTCATGCCCAGCCCCGAACCTGATCAAAGCAAACCTCATGCCGTGCGTTCCTGATGGCAACAACTTTCTTGTGCCGGCGCATCACGCCTTGCTGAACAAGAGCGCTAACGCGAGGCGGCCGCACCTCCTTCGTCGATCTGGCGTCCCATCAGCGCGATCGCCTTCTGATAGACGCCTGCGGCGTTCCAGGCCTCGATGGCGACGAAGTTCGGCTCGCCCGGCTGGTAACCAGCTCCCGCACGCCAGCCATGGGCCTTGAGGAAATTCGCGGTCGAGTTCAGCGCGTTGGCGGCGACCTCGAGATTGCCGGTGCCATAGGCCAGGATGTTCTTCGGCATGAACTGGGTCTGGCCGACCTCGCCATGCATGGAGCCGCGGGTCGATCCCGACAGCGTGCCGCGGTCGATCAGCTTCAGGGCTGCATAGAGCTGGTCGGTGAAGAATTCGGGACGGCGGCAGTCATAGGCAAGGGTCGCGATCGACGACAGCATGTTCTGGTTGCCGCGCTGGCTGCCGAAACCGGTCTCCATGCCCCAGATCGCGATCAGCGGCCCGGGCGGCACGCCATAGCGTTGCTGGATCGAGGCGAACAAGGCGGCCTGCGATTGCTTGAGCTGCCGGCCCTTGGCCACGATGGTGGTAGCGCCACGCTTGGCAAGGAACTGGTCAAGCGTCAGCGAGAAGCTGCGCTGGCCGCGGTCGGCGGCGATGGTGGCGCTGGCGTAATTGGTCTGCATCAGCGCCGACAGCGCGGTCTGCCCGACGCCCTTGCCCTGCGCCTCCGCGCTGAACTCGCGCTTCCAGGCTTCGAAACCCGCCGGCGAGCTGCCGCATGTCGCGGCTTGCGCCGCGGGCGTCAGGCAACCAAGCAGCGCCATCGCCCCAAAAACCGCCCCGACTACGGTCCTGCCCCTGATCATGTCCGACGTCCTCTCTGTCTGCAGCAATCCGATGCCCGAGCTTACCCGGACGAAGGCGCCGACTCCATGGCGTGATCATACGACAGTTCGAGGCCTTCCAGACTGCCCTCCTTGCGCCATCTGTCGAGCAGCCGCAGGAACGCCATGGGCCCGCGCCAATATTGGCTGTTTCTGGCCGCGATCGGATCGAACACGCCTTCATTGTTGTAATAACCGGGCGTGCATTCGGCCAGATAAGTCTGGCGGCCAAGCGCGGCCTTGACGACTTCGTCGACCCAGGCGTTCTCGGCGGCGAGCGTCGGCTCGAGCGTTCGCGCCTTGCGCTTGCGCGCCTCCTTGATGACGTAGGCGATGTGCTGCGACTGCTCATCGATGATGTGCGGAAAATTGGCGCTCTGGCCGGCCTGCACGGTGACGATCAGAAAGCAGTTCGGGAAACCGCGGCTATAGAAGCCGTGCATCGTCTTGACGCCATCGCGCCAGCGCTCCGACAGACTCATGCCGCCGCGGCCATAAACCTCGAAGCCCATGCGCCGGGCATAATCGGTCCCGACCTCGAAGCCGCTGGCATAGATCAGGCAGTCGAGCTCATGGGCCTTGCCGTCGACCACGACGGCATTTTCGGTGATGCGATCGACGCCCTGCCCTTTGGTATCGACGAGATGCACGTTGGGGCGGTTGAACGTGTCGAGATATTCGTCGTGGAAGCACGGCCGCTTGCAGAACGCCTTGTACCAGGGTTTTAGCGCCGCCGCGGCGGCCTCGTCTTTCACCACGGCATCGACGCGGGCGCGGATCTCCTCCATCTTGCGATAGTCGGCCTGCTCGATCACCTTCAGCGCCTCCTCCATCGAGGTCACCGGCTGCGGCTGACGGCGCGGCGCCAGCAGGATCTCGCCGAGCAGGCCGGTCCAGCCGTCCTGCACCAGATCCTGCTCGAACGGTTCGCCGGAAATGACGGCGGTGAAATTGTCCATGCGCTCGCGCTGCCAGCCGGGCTTGAGGCCTTGCGCCCAGTTCTGGTCCGTCGGCCGGTCGTCGCGGACGCCGATCGCCGATGGTGTGCGCTGGAAGACGTAGAGCTCCTTCGCGGAGCGGCCGAGATGCGGCACGCATTGCACGGCGGTGGCGCCGGTGCCGATGATGCCGACGCGCTTGTCGGCGAGACCGGTGAGCCCGCCCTCGGCGGTGCCGCCGGTGTACGCATAGTCCCAACGGCTGGTGTGGAAGCTGTGGCCCTTGAACGTCTCGATGCCGGGGATGCCGGGCAGCTTCGGACGGCTCAGCGGGCCGCCGGCCAGGATGACGAAGCGCGCGCGGATGCGATCGCCGCGATCGGTCTCGACCAGCCAGCGCCCCTCCGGCTCCTGCCATTCCATCCGCGCGATGACGGTCTGAAACAGCGCGCGCTCATAGAGGCCGAAGTGACGGCCGATGCGGCGGGAATGTTCGTAGATCTCCGGAGCCCGCGCATATTTGCGCACCGGCATGTAGCCGGTCTCTTCCAGCAGCGGCAGATAGATGTAGCTCTCGGTATCGCAGGCCGCACCGGGATAGCGATTCCAGTACCAGGTGCCGCCGAAATCCGCGGCCTTTTCCACCATGCGAAAATCGTCGATGCCGGCTTCGCGCAGGCGCGCGCCGCAGAGCAGGCCGCCGAAGCCTCCGCCGACGATGAGCACCTCGGTCTCTTCGCTGACAGCTTCGCGCGCAAATGCGGGATCGGCCCAGGGATCGTCGAGATAGCGGCCGAAGTCGCCGGTCACTTCGACATATTGCGCCTTGCCTTCGGTGCGCAGACGGCGGTCGCGCTCGTCGCGATAGCGCGCGCGGAGTGCGTCAATGTCGACCTTAGATTCGCCGGCTGCACCGGTCTTGTGTCTTTCCGCTGACATCGATCTCCTCCACCGCGAACGCTGCTTCGCCGGCAGCTCGGATCAGTTAGCCCCGAAAAAGCGCCGCACGCAATCACGCCCCTCGTTTTTTGCGTGAACGCCGCGTGGCGTTCCGCTAACCTTCCGCGCAAATCACAAGCATACGCCGCGCAACGACGCGGCGGACTGGAGGAGACGATGCAGGGATTGATGATGGACATGCCGCTTCTGATCAGCGGCCTGATCCAGTATGCCGCCGACTATCACGGCGAAGCGGAGATCGTCGCGCGCGAGATCGAAGGCGACATTCACCGCTATTCTTATGCCGACGCCCACCCGCGCATCAAGCGCATGGCGCTGGCGCTCAGGCGGCTCGGCATGAAGCAAGGCGACCGCGTCGGCACGCTGGCCTGGAATACCCATCGTCATTTCGAGATGTTCTATGCCGCGCCGGGCATGGGATATGTGCTGCACACCGTCAACCCGCGACTGTTTCCCGAGCAACTCGTCTACATCATCAATCACGCCGAGGACCGGCTGCTGTTCGTCGACCGCGCCACGCTGCCGCTGGTCGAAGCGATCGCGCCGCAACTCAAGACGGTCGAGGCCTACGTGATCATGTCATCGCGCGAGCGGATGCCGGAGACGAGGCTTGCGAACGTACATTGCTATGAGGAGCTGCTGGAAAAGGAGAACGACGCCGGCTTCGCCTGGCCGGAGTTCGACGAAAAATCGGCCTCCACCATCTGCTACACGTCGGGCACGACGGGCAATCCGAAGGGCGTGATCTACTCCCACCGCGCGGCGATCCTGCAGACGATGACCTGCAGCAGTTTCGACTTCCTGCCCGGACACGTCGAAGGCGTGCGCGAGGTGATGATGCCGATGGCGCCGCTGTTCCACGGCAACGGCTGGAACATGCCGTTCACCGCGCCCTATACCGGCTCGAAGCTGGTGCTGCCCGGCCGCAATTACGAGCCCGACAAACTTTATGAGCTGCTCGAAGGCGAGAAGGTGACGCTGTCGGCGGGAGTGCCGAGCTTCTGGCTGATCCTGCTCGACTGGCTGGGCCGCACCGGAAACAGATTCTCGACATTGCGTGCAACGCTGTCGTCGGGCTCGGCGCCGCCACGCGCGATGGTCGAGAAACTCAAGCGCGACTATGGCATCGACTACATCCAGGCCTGGGGCATGACCGAGGCGCTGGGCTGCTCGATGCCGGGCCTGAGGCCCGGCTCGGAGCATCTCAGCGACATCGAGAAATTCGACCGGCGCCAGGTCTCGGGCCGCGCCTGTTTCGGCACTGCGCTACGCATCGTCGACGACGGCGGCAATGAGCTGCCGCGGGACGGCAAGTCCGTCGGACATCTGCGCGCGCGTGGTCCGTGGGTCGCCTCCGGCTACATGAAGTTAGAGGAAGGCCTCGACCGCGACGGCTGGCTCATCACCGGCGACATGGCCGTGATCGACAGCCAGGGCCACGTGACGCTGACCGACCGTTCAAAGGACGTCATCAAGTCCGGCGGCGAATGGATCTCCTCGATCCAGCTCGAGGACGTCGCCCTGTCTCATCCCGACGTGCTGCAGGCCGCAGTGGTCGCGATCAACCACGAGAAATGGCAGGAGCGTCCCCTGCTCCTCGTCGTCCGCAAGAAGGGCGCGACGGTCGACGGCAAGACACTGCTCGACCACATGCGCCCGAAGATCGCGAGCTGGTGGATGCCGGATGCGGTCGAGTTCCTGGAGGAATTCCCTATGACCGGCACCGGCAAGGTGCTCAAATCCGCGCTGCGCGAGAAATTCAAGGAGTACCGCGCGGGTTGACGACGCGCGGTCGCGCAAAGGCCTCACCTTGCGCGATCATCTTCATCTTTTGGTCAATTCGGGCACGATATACCGGAACGTCGCCAACTTCATGTTGAGGATACCATGGCGTTTTCCGGACTGGGCCTGCATCTCGGCAATCTGTCGCGCCTGTCGAACGCGCAGACGCGCTCGATCAGCGCCGAGAACTTCACCGGCGAGAAGGGCAAGGGCGGCATGGCGGTCGACGGAGCCGCCGCACGGCAGGCCCGCGACCTCGGCCGGGGCTGGAAGGTTTCGCCCTACGTCGTGATCGAGCCGGGAGCGACCTTCACGCTCGCCGACATCGAAGGCCAGGGCGCGATCCAGCAGATCTGGATGACGCTGGCGCGCGGGCGGCTGCGCCATTCCATCTTGCGCGTCTACTGGGACGACCAGACGCTGCCGAGCGTCGAATGCCCGGCCGGCGATTTCTTCGCCTGCGGCTGGGAGGAGTTCGCGCAAGTGTCCTCGCTCGCGGTCTGCGTCAATCCCGGCCGCGCCTTCAACTGCTATTGGGAGATGCCGTTCCGCAAGCGCGCGCGCTTCACGCTGGAGAACCGCAGCGAGGAGGCCCTCACCGTCTACTACCAGATCAACTATGCGCTGACCGACGTGCCCGAAGACTGCGCCTATTTCCATGCGCAGTTCCGGCGCACCAATCCGCTGCCGTATAAGGAGGTCTACACCATCCTCGACGGCGTCCATGGCGCGGGTCATTATGTCGGCACCTACATGGCCTGGGGCGTCAACAACAATGGCTGGTGGGGCGAAGGCGAGATCAAGTTCTTCCTCGACGGCGACGGCGAATTTCCGACCATCTGCGGCACCGGCACCGAGGACTATTTTTGCGGCGCCTATAATTTCGATCCGCATGTCGCGCATGGCGGTCAAGGGCAATCGCGCTACCAGGAATTCACCACGCCCTATGCCGGCCTGCCGCAGGTGATCCGCCCCGACGGCGTCTACAAGTCTCAGCAGCGGTTCGGCATGTACCGCTGGCACATCCCCGACCCCATACGCTTCCGTTCTGATCTGCGCGTGACGATCCAGGCACTGGGGTGGCTGCACGGCGTCAAGGAGGCAAGGTATCTTCCGCTACAGGACGACATCGCCTCGGTCGCGTTCTGGTATCAGACGCTGCCGACGGCGCCGTTCCCGCAGCTGCGCGGCCCGGACTATCTCGAAATCGTCTAGGCCGCGCTTTCCTTCGCTCTCAAGCTCTGCGCCACCCGGACGTCGAGTCGATCGTCCGGGTTGCGCCTTCGCGTTTGGGACCAACTACCAGGAATACTGGAGGCCGACCCGTCCAAGTGCCCTGATGTCGCTCCACGACTGTGCCGGGATCGCCACGCCGAATTCCGTCGCGGTCCGGTTGGAGTTGGACGTCAGGCTGCCGCGATCGAGACCGAACGCGATGCCCATGGTCAGGGACAGGTTGCCCTGGATTCTGATCATGCCGACGGCTCCGGCGGCATGCTGCCCGTCGAACACGGCCCAATGGGTCGAGATCGCGTAGTTGGTCCCGTCAGGCAGGAACGGATTGACGAGCGACGCCGCCATGGCCGTTCCAGTCGCTGCACGCGTGATCTGCCGCGCAAGATCGAACTGGCTCTGCACGGTCTGCTGCGCGTTCACGCAGGTGTCGGTTCCGGGTATGTAGAAAAAGCCGGCGCCGTAGAGCGAGCAGACCTTTTCGTATTCGACCGCGGCATGGCCCGGCGTCGGGATCGCCAGAGCAAGGACCGCAGTTGCGAGCAAAGCGCGCAAGCTTCGCCCGAGGACGCCTCGTGCCGCGTTGATTTGCTTCCACATGGTTGTCTCCAATCAATGATGAAAACGCGGCTCAGTAACGAGCAACGATGGCATCGCCGTTGAAGCGGTAGTTCACGCCGAGCTTCACGAGATGCAGCTCATGGTCGACGTTCTGGGTGCTAATCCGTGTCGACAACGCGAGCGCAGCTGGAGCGAAATACAAATAGTCGTATTCCAGTCGCGCCGAGAGATTGCGCGTCAGCGCGTATTCAAGGCCCACGCCGCCGGTCAAACCGGTCCGCTGATGGTTTATGTCGGTCGGAACGGGCGTGCCGACGAAGGCCTGGTAAGCAATATTGGCCCATGCCACGCCGCCTTTGGCGTAGACCAGCGCGTTATCAAATGCGTAGCCGATGCGACCGGTACCCGTCGCCAGTGCCTGGTACGACACTGAGAGGCCGGACAAGATGGGGTTCGCCGGATCGACCGGGCGATTGCCCTTGATCGACGCCCAGGAGAGATCGAGCTCGGCACCGACCACGATGTTGTCGAACTGCCAATTGGCGCCGACCTGCGCACCGGCGATCGCGCCCTTCGTATCCATCGTGAAGCGGTCTTGCGCGAAGGCGAAGCTCGGGTCGACCAGACGGCTGCTGCCGACGCCATAGCCGCCGTGAGCGCCGATGTAGAAGCCGTTCCACAGCGGCACCGGAGCGAAGACCGGAGCCTTCACGGTCATATCGGCCGCATTCGCGGACGTGGCGGTGAGCGACGTTGCAGCGAGAAGCGGCGCAACGGCAGCAGCACAGGCGAGGAAGCGGCGCGTCGATCGGAGGATGAAGATTGTCATGAGATGATCTTTCAAAATGTCGGAATGAATTATCGGGTAAGGTTTCGCGCGCTTCACCAGGCGTACATGAAGCCCGCGCGGCCAAGGCCGCGGACGTCGCTCCACGATTGCGCCGGGATCGCCGTGCCGTATTCCGTCTGCGTCCGGTTGGTGAGGGAGGTGAGGCTTCCCTTGTCCAGGCCAAGCGAGAAACCGCCCGAGAACACGAAGTTGCCGGAGACCCGCACCAGGCCCGAGAAGCCCGCGGCGTGCTGGCCGTCATAGGTCGCCCAGTGGGTCGAGACCGCGTAGTTGGTGCCGGTCGGAAGCCACGGCGCGACGAGCGACGCGGCCATCGCCGTGCCGGTCGAGGCGCGGGTCTGCGCACGCGCGATGTCGAACTGGTTCGTCTGGATCTGGTTGGCGTTGCTACAGGTGTCGGTGCCCGGAATGTAGAAGAAGCCGGCGCCGTACAACGAGCAGACCTTGACGTACTCGACCGGTGCCGCGTGACTCGGCGCGGCGATCACGGCGGTGAGGCCGATGGTGACGGCGGCTGCGACCATACGGGCGGCGCGGCGGTTGCTGGAAATGATGGACATGATGTTCTCCAAATTTCTGCTGAATGTTGTTTCGATTGAGCTCGGGGCGTTAGCGCAGCGGGCCATCGTCGCTATTGAAGCGGATGTTGATGCCGGCCTTCACCACCTGGACGAAATGCTTGATCTCGGACGTGGTGTCCGGGCTCACCCAACGGAGCGTCTCGGCCGGCAGGAAGATCGCGTTGTATTCGACCTTGGCCGAGACGTTACGCAGGAAGGCCACCTCCAGGCCGACGCCGCCCACGGCACCGAACAGGTCTCGGTCGTAGTTGGTGACCTCGGGCGTAAACCGCGACGAAAGCTCCATGCGCGCATAGGCCGCGCCGCCCTTCGCGTAGGCGAGCCATTGGCCCGATGCGTAACCGACGCGTCCCGTTGCGGTCGCAAGCGCGGTGTAGCCGACCCCGTTGTTGGTGCTCGACGTGACGATGGGCGAGGTGCTGGTGTTGCCCTTCACAAAGGACCAGGAGCCGTCGATCTCGGCGCCGATGACGTAGTTGCCCTGCTGCCAGTTGTAGCCGAGCTGCCCGCCGGCGAGCGGCCCGTTGTAGTAGGCAAAGAACGGATTGTTGGCGGGGCTGTTGAGCGGATCGCGAAACTCGCTCTTGCCCCAGCCCCAACCACCGTGAACGCCGGCATAGGCGCCAGTCCAGGAGACGACGGGGGCCGGCAGCGGACCGCCGGCGAAAACGGGTGAGGCGATGATCGCGCTCGCCGCTGCAACGGCGGCTGCGAATCCACGGCAGCGAGTTACGGAGCGTCCTGAATGTGTGTGCATGTCGAGGTCCATTTCCTTCTCTGAATTTAAGGGTGTATATGATATCGTCGCTATCTTAGATTGAATTCAAGGTCACGACATTTGGGTCAAGCCCCTGCTGGATTTTGAACGAACGAAGCCGGCGACCACGCACCAGCGGATCGACGGGAAAACCTATTGAGAGTTGGAAGAGCCGGGGCGCGGTCTAGGAAAATGCGCTCCGCGGTTGGTCGATGGGCGAACTAAAGACGAGCGAACCCCATGGATGCGCGTCCAAAGTCCCCTTCTCTTGTCATGATTGCAGCCCCCTGCTTCTAATTGAGGCTGATCTTAGGCACCACGCGTTGAATTGCCAGTACCGAGAAGGCAACAGTTGCAGTTTGTTGCTGCTGGTTGTCTTGCCCGCTTCCTAATCGCGGCACGACGCAAGAAAGCCTGTGAATAACCGTTAACATGGCAACGTGCCGGGTCTGCCTTGACGCAAGTTGCGGCCGACCAATTGATGAAAAATGGGGCGGCGTGCCGGGCAACATTGGCAACGATTCGGCGCCTGCCTGCCCCAAAACCAGACCCTGATCGACCTGCAGGAGACCCAGATGCTCTACCCGATGTCGCCCGAAGTCGTCGAGCTCAAGCGCAAGCTCGAGAGTTTCATGGACCGGCACATCTATCCGAACGAGGAGCGCTTCTATCGCGAGGCCGAAGAGCTGGGGCCGTGGAAAGTCTATCCCGTCGTCGAGGAGCTGAAGCCGCTGGCGCGCGCGGAAGGCCTCTGGAATCTGTTCCTGCCGGAGTCGAACCATGGCGCAGGCCTCACCAATCTCGAATATGCCCCGCTCTGCGAAGTGATGGGCCGCTCGCATCTGGCGCCGGAAGTCTTCAACTGCTCGGCGCCCGACACCGGCAACATGGAAGTGCTGGAGCGTTACGGCACCGAGAAGGACAAGGAACGCTGGCTGAAGCCGCTGCTCGCGGGCGAAATCCGCTCCTGCTTCGCCATGACCGAGCCGGCGGTCGCATCATCCGACGCGACCAACATCGAAAGCTCGATCGTGCGTGACGGCGACCACTACGTCATCAACGGGCGTAAATGGTACACGACGAATGCGACCGACCCGCGCTGCAAGATCTGCATCTTCATGGGCAAGACCGATCCCGACAATCCAGATCGCCACAGGCAGCAATCCATGATCCTGGTCCCGATGGAGACACCAGGCGTCGAGGTGAAGCGTCCCCTGCCGGTGTTCGGCTTCTACGGCGTGCCCGACCGTGCCTCCGAAGTCGTCTTCACCAACGTGCGGGTGCCGAAGGAGAACATGCTGCTCGGCGAAGGCCGTGGTTTCGAGATCGCACAGGGCCGCCTCGGACCGGGCCGCATCCACCACTGCATGCGGCTGATTGGTCTGGCCGAACGCACGCTGGAGAAAATGTGCCGCCGCGTGCGCAGCCGCGTCGCCTTCGGCAAGCCAGTGTCTGAACAAACGGTGACGCAGGAGCGCATCGCGGAATCCCGCATCATGATCGAGCAGGCCCGTCTGCTGACGCTCAATGCCGCCTATGCGATGGACACGGTCGGCAACAAGGTGGCGAAAGCCGAGATCGCGATGATCAAGGTCGCGGTGCCGAACATGGCCTGCCAGATCATCGACTGGGCCATCCAGGCCCATGGCGGCGGCGGCACGTCGAACGATTTCGGGCTGACGCAGGCCTATGCGACCGCGCGTCTGCTGCGTCTTGCCGACGGGCCGGACGAGGTCCACAGGAACCAGATCGCACGGTTCGAGCTGAAGAAATATTCGAACGCGTGAGGAAAGGCAGTAGCAGCAGCTCACCAGCCGGCGCCCTCGCTTCCTTCTTCCCTTGCAAGGGGAGAGTGTGCAGCAATGCGCATTGCGCATTCAGTCCAGCACCTCCACCGTCGCCGAGCGCCCAGCGACCAATGCCGTGCCATCAGGCACCGGATCCAGCGCAATGCGCACGGGCACGCGCTGGGCGAGGCGCACCCAGCTGAAGGTCGGGTTGACGTTGGCGAGCAGGCTGGCGCCGTCGGCGCGGTCGCGGTCCTCGATACCGGCGGCGATGCTCTCGACATGGCCCGACAGCGTCACCTTTTCGCCCATCAGGCGGATCTGCACCTTGTCGCCCACACGAATGCGCGCGAGTTTGGTCTCCTCGAAATAGCCTTCCACATGCAGCGTGTCGGTATCGACCAGCGCCATCACGCCCTTCCCGGCCGTGACATAGGCGCCCGGACGCAGATCCATGTTGGTGATCACGCCGTTCACGGAGGCGTGGACCTCGCTACGGTCGAGATTGAGCTGGGCCACCGCACGGTCGGCCACGGCCTGATCGACTGCTGCCTTGGCCTGGAGCTGGGTCGCCAGCACCTGCTCCTGCTTCTGCTGCGACACCGCATCGGTCGTCAGCGCGCTGTAGCGCTTCAGATCGGCATTGGCCTGATCGAGCGTGGCCTGATGACCGGCCACCGCGGCATCGGCCTGCCGCAGTGCCAGCGCGAAACGTTCGCGGTCGATCCGGAACAGCACGTCGCCGCGATGGACTTTCTGATTGTCCTTGACCAGCACTTGCGTCACGAAACCGGACACGTCGGGCGCGACCTGCACCACGTCGGCGCGGATACGGCCGTCGCGGGTCCATGGCGATTCCATGTAATACACCCAGAGCTCGCGGCCGACGGCGAGTGCCGCGACGACGGCAAGCCCTGTCAGTGCGAGGCGACCAAGCCAGGGAAAATTCCCTTTCATGAGAGATACTCCGAGAGATAGACGACGCCGCCGAGAAGGCAGACGAAGATCGCGAAATCGAACAGCGCGCGGTGCCAGACCAGCCGGTAAAGATCGAAGCGATGCATGAGCCGGCGGAGAATCGCGCTCACGATATAGGCGACGATGATCCACAGCAGCAGCGCCGGCACGAGCACGCCATAGATGTCGATCACATATCTCATGCCGCAACACTCTCGCCTGCGCGCGGCCGGTAGGCCGGCGCGTCCGGGAACAGGCCGCGGCGGATGCCGACGAGGCCGATCAGGGCGTCTTCCCGCGCCTTGTCGTTGGGATCCTTCACCGCCCGGGCCAGCGCCCGGTCGATGCTCGTCAGCAGTTCGACCGGCAACCCATCGCTTGCAAATCTGCGGCAGGCGATGGCGAGCTGGTCGAGCATGTCGTCGATCACGGAAATGGTCGATACCGCGAGCCCGTAGCGGGCCCGGCGAAGGTCGATGATGTTCAGGCCGATGCGGAGCTGGACGAGGCTGTCGGTATCGCGGCGATCGCTCTCGGAGAGAAAGGCGATCCGCTGCACCAGGAGCCCGAGCCGGTGCAGCATGAGGCCGGCAAATTCCGCGCGATCACCCTTGCCGCGGCGTTCGGCGGCGACCGCAAGCGTCGTCCAGTTCGACAGCACCAGGCGATTGGCGATCCACTCGGCGCCAACGCCGCGCGCGATCCGCGTCACGAGCTCGGCGATGGCGACACCGACGAAGAAGGCGACCGCGGAGTTCGCATAGGACGCAAAGTCCGCACTGTAGGTCGATTGCAGCGCCAGCAGCGTCGCCGTATTGGCCGCGAGAGCCATGCCGGTGCCGGCCGTCGCCGGCCGCGCGATCAGAAAGCCGTAGAGCAAAAAGGCCGGGGCCAGCGCCACGACCAGGACCTCGAGATGCGAGATCGCCGGCACAAGCGCGAACAGATAGATCGCGACCACCACGATCGCGACCAGCGACCACAAGCCGAAACTGCGGATGAAGCGCGCGGGTTCGTCCTGGGCTGCGAAGAACGAGCACGCCACCGCCGCCATCATCGGGGCCGACGCGCCGTCGGGCCAGCCGGTGCCGATCCAGAACGCGCAGCAGATCAGGATGGCGGCGGCCGCACCGGCCGCGGACCACAGCGCAAGGCCGCGGTCCCGGTGGCGCACGGGCGCGGCGCCGGTCTCGGGATGAAAAGCAAGATCGAGTGTCGAGACGTCGTGGCCCTCGGCAATCGCCTCGGTCAGCGCGCGGCAGTCGCGCGAGAGGTCGACCAGCTCGCGTAGCCGCGACAACAGGCTGGTGGTGATGATCCGCTCCCAGGAGGCGTCGTCATCGAGCACCGCCTGTCGCTCCGCAATCATGGAGCGGATCCGCCCGGCCGGCTGCCGCGCACCGACGTCGCTGACGATCCATTGCGCAAGATCCTCCAGCAGCCGATTCAGCTCCGGCTGCCGGCGCAGGGCCTCCTCCCCCAGCGCGGCCAGACGGTCCTCGAGCGAGGCGACGACCGGCAGCAGCATCAGCATGCGCAGACGGATCTCGCCGAGGCTGCTCACGGCATTGCGATCCGCCAGCCGGTCATAGGCAAGATGGGTCGAAAGCGTATCGATCTCGACGATGTCGGTCGCCAGTTTGAGGCGCCTGGCGCGGTGCGCTTCGCTCGTACCGTCGCGCAGCAGCACGGCTCGGCTGAGATTGCGCGCATCGGACAACCAGTTGTCGACGCGGTGCGTGACGGCGGGCGCGACGCTGCGGGGAAACACGATGGTGGAAACGAGGCTGGCGCAGATGATGCCGAGCGAGATCTCCTCCAGCCTCGCCACCGCCGTGTCGAAGATGGCGGCTGGCTCGGACACGGAAGGAAAGCCGATCAGCGCCACGGTGTATCCGGCCAGCATGAAGACGTAGCTGCGCGGTGTGCCGTCGAGCAGCGACAGATAAAGGCAGAGCCCGACCCAGAGCGCGATCGCGAGGCAGAGCAGCTCGGGCGCATCGATCAGGTTCGGCACCAGCGCCACCGTCATGATCGCGCCGACCAGCGTGCCCATGACGCGAAAGAACGCCTTCGAGCTCGTTGCGCCCGCAAGCGGCTGAGACGTGATGTAGACCGTCGCCATCGCCCAATAGGGCCGCGGCAAATCCATGGCCAATGCGATGACGAGCGCGAGAATCGACGCGGCAAACGTCTTCAACGCGAAAATGAGGTCCGCGTGGCGGACCAGAAAAGGCTCGTCTGCGCGCATGGCTACTTCGCCTCTGGACCGGTCTTGCCGTCCTGCAGGCGACCGGCCCGCCGTTCGATGCGCTGAAGGGTCTCGAAGGTTATCGCAAGTTCGTCCGAGCCGATATCCTTCAACAGGCTCGCCCGCACCCGGCGCAGCACCCGGTTGGTCTCCTCGACCTTGGCCTCGCCCGCCTTGGTCAAATGGAGCGTTTTGGCGCGGCGGTCGGTCGGGTCTTCCCTGCGTTCGACCAGCCCCTCGGCCTGGAGCAGGTCTATCAGGCGCACCAGCGACGGCCCCTCGATGCCGAGCTCGTCGGCGAGCACGCCCTGACGGACGTTCTCACCCTGCCTCGACAGCACCAGAAGCGGAATCGCGGTCGCATAGGACAGGCCGTGATCGGACAAGGCCTGGTCGGACTCGCGGCGCCAGATGCGGGCCAGGCGCGCGATGAGCCGGCCGAGTTCGGCATGGATGTGAGCCTGCGAGGGAGCCATGCCAATTAGATAGGACACGAACTATTAGTTTGCAACTATATAGCCCGGCACGTTGCAGCCGATCACGCAAAAGCGACCGAGGACGACGCAGCTGGGACTCGGGTCTCAGCCGCTGATGTCCGGCGCCAACATCAGCGCGCCGCTTGTGAGCGGCGTGCTGATCGGCCAGTTGCTGGATATGCCGCGGACGCGATAGCGCCCTCGCTTCAGTTCATCACATAGACGTCGGGATCGGCGCTGGAGCTCGGCTTCTTGAACGCGTTGCGCAAGGCTGGCGAGATCGGGACGTTGTAGTTGAGGCCGTTCGGCGGCGTCGGGGATTCCAGCCACTTCCGGTAGAGGACCTCGATCTCCGGGCTGGCGTAAAGCTCTGCCGTGGCGCGATCGGCCAGCGCCTTGAACGGCGCGTCCTCCCGTCGCAGCATGATTCCGAAAGGCTCCGGCTTCGAGAACGCCTCCTCGCTGATCATGAACATCGCCGGTTCCTTCGAGCGGGCAATTGCGACTGCGAGCTGCACATCGTCGAGCGCATAGGCCTGGGCGCGATCGGTTTCCAGCAGCAGGAACGCTTCGGCCTGATCCACGGCCGGCATGATTCTGATGCCGAGATTGCGCTCGGTGTTGACCTTCGCAAGCTGGTTCAAATTGACCGAGCCTGCCACCGCCGTGACGGCCTTGCCCTTGAGATCGTCGATGGTGTTGATCTTCGCTGCCTTCTTGGCTGCGAATCGCGTCGCGCTGAGGAAATGCGTGTTGGTGAACGCGACCTGTTTCTGGCGGTCGGCATTGTTGGTGGTCGCCGAGCAGTGCAGATCGAGCGTGCCGTTGACCATCAGCGGTATGCGGTTGGACGAGGTCACCGCGAGATACTCGACGCCGATGTCGGGCATGCCGAGCTGCTTCTTCACGGCGTCCACGATCTTCAGGCAGATGTCCATGGCGAAGCCGACAGGCTTCTGGTTGCCGTCGAGGTAGCTGAACGGCACGGACGCTTCCTGGTAACCCAGCGTGATCTTCTTCGTCTCCTTGACCTTCTGGAGCGTGCCCGACAGGTCTTCGGCGGAGGCGCCCCCGGCAAGACATGTGACGGCGAGGAGAATGGCAGGAAGACGCATCGGGGGCTCCTTGAGGGGGATCATGGGCCGCGCCGGCGCGCGGCTGCGCGTGTGATAGCCCAGCGCCGGACCAACCGCCAGACGAGGTTCCGCCTATCAGCTATCACGGTTTTATATCGGCCTGAACAGGGGCGCCGCGCCCCGTCCTATTCGCAGGTGAGCTGCTGCTCGAACCAGCCGGACAGCCGCTCCGCCAGTGGCGGCCACATCCGCTGAAAGCCTCCGAGCTTGCCGGCATTGGCGCGGTACATGGCCCGCAATTCCTGTTCGATCGCCGGAAGGTCAACGCCAACACAGGCCCCGTCCCGCGCGATGGTCTTGCCGGCGACGACGACCTCCTTCACCAGGGATGCATTCCCGCGCGCGAACAGCAGGGCCATGGGGTCGACCGGCATGATCCGGTCGCGGTCGAGCCGGTCCAGATCGATCACGACGTAATCGGCCGGAGTGCCGGGACTGAGCTCGCCGCTTCCAGGTGCGCCAGTCGCCCGGCGGCCATTGCGGATCGCAAGCGCGAACAGCTCGGCCGGCGTCCATGTCGCCTTGAAGCCGAGGCCGCCATGGACCATCTGCACCAGCCGCATCTCGCGCAGGATGTCGTCGTCCTCGTCGAGCGCCAGCCCGTCGACGCCGACGGCGATGGCGCAGCCGCATTTATGCGCGGCGGCGATCGGAGCAAGCCCGGAGCGCAGATGCATGTTCGAGCTGAAATTGGTGACGATGCGCGCACCGGATGCCGCGATCATCTCCAGTTCGTCCGGCCGGGCGTGGATGCAATGCGCCAGCGTAAGCCGCTCCGAGAGAAAACCGATGTCACGCAGCCAGCGCACCATGCCCGGAAAGTTCTGGTCGGCCCAGGCGCGCTGGTACACGGTCTCCAGAAGATGCATGTGGATGCGTCGGCCCGTTCGCGCCGAGTTCTCCGCGATCGCTTCCAGCAAGGGCTTCGAGCACCATTGCACCCCGGCTGGCCCGAGTTGCACGTCGACCATTGGACCGGCGATGGCGGCGGCAATGGCGTCGGTCAGCTCGATATACGCCGTCGGCGACATCGGCGCGCGGACGAACAGGTCTTCGATCGTCTCGCGCTCGTCGCTGGGGAGTTCTGCGAGAATCGGTTCGGCGTCCCCGTAGACGATCGGATTCTGGTCGCGCACGGCAAGCGCAAAGGCCATGCGAATGCCGACGTCGGACGCGGCCCTGGCAATCGCCTTGGCCTCGTCCAGCAGAGGCATGGTCCCGCTCGGGCGGGTGTAGTGCACCATCATCGCCGCGCAGCCGGCTTTGGCGGAACGTGCCAATGCGGAGGCCGCGGTCAGATACGGATCGACCGGCGAACCGAGCGCGGTCCGCAAGATCCAGCTTTCCAGCGGCATACCCACCGCGCCGAAGGACGATGCGGTGGCGCGGGCGTGGTCATGGGCGTTGACGAAGGCGGGAATGACGAAGGAGCGAGGCCCATGCCCCGTTCCTTCCGAGATGTCGGTGATGACGCCGCCATCGTGCCGCAGCACGACATTGTCGCTGATGCCGCAATCAGGGCCACGGAACAGGCTGGTTGCCGCAATCTCCGTGGCCATGACGATCTCCCCAATCAGTTGGCAGTATACACCAGCTCCCGCTCCGCACGCGGCGGCAGGAACTCGCGCGAGAACACCTCTGCCGGCGTCGGCGCGCGAGCGAGCTGATAGCCCTCGACCACGATGCCGATGGCGCGCGTCATGCGGTCGTCCTTGATGTCGCCGATGCCGATCTCCTTCATCTCCGGCGAGACGATCAGCTTGTCGAAGGAATATTGCAGCCGACGCTTCTCGACCGCGACGTCGATCAGATTGTCGTAGTTCAGCGCCGCCTTCATGCCCGCGTTCTGATCCTTCGCCACCGCGATCGCGCCCTTGTTGATGGCGCGGACCAGGCCCGCCACCGCCTTCGGGTTGGAGGCGATCAGCTTCTTCGAGACCATCACACCGTTGGAATAGAGATCGAGACCGTAATCACCGAACGAGAACCATTTGAAATCCTTATCCGGATCCTGGCGATTGAGCACGAGATTGAAATAGCTGGTGATGTTGAAGACGAGGGCCGCATCGATGTCGCCCTTGATCAGCATCGGCTCCTGCAGGTTCGGGGCCATGTTGGAGATCTTGATCTTCTCGCCGTCGAGCCCGTTCTTGCGCGTGAATACCGGCAACAGGCGCGTCGTCGGCGTGCCCTGCGCACCGCCGAGCGTGTGGCCCTCGAAATCCTTGATGGTGTTGATGCCGCTGGTCTTCTTGGCGACGATCGCGAATGGCGGCTGGTTCCACATCATGTAGACCATGACCGGCGCGTCCTGCGGCTTGGTCGAGGCGTTCTGGATGATGGCGTTGACGTCGCCGAAGCCGGCGTCGTAGGCGCCCGACATGACGCGCGTGACGGTGGCGCCGGAGCCCTCGCCCTGGTCGATGACGACGTTAAGGCCTTCCTCCTTGAAGAAGCCGTTGTCCTTGGCATAGAAGAACGCGGCGTCGCTGCCTTGCGTCTTCCAGCCCAGCGTGAACTTGATCGTGGTTTCCTGGGCCGTTGCGACGCCCGCGGACAGGGCCAATCCCAGCAGTGCGGCAGTAACGTTTCTCAACATCGAGACCTCCTCAAGCTTCGTTGCGTGATGGTTCAAGAATTCAGGTGGCAATAACGTCGTTCTTGCGCGTGGCCCAGCCGGTGACCCGCCCCTCGATCAGCGAGAATACGGCGTAGAGCGCGACGCCGAGGCCGGCGAGCACGAACAGGCCGGCGAACACCAGCGGCACGTTGAAATT
>Ga0102590_1002555_pt1 | contig 21099 bp, 17 predicted proteins | sample AraplaMF_Col_mMF_FD_76859 | JGI IMG/M metagenome (GOLD analysis project Ga0102590, IMG submission 76859) | Arabidopsis root microbial communities from the University of North Carolina, USA - plate scrape MF_Col_mMF | ecosystem: Host-associated > Plants > Roots > Endosphere | place: USA...
CGGCCGGTTCGACGGGTTCGACCGGTCCGATGCCGCTCATGGCCGGAGCCTCATGCGGCTACGGTAAGGGCGCGGAAGCCGGCCGGGAAGATGCGGTGACGTCCCGGTCCGCGGCGGAGTCGAGCGGCACCGGGCAGATTGTGGGGGCCGAGAGGTGCCCGTGGGATTCGGGCACCCGGAAGTCAGCCCGCGGTGCGAATGCGGGCCCCGTCGCCCGGGTTCACATCGCGCAGCAGACAGGTCAGCCGGGCGGTGCACACGCGCTTGCCCTCCTCGTCGCTGATCACGATCTCGTACGTCGCGGTCGAGCGCCCCCGGTGGACGGGTGAGGCGACACCGGTGACCAGGCCGGAGCGCACTCCGCGGTGGTGCGTGCAGTTCAGGTCGACGCCGACGGCGATCTTGGAGCTGCCGCCGTGCAGCATGGAGCCCACCGAACCGAGGGTCTCGGCGAGCACGGCGGAGGCGCCGCCGTGCAGCAGTCCGTACGGCTGGGTGTTGCCCTCCACCGGCATGGTGCCGACCACCCGCTCCGGCGAGGCCTCGATGATCTGGACGCCCATCCGGGTGCCGAGGTGGCCCGCGGAGAAGAGGGCGGGCAGATCGACGCCGAGGGCGGCGTACTCGTCGATGATCTCTTGCGGGAACTTCACGGTGTGCTGCTCGCCCATGGGGTACTGCTCCGTTCGTCGGGTCGGTCGCTCGGCTGTGGCTGAGCAAACGCTCAGTCGGTCGCCGATTGTTCCAGGCGGACGACGACGGACTTGCTGGCGGGGGTGTTGCTCGTGTCCGCGGTGGCGTCCAGCGGGACCAGGACATTGGTCTCCGGGTAGTAGGCGGCCGCGCAGCCCCGGGCGGTGGGGTAGTGCACCACGCGGAAGCCGGGGGCGCGCCGCTCGACGCCGTCCTTCCACTCGCCGACCAGATCCACGTACGAGCCGTCCGCCACGCCCAGTGCGCGGGCGTCCTCGGGATGGACGAGGACCACACGGCGGCCGTTCCTGATACCGCGGTAGCGGTCGTCGAGGCCGTAGATGGTGGTGTTGTACTGGTCGTGCGAGCGCAGGGTCTGCAGCAGGAGCCGGCCCTCGGGCAGCTCGGGGAACTCCACCGGGGCGGCGGTGAAGTTGGCCTTGCCGGTGGCGGTGGGGAAGCGGCGCTCGTCGCGCGGTGCGTGCGGGAGCGCGAAACCGCCCGGGTGGGCCACGCGCGCGTTGAAGTCCTCGAAGCCGGGGATCACGCGTGCGATGCGGTCGCGGACGGTCGCGTAGTCCTTCTCGAACTCCTCCCAGGGGACCGTGCTGTCCTCACCCAGCACCCGGCGGGCCAGGCGGCACACGATGGCCGGCTCGGACAGCAGATGGCCGCTGGCGGGCTCCAGACGGCCCCGGGAGGCGTGCACCATGCCCATGGAGTCCTCGACGGTCACGAACTGCTCGCCACTGCCCTGCAGATCGCGCTCGGTGCGGCCGAGGGTGGGCAGGATCAGGGCGCGCGCACCGGTGACGGCGTGCGAGCGGTTCAGCTTGGTCGACACATGCACGGTGAGCCGGGCACGGCGCATGGCCGCCTCGGTCACATCGGTGTCGGGGGAGGCGGACACGAAGTTGCCGCCCATCGCGAAGAAGACCTTCGCCTCGCCGTCGCGCAGGGCACGGATGGCCCGGACGACGTCGTAGCCGTGCTCACGCGGCGGCGCGAAGCCGAACTCCTTCTCCAGCGCGTCCAGGAAGGCGGGCGCCGGGCGCTCGAAGATGCCCATGGTCCGGTCGCCCTGCACGTTCGAGTGACCGCGCACCGGGCACACGCCCGCGCCCGGGCGTCCGATGTTGCCGCGCAGCAGCAGGAAGTTGACGATCTCCCGGATGGTGGGGACCGAGTGCTTGTGCTGGGTGAGGCCCATGGCCCAGCAGACGATGGTGCGCTCGGAGGCGAGGACCATCCCGAGGGCCTTCTCGATCTCCTCACGGGTGAGACCGGTCGCCGTGAGCGTGTCGTCCCAGTCGGCTTGGCGGGCGGCCTCGGCGAACTCCTCGAAGCCGTGGGTGTGTTCGCGGACGAACTCCTCGTCGACCGCTCCGTCGGTCCGGAGGATCAGCTTGTTGAGCAGGCGGAACAGCGCCTGGTCGCCACCGATGCGGATCTGCAGGAACAGGTCGGTCAGCGCCGCGCCCTTGAGCATGCCCTGAGGGGTCTGGGGGTTCTTGAAGCGCTCCAGGCCCGCCTCGGGCAGCGGGTTGACGCTGATGATCCTCGCGCCGCCCGCCTTCGCCTTCTCCAGCGCCGAGAGCATGCGCGGGTGGTTGGTGCCGGGGTTCTGCCCGGCGACGATGATCAGATCCGCCTTGTAGAAGTCCTCGAGCAGCACGCTGCCCTTGCCGATGCCGATCGTCTCGGAGAGCGCGGAACCGGAGGACTCGTGGCACATGTTCGAGCAGTCGGGCAGGTTGTTCGTGCCCAGCTCGCGCGCGAACAGCTGGTAGAGGAACGCCGCCTCGTTGCTGGTGCGGCCCGAGGTGTAGAAGACGGCCTCGTCGGGCGACGAGAGCGCCTTGATCTCCTCGGCGACGATGTCGAAGGCGCGCTCCCAGGAGACCGGTTCGTAGTGGTCCGCTCCTTCGGGCAGGTACATGGGGTGCGTCAGGCGCCCCTGCTGGCCCAGCCAGTAGCCGCTGCGCGAGGCGAGGTCGGCGACCGGGTGCGCGGCGAAGAAGTCCGGGGTGACCCGGCGCAGGGTGGCCTCCTCGGCGACCGCCTTCGCGCCGTTCTCGCAGAACTCCGCGGTGTGCCGGTGGTCGGGCTCGGGCCAGGCGCAGCCGGGGCAGTCGAAGCCGTCCTTCTGGTTGACGCGCAGCAGGGTGAGTGCCGTGCGGCGCACGCCCATCTGCTGCTGCGCCACACGCAGGGTGTGTCCGATCGCGGGCAGCCCCGCCGCGGCGTGCTGCGGTCCGGCGACCTGCGGCGCGTCCTGGACCGGGTCACCCTTGGGCGGCTTGCTGGCCATCTCGGCCCTCCCCTTCGCATGCACGTGTGAGGTACGCCTCCGATCCTCGCACGCTGCGGTGACGGGGAGCGCAGCCCGGTAGCGCGGAGGGCGGGCCCGCGCACGGCGGGTCATGGGGTGCGATTCCGCGGTGCTCCGAGACGTTGTGCGGCCGTGTGACCGTGTGCCGCCGCCCCGACCCCACGGGCACCGACCGATCCGTCCCGGCGTGCGACCGGTGCGGCCGCCCGATGCGACGGGGCGGCCGCCCGCCGCGACCGGGCAGCGGCCCGGCGGGGGTGCCGTTCGGCCACGCACGACCGCGTCGGGCCGGGACCGGTCCCCGCGCCGCGACGGGGCGGCCTGCACCCGGGACGCGGCGCTCGCCGGACCGGAGGCGCCCGCGGGCGGGTCCGAGTGTCAGCGGGGCGTGGCAGGATCGGGTGCGTGGCAGAAACAGCATCGAAGAAGACCGAGAAGACCTCCGGCGGCGGCCGTCCGCGGCTGATGCTCATGGACGGGCACTCACTGGCCTACCGCGCGTTCTTCGCGCTGCCCGCGGAGAACTTCACGACCGCGACCGGCCAGCCGACGAACGCGATCTACGGCTTCGCGTCGATGCTGGCGAACACGCTGCGCGACGAGGCGCCCACGCACTTCGCGGTGGCGTTCGACGTGTCGCGCAAGACCTGGCGCTCCGAGGAGTTCACGGAGTACAAGGCGAACCGCTCGAAGACCCCGGACGAGTTCAAGGGCCAGGTCGAGCTGATCGGCGAGCTGCTGGACACGATGCACGCCCCGCGCTTCGCCGTCGAGGGGTACGAGGCGGACGACGTGATCGCCACGCTCGCCACCCAGGCCGAGGCCGAGGGCTTCGAGGTGCTGATCGTCACCGGCGACCGCGACTCCTTCCAGCTGGTCACCGAGAACATCACGGTGCTGTACCCGACGAAGGGCGTCTCGGAGCTGACCCGGTTCACTCCTGAGAAGGTCTTCGAGAAGTACGGGCTGACGCCCGCGCAGTACCCGGACTTCGCGGCGCTGCGCGGTGACCCTTCGGACAACCTCCCGGGAATCCCCGGCGTCGGCGAGAAGACGGCCGCGAAGTGGATCAACCAGTTCGGCTCGTTCGCGGAGCTGGTGGAGCGCGTGGAGGAGGTCAAGGGCAAGGCCGGGCAGAACCTGCGCGACCACCTGGAGTCGGTGAAGCTCAACCGCCGCCTCACCGAGCTGGAGCGGGGCGTGGCGCTGGAGAAGGCGGTCACCGACCTGGAGCGCGCGCCGTACGACCGCAAGTCCGTCGCGATGGTCCTCGACACCCTGGAGATCAGGAACCCCTCGCTGCGCGAGCGGCTCTTCGCCGTCGACCCCGGCGCCGAGGAGGCCGAGGCGACCCCGGTCGCGGCCGGCGGTGTCGAACTGGACGGCTCGGTCCTGGGCGCGGGCGAGCTGAAGCCGTGGCTCGACCGGCACGCCGGGCAGCCGCTCGGCGTGGCCACGGTCGACTCGTGGGCCCTCGGCGCCGGAGCGGTCGCGGAGATCGCGCTGGCCGCGGCCGACGGGGCGGCGGCCTGGTTCGACCCGGCGCAACTGGACGAGGAGGACGAGAAGGCGTTCGCGGCCTGGCTCGCCGACCCGGCCGGCCCCAAGGTGCTGCACAGCGCCAAGGGTGCGATGCGGGTCTTCCCCGAGCACGGCTGGACCCTGCGGGGTGTGGCCATGGACACGGCGCTCGCCGCGTACCTCGTCAAGCCGGGCCGTCGCTCCTTCGCGCTGGACGCGCTGTCGCTGGAGTATCTGGGCCGCGAGCTGGAGCCGGCCGCGACGGCAGACGGGCAGCTCGCCTTCGGCACGGACGACGGCGCCGAGGCCGAGGCGCTGATGATCCAGGCCCGCACGATCCTCGACCTCGGCCGGGCCTTCGAGGAGAAGCTGAGCGAGGTCGGCGCCGCGGACCTGCTGCGCGACATGGAGCTGCCCGTCTCGGCGCTGCTGGCGCGCATGGAGCGGCACGGCATCGCCGCGGACCGCACGCATCTGGAGGCCATGGAGCAGCTGTTCGCGGGCGCCGTCCAGCAGGCGGTGAAGGAGGCGCACGCGGCGGCCGGGCACGAGTTCAACCTGGGCTCGCCCAAGCAGCTCCAGGAGGTCCTCTTCGGTGAACTGGCCCTGCCCAGGACCAAGAAGACCAAGACGGGCTACACGACGGACGCGGACGCCCTGGCCTGGCTCGCCGCCCAGACGGACAACGAACTACCGGTGATCATGCTGCGTCACCGTGAGCAGGCCAAGCTGCGCGTCACGGTCGAGGGCCTGATCAAGACGATCGCCGCGGACGGCCGGATCCACACCACGTTCAACCAGACGGTCGCGGCGACCGGCCGGCTGTCGTCGACGGACCCGAACCTGCAGAACATCCCCGTGCGCACGGACGAGGGCCGGGCGATCCGCCGCGGCTTCGTCGTCGGCGAGGGCTTCGAGTCGCTGATGACGGCGGACTACAGCCAGATCGAGCTGCGGGTGATGGCGCACCTGTCCGAGGACGAGGGCCTGATCCAGGCGTTCACCTCCGGCGAGGACCTGCACACCACGGTCGCCTCCCAGGTGTTCGGCGTGGGCCGCGACGGGGTGGACGCGGAGATGCGGCGCAAGATCAAGGCGATGTCCTACGGCCTGGCGTACGGTCTGTCGGCGTTCGGCCTGTCCCAGCAGCTGAACATCGACGCGGCGGAGGCCCGTGGCCTGATGGACACGTACTTCGAGCGGTTCGGCGGGGTACGGGAGTATCTGCGCCGTGTCGTCGACGAGGCGAGGGCCACCGGGTACACGGAGACCCTCTTCGGGCGCCGCCGCTACCTGCCCGACCTGAACAGCGACAACCGCCAGCGCCGGGAGACGGCGGAGCGGATGGCTCTGAACGCCCCGATCCAGGGCACGGCCGCGGACATCGTCAAGATCGCCATGCTGAAGGTGGACAGCGCGCTGCAGGACGCCGGCCTCAAGTCCCGCATGCTCCTCCAGGTGCACGACGAAATCGTGCTGGAGATCGCTCCGGGCGAGCGTGCCCCGGTGGAGGAGGTCGTCCGCCGCGAAATGGCGGACGCGGTCCGTCTCAGGGCGCCCCTCGATGTGTCCGTGGGATCCGGTGAGGACTGGGAGTCGGCGGCGCACTAGCCACCGACCGGGCCCCGCGAGCGGCCGGGGCCGGGACCCGGTCTGGGCCGGCGGCCCCGACGGCACGGAACAGCCGGCCGGGGCCGTGTTCCGGCCGGCCGCAGGGGCCCGCCCACCGCCGCGGTGGACGACCCCGGAGGTGATCCGGCGGTGCGCAGATCGGGGTCGGTGGACGTGCCGGTCCAGGGTCGATGGGTGCGCCGCGTCCGGGCCGGTGGACGTCCCGGGACGCCCGCCCCGGCCCCTCACTCCCGTGGCCCCCGCCAAGCGGCGCCCGCGCCCGCGCGGGCGTAAGGATGCCCCATGGGTATACGTGCGCTTCCCCGCCGGGCGGCGATCCGAGGGGCCTTCGTATGCGCCGCTCTCCTGCACCCGACCGCGGCCCGCGCGCCCGGCGCGAGCACCGCACGTCTGCCCCGACCAGGCCTCGCCGAGCGCGCCGCCGCGTTCACCACCAGGGTGTCGGAGGGCATCCGGATCGTCCGCACGGCGGTCGGCTCCTGTCCCGGAGCCCCCGTGGGACCGCCGGGTGACACCGGCCCGGCCTGTGACCACGCGGCCCGCCGCCCCGGGCCGCCCGAGCAGGACGCGGCCGGCTCGCGCCTGCGGGCCGTCCTCGCCGTGGCCCGGGACCTGCTGCGGGCACTCGCCGCCGCCCGCCGTTCCCGTGTCGCCCCCGGACCCGGCGAGCCGGTCAGCGGGACACCGGGCGGGCCCGCTCCCTACGAGCCGCTGCCCGGTCGGCAGGGCCCGGACGACGACGCGCCCTGACCATCACCGTGTAGAGCGCCAGCCCGACGACGAGACCCGCGCCCGCGCCGAAGCAGACCGCAGGGATCAACTCCCACGGCTTCGCCGTCGCACCCCAGTAGGCCCACCACCGTGAGGCCCGCTGTGCGGCCCCGGCCGCCGCACACCCACCGATGACCGCTCCCGCGAGCCACCGGTCGGCCCAGGACAGCGCGGGCACCCGCGACAGCGCGGAGGGGTCGGCCGGCACCCGACGCAGCGCGACGGCCACGAAGACCGCGATCATCACCGCCGCGACCGCCGAACTCCCGTACTGCAGGTACCAGTACAGCGGGGCATCCGCGATCTGCCGCCCCAGCACGGGGAACAGCCGCACCCCCCAGCGGTCGTGATGGGTGAACGCGTCCCACACGACATGCGTCAGCGCGCCCAGCACGGCGGAGACGTACCACCGCAGGGCCACGGGAAACGAGAGCCCTCGCCGCGGTGTGCCGCAGCGCACCAGCGCCGCGATCCGCCCCTGCCGAGCCGGCGGCAGCAGCGCCACCAGCGGTTCCCGCAGGGCCAGCCACGCCCCCACCAGAACCCACGCGATGAGCACATCGACCGTGAACACCCCGGCGAAGGAATGGGTGACGTCACCGAACTCCATTCCCCCGGACACCGCGCTCGCCGCGTAATAGGTCAAGTCGGGCGCGAACGAGCCCGCGACGAGGACCGCGGGCACCAGCCGTCCGCGGCCCGACCCGTCGGCCCGCACGGCGGGCAGCACCGCCGCCGCATGACTGAGAGTGAACGGCACGTGCGGCCCCCCGCGGCAGTCGTCGCCCGGGTACAACCACCCGGTGATCACGGACGTCCAGTATGAGGTACGCATGAAACGGGTGGGGCGCTCCGTCCTGCTCGTACGCCCCGCCGAACCGGACGTGACCAACTGGTGAAAACCGGGCGCCAACGGGTGTCCGGGCGACTCAAGTTGTCGTAGGGTCACATGGTCACCGCGCCGGGCGCGTGGTCGAATGCACACAACGCGATCGAACGTCCGTGGGGTCGTCGACGGGAGGGGTTCACTCAATGGCGGCGCATTTCGGCCGACGGCTGCGCAAGGGGGCGGCAACCACCGCTGTGGCCGCGGTCGCGGTCGCGGCTCTGGCGGCGTCCCAGGCTCCCGGTGTGGCCACCGAGGACCAGGGCAAGCAGCGCACCGGGGCCCAGGCCACGTCAGAGGCCGTCGACGGCGGAAGCAGCGACGGCTCGGCGACCGGCAACGGCGGCTACTTCACCGACCTCCCGCCGCTCAACAGCCCCACCGCGTCGCCCAGCCCGAGCGCCGGAGCGGCCACCGGTGTCACCGGGGTCTCGGAGGCGGGCATACCCGCCACCGTCCTCGACGCCTACAAGCAGGCGGCCGCCGAAGTCCGCGAGTCGAAGCCGGGCTGCAATCTGCCCTGGCAACTCCTCGCCGCCATCGGCAAGGTGGAATCCGGCCAGGCCCGTGGCGGCCGGGTCGACGCCGACGGGACGACGTACTCGAAGATCCTCGGCCCCGTCCTCGACGGCAACGGCTTCGCGCACATCACGGACACCGACAATGGTGTCTACGACGGCGACAGCCGCTACGACCGCGCGGTCGGGCCCATGCAGTTCATCCCCTCGACATGGGCGTGGGCGGGCCGCGACGGCAACGGCGACGGAGTCGAGGACCCGAACAACGTCTACGACGCCGCCCTCGCCGCCGCGCACTACCTCTGCCGCTTCGACCGCGACCTCGGGGTCCAGTCCGACATGAACGCGGCGATACTCGGCTACAACAACTCGCAGGACTACCTCGACACCGTTCTGTCCTGGTACGAGTACTACCTCAAGGGCACCCACTCGATCCCGGACGGCAGCGGCACACTGCCCTCGCGCCGCAGCGACGACAAGCCCGGTACCCACCCGAAGCCGAGGAAGACCGACGACGCCCCCGGCAAGCCGGGCAAGGGGAGCTCCACCGGCCCGAGTCCGTCCCTTCCGGGCAAGCCGAAGCCCCCGTCGACGTCGCCGACCCCGACCGACACCGTCGACCACCTGGCGGACGGCGGGACCGGGACGCTCTCCGCCATGACGGGCGACACGTTCGGCCAGAAGATCGTGGTGAAAGCCGTGACCAAGGCGGGCAAGGCCGTGCCGAAGGTCCGGGTGCGCTTCACGATCAGCGGTGACACGGACTCCACCTTCGCGGGCGGCGAGCGCGTGGCGGCCGTCGTCACCGACAGCGCGGGCAAGGCCACCGCGCCCGCGCTCGTGGCGGGCGCGAGGACGGGCGACTTCAAGGTCAGCGCCGTCGTCGCGGGCCGCACGGTCACCGGTGTCGACTTCCCGGTGACCGTCACCGAACGCCAGGCGGACGCCGTTGCCCGTACCGGTGACACCCCCCTCACCTGCACCCCCGGTGGCGAGTTCGCGGACCAGGTCGAGGTGAAGGCCACCTACAAGGGGGCCGTCGCGGACGGTGTCGCGGCCACCGCGACCCTCGTCAAGTCGGCCGACGACCCGACCGAGAACGACAAGGGCCCCTACTTCAAGGACGCGGACGGCAAGACCGTGCGCACCCTCACGGGCCTGACGACCGACGCGGACGGTCTGCTGAAGCTCCCGAAGCTCTACGCCGACGACACGGCCGGCACCTTCCTGCTTCGCGTCACCACCGCGGGCGGGGCCACCGTGACGATCGAACTGGACGTGGCGGCGGCCACCTCCACCCCGTCGGCCAGTCCCAGCGCATAGGCTCAGGTCGTACCTATGAGGGCGGCGCCCCACCGGATTGGTGGGGCGCCGCCCTCATAGGTACGACCTGTTCTCATCTCGCGCGACCGTTGCTTCGATGCCGGACCTGACGATGTATCAGCTACGGTCGCGGGGAGGCCCTTATGCGCGCACTCATCGCGGCGGGGATCGGTCTCGCCGCCGCGCTCGCCCTGGTGTTCACACTGACCGCCCTGGGCGCGCCCACCGGGAAGACGTCGCCGAAACCGCTGCTGACGACGGTCCCCGGCCATCCATGACGCGCGGGACCGGGAGCCGGGTCGCACGGGCCCGGACAGCCGCACCCGCACGCACAGGGAGGACGACGAGCTGCGCCGCAAGGCCGGCTTGATCCTGCTCGCCCTCGCCGTGTTCTGCACGGCGCTGTCCCCACTGCTGCGCTGGTACGCCTTTCCGCGGCTGGCCGAGGTCCCGGCGAACCAGTACCAGGACATGGTCCTTCAGGCGAGGAACGCCACCCTTCTCGACTACGGCACCATGACGTCCCGCACGGTCCCCCAGGTCACCATCGTGCAGACCCTGAAGGGCGATGTGGAGGCCGGGAAGGAGATCGAGAAGTCGGCCGGGCGGGACGTGGTGGTCTGGGCCGGCCTGTCCTATGTGCAGGGTCCCGACGGCAAGATGGTCTCCCGGATCCCCGAGCGCTACATCTTCGACGCGCACACCCAGGAACCCGTGCACGCGACCGGCGCGCCCGTCGACGGCGATCCCGTCCGCCGCGACGGCATCGAGTTCAAGTGGCCGTTCCTGACGCAGAAGAGGGACTACGAGTACTTCGACACGCAGGCATGCATCACGGCGCCCATCCACTACAAGGGCACACAGACCTTCCGGGGCGTGAAGGTCTACTACTTCGAGCAGACCATCCCCTGGACGAAGGTCCCCTTCCCCAAGGCCATGCCCGTCCGGGGCATCACCCCCGAATCGGTAGCGAAGACCGGCACGACGCGCTGGTACACCACGGTCCGCAGGTTCTGGGGTGGAGCCCGTGACCGGCGCGCCCGTCTACGGCGAGGAGATCCACCAGGAGGAGCTGCGCGGCGGCACGCTCCTCGGCGGCCGCGCCAAGGTCACGGCGTTCGCGGGCCATGTGAAGATGCGCGAGGACTACATCAGGTCGACGGTCGCCCTCGTCAAGCACAACCGCACGCTCGTGCTGATGCTGACGTCCCGTCTGCCGTGGGGCCCTCCTGGTCGAGGCCCGCGGCCGGCGCCCGGGGGAGGCCGCGCCCGGCAGGGCGCGGGAGCCCGACCCGGTCACCGCCTGAGCCGCGCGTTGGTGTGCCGGGTCGGTTCCGCACCGGCCGGGTCCTCCGGCCAGGGGTGCTTGGGGTAGCGGCCCCGCAGTTCCGCCCGTACGGCGCGGTAGCCGTCCCGCCAGAAGGAGGCGAGGTCCGCGGTGACCGCGGCCGGGCGGCCGGCGGGGGAGAGCAGATGTACCAGCACGGGGACCCCGGCGATCTCCGGTGAGTCCTGCAGCCCGAACATCTCCTGCAACTTCACGGCCAGGACGGGCCGCTCGGGGTCCGCGTAGTCGACGCGTATCGCGGACCCGCTCGGGACGGCGATCCGTTCGGGGGCGAGCTCGTCGAGCCGGGCGGCCTCACCGGTGGCCCAGGGCAGCAGCCGGGCGAGGGCCCCCGCGGCGTCGATCCGCGCGAGATCGGCGCGTCGCCGCGCGCGGCTCAGCTCGGGCTCGAGCCATTCGTCCACGCGCGCGTGGAGCGCGTCGTCGGTGACCTCCGGCCAGGGCGCACCCAGGTGCAGCCGCAGAAAGGCGAGACGCTGCCGCAGCAGCAGGGCGCCCGGCGACCAGTGCAGCAGCCCGAACCCCTCCTGCCGCAGCCCTTCGAGCAGGGCATCCCGCACCAGGGCCGGGGCGGTCTCCCGCAGGGGCCGCACCGTCAGCTCGACCGCCCCGAGCCGCTCGACATGCCGGGCGACGACGTCCCCGCCGGTCCAGTGCACCTCGTCGTCCATGGTGTGCAGAGTGGCGGCGGCGCGCCGGGCCACGTGCTCGTCCACCACCGCGGCGTGCCGTACGCGTGCGTGCCCCGCTTGGAGGGGCCGGTCGGCGACGGCCACGGCGAGCCACGGCGCGCCGCGCAGATGCGAGCCGGCCGCCGGCTCGGCGCGCGTGCCGTTCACCATCAGGAACGAGCCGCCGTCGGCCCGTGCGAGCCGCTCGGGGAAGGCGAGTGCGGCGACAAGACCGGCCGCGTGGTCGTCCTGCGCGCTCGTCGCGCCGTCCGTGTCCGGCCGCCGCGGTGCGTCCGCCGCGGCCCGCAGCCGGCGCGCCTCCTCCCGCCAGCGTGCCGCGTACGCGTCACCTCCGCGGCGCGCCGTCCGCCACGCCGCCGCCAGGTCGTCCCCGTACTCCCGCGGCGGCTCCTCGCTCAGCAGGGCGACCACCTCGGCGGCCCGCTCCGGACCGACCTCCGGGGCGGCGTCCAGCAGTGCCCGGGCGAGCCGCGGATGCAGACCGAGCCGGGACATCCGCGCGCCCCGATCCGTGGCCCGCCCCTCGGGATCCACGGCGCCGATGGCCGCCAGGACCGACCTCGCCGCCGCCATCGCCCCGCCCGGGGGCGGATCCAGCAGCGCGAGCCCGGAGGCGTCCGGATCGCCCCAGCAGGCCGCCTGCAACGCGAAGGCCGTCAGGTCTGCCAGCCGGATCTCCGGGGCGGGGAAACGGGGGAGCCGTGTGTCCTCCGCCTCGGACCAGCACCGGTACACCCGGCCCGGGGCCTCGCGCCCCGCCCGGCCCGCGCGCTGTCCGCCCGTGGCCTGCGAGGCCCGTACCGTCGTCAGCGCACTCAGCCCGCGCGCGTGGTCCACTCGCGGTTCCCGGGCGAGTCCGCAGTCCACGACCACCCGTACCCCGGGCACGGTCAGCGACGACTCCGCGACGGCGGTCGCCAGCACCACCCGCCGCCCGGTCCCGGGGGACAGCACCGCGTCCTGCACGGCGGCCGGCGCCCGCCCGTGCACCTGGAGCACCTCGATGTCGCCCAGGTCGCCCAGTTGCCCCGCCACGCGCGCGATCTCACCCACGCCGGGCAGGAAGCACAGCACGTCGCCTTCGCACTCCGCGAGTGCCCGCCGCACCAGCGACGCGACATGGGCGAGCAGCGCCGGGTCCACGCGCAGCCCGTGCGGCGGCCGCAGGGGGCGCGCGGGAGGCGCCCACACCACCTCGACGGGGTACGACAGGCCCTCCGCCTCGACCACCGGAGCCCCGCCCAGCAGCCCGGCCCAGCCTTGCGCGTCGGTCGTCGCGGAGGCGGCCACCAGCCGCAGCTCCGGCCGCAGCGTCTCCCGGACGTCCAGCAGGAACGCGGCGACCGTGTCGGCGTCCAGGTGCCGTTCGTGGCACTCGTCCAGCACGACGACGTCGACGCCCGCCAATTCCTGGTCGCGTTGCAGCCGCTGCAGCAGCACTCCGGTCGTGACGACCTCCACGCGCGTGTGCCGCCCCACCACCCGTTCGCCGCGCACGGTGTGGCCGACGCTGTCCCCGGCCTTCTCGCCGAGCAGCCACGCCATCCGCCGTGCCGCGGCGCGCGCGGCTATCCGCCGCGGCTCCGCGACCACGACGCGGCGCGCCGGGCCGTCGCCGACGAGTCCGGCGAGGACCAGCGGCACGAGCGTCGTCTTCCCGGTGCCGGGCGGCGCGCACAGCACCGCCGCGCCGTGGCCGTCCAGCGCGTCCCGGAGCGCGGGGACGGCGGAGCGCACGGGCAGACGGTCGAGAGCGTCGTGGCGGATCACCGCACCAGTGTTCCAGGCGGGCGCGTCAGGGGAGGAAGACGTGCTCGCAGCGGCGGCAGAACAGCTTTCTGCGCCATTCGGCGCGTCGCCTCGCGGTCTGGGCCGCCTTGTCGCGCAGCGACACCAGCCAGACGCCTCCGCCGGCCACCCCGACGTACCCCAGCCATGCCTCGGAGACCAGCAGGGCGCAGCCCACGGTCAGCAGCCCGACGGGTCCGGCCCACCGCTCGTCGTCCAGTGAGGGGCGGGCGAGGTGCGGCGCCGCGGCCCGCCCCTGTGGCGGCAGGGCACTCCAGTGGGCGCGGAGCCTCGTGATCCCGTCGCTCCGCTCGCAGACCGGGCAGATGTGCATGCGCATACCCCCACCACGCATGGCGCCGCACGCCGCAGCCCCGAGGGCGACGTGTCGACATGTCGTTTGTGCCCTGCCCGCGACGCGGGCATACGCGAACGGCCGCCCTCGTCGCGGATTGGCCGGAACCGCCCGCTCAGCCCCGCTCGCACACGAATATCGCCGTCCCCGGGATCAGACCGCCGCGCAGCGGCGACCAGCCGCCCCACTCCGAGGTGTTCCAGGCGGGCCATTCCGGTTCCACCAGATCGACGAGCCGGAAACCGGACGCCGTGATGTCCCGCACCCGGTCGCCGAGCGTGCGGTGATGCTCCACGTACACCGCACGGCCCTCGTCGTCCTGCTCCACGTACGGCGTGCGGTCGAAGTACGAGGCGGACACCGACAGACCCTCGGGCCCCGGCTCGTCGGGGAACGCCCAGCGGATCGGGTGGGTCACGGAGAACACGAAACGGCCGCCGGGACGCAGCACCCGGTGCACCTCCCGCAGGACCAGGACGGGGTCCGCGACGAACGGCAGCGCCCCGTAGGCGGAACACGCCAGGTCGAAGGAGGCGTCCCGGAAGGGCAGGACGGCGGCGTCGGCCTGGACCAGGGGGACGGAGCCGCCGATGCGCAGGGCGTGCTGGAGCTGCCGGTGCGAGAGGTCGAGCGCCACCGGGCGCGCGCCCTGGCAGGCCAGCCAGCGCGAGCACTGCGCAGCGCCGGCGCCGATCTCCAGGATGTCCTTGCCCTTGAGGTCGTCCGGTCGGCCGAGCAGTTCGGCCTCGACCTCGTCGAGGCCCTCGGGGCACCACACGAAGCGGTCGTCGCCGAGGAACGTGCCGTGTTCGATCTGGTATTCGTCCGCGTTCCGGTCCCACCAGCCCCGGTTGGCCCGGGCGCTCTCGGTGACACCCGCCGTGCGTCGGGTGGCTTCCGGCTCGAACTGTTCGGGCTCTTGGATGATCGGCTCCCTCGTCGTACTCTTCCGTCCAACCCGCCGCCGCGGTGTCCTCGGCGATGCGTCTCCGGCCCGTGTGACCTGGTGGCGTAGTCCGGTACACGCCCGTGTCGCGTGGGGATTGTGCCGGGAATGCGGCTATCTGCCCCGGGTGTGCGCCTTCGCGCATTGACCCTGTCCGGCTGCCCCCGTATGCTACAAGTTGCGCTGCGGGCCTGCGCGCCTCAGACGGAGCAGGCTGCGCTCGCATCTGTTGTATGTCCCCTCGGTTCTCGAGGCGCCACCGGGCACCCGGTGTCCTTAATGGTGGCGCTTCCTTGGCTGTCCGGCTTCTGCAGAGCGAAACGGGCTCCCGGCGTAAGCAGTGCCTACGACTTCAATGTCCGTACCGGAGCCCTTTCCCACATGACGAGCAGCACCGAGACCACCGCCACCACCCCGCAGGTAGCGGTCAACGACATCGGTAACGAGGAAGCCTTCCTCGCCGCGATCGACGAGACGATCAAGTACTTCAACGACGGCGACATCGTCGACGGCGTCATCGTGAAGGTCGACCGGGACGAGGTCCTGCTCGACATCGGTTACAAGACCGAAGGTGTCATCCCGAGCCGTGAGCTCTCGATCAAGCACGACGTCGACCCGAACGAGGTCGTTGCCGTCGGCGACGAGATCGAGGCCCTGGTCCTCCAGAAGGAGGACAAGGAAGGCCGCCTGATCCTCTCGAAGAAGCGCGCCCAGTACGAGCGTGCCTGGGGCACCATCGAGAAGATCAAGGAAGAGGACGGCATCGTCACCGGTACCGTCATCGAGGTCGTCAAGGGTGGTCTCATCCTCGACATCGGCCTCCGCGGCTTCCTCCCGGCCTCGCTGGTCGAGATGCGCCGTGTCCGCGACCTCCAGCCGTACGTCGGCAAGGAGCTCGAGGCGAAGATCATCGAGCTGGACAAGAACCGCAACAACGTGGTCCTGTCCCGCCGTGCCTGGCTGGAGCAGACCCAGTCCGAGGTCCGCCAGACGTTCCTCACGACCCTCCAGAAGGGTCAGGTCCGCTCCGGTGTGGTCTCCTCGATCGTCAACTTCGGTGCCTTCGTGGACCTGGGTGGCGTCGACGGTCTGGTCCACGTCTCCGAGCTGTCCTGGAAGCACATCGACCACCCGTCCGAGGTCGTCGAGGTGGGCCAGGAGGTCACCGTCGAGGTCCTCGACGTCGACATGGACCGCGAGCGTGTCTCCCTGTCGCTGAAGGCGACCCAGGAAGACCCGTGGCAGCAGTTCGCCCGCACCCACCAGATCGGCCAGGTCGTGCCCGGTAAGGTCACGAAGCTGGTTCCGTTCGGTGCGTTCGTCCGCGTGGACGAGGGCATCGAGGGTCTGGTCCACATCTCCGAGCTGGCCGAGCGCCACGTGGAGATCCCGGAGCAGGTCGTCCAGGTCAACGACGAGATCTTCGTCAAGGTCATCGACATCGACCTCGAGCGCCGTCGCATCAGCCTCTCGCTGAAGCAGGCCAACGAGTCCTTCGGTGCCGACCCGGCCTCGGTCGAGTTCGACCCGACCCTGTACGGCATGGCCGCGTCCTACGACGACCAGGGCAACTACATCTACCCCGAGGGCTTCGACCCCGAGACCAACGACTGGCTCGAGGGCTACGAGAAGCAGCGCGAGGAGTGGGAGCGCCAGTACGCCGAGGCGCAGCAGCGCTTCGAGCAGCACCAGCAGCAGGTCATCAAGTCCCGCGAGGCGGACGCCGCCGCTGCCGCCGAGGGTGGCGAGGCCGCCGCTCCGGCCGCGACCGGCGGTTCGTACTCCTCCGAGGGCAGCGACACCTCCGGTGCGCTCGCCTCGGACGAGGCGCTTGCCGCTCTGCGCGAGAAGCTGGCCGGCGGCCAGAGCTGACGCTCACCGCTGAGGCTGCCTAGCCGATAGCCGATAGCCGAGGGCCCGCACCCGTTCAGGGTGCGGGCCCTCGGTGCAGGCGTCCGCCCGATCGCCGGACGGGCCGTACTGGACTCTGCAGAAACGTGTGGGTTACACCGGCAACCGATGGGCCGTAACCGCCCAGTGCCAGGCTTCCCCGGTCTTCGTTCAAGATCGGAAGGGGAGCCCATTCCATGGCACAGCCTCAGCACGGGTCGGGAACGAGTCGGCGGGCGTTCCTGAGGAACGTCGGTCTCACCGGCGGCGCCGGAGCCATGTTCGCCACCATGGGGGCGCTCGGCCTCGCCCCCACCGCCGCCTACGCGGCCGAGAAGGAGGCGCCGTTCCAGGCGCCCCGCCGCAGCGACTTCACCCTCCAGGGGCGATCCGGCAGACCCGCCGAGGTCGTCGTCATCGGAGCCGGCATCGCCGGTCTCACCTGCGCGTACGAGCTGGGCAAGGCCGGCTACGACTGTACGGTCCTCGAAGCCCGCGACCGCGTCGGCGGCCGCAACCTCACCGTCCGCGGGGGTGACAGCCTCACGGACATCAACGGTGTCGAGCAGACGGCCCGCTTCAGCAAGGGCCAGTACATGAACGCGGGCCCCGCCCGGCTCGCCCAGTGGATGGTCACCCTCGACTACTGCCGTGAACTGGGCGTGCCCATCGAGGTGTTCACCAACTCCAACGCCAGTGCCCTCATCTACAACCCGGGCAGAGGCATGACGGCACCGGTCCGGTACCGGACCGCGAAGGCCGACGTCTACGGCTATGTCTCCGAACTGCTGTCCAAGGCCACCAACGCCGGCGCCCTCGACGGCGAGTTGACGGCCGACGACAAGGAGCGGCTGCTCACCTTCCTCAAGAGCTACGGCTCCCTCGGTGCCGACTACACGTACGCGGGAACCGAGCACCGCGGCTTCACCGTCGATCCGGGCGCCTCCGGCACCCCAGGCGACGAACTCGGCGGTGTCCCCTCCCTGTCCGAGGTCTTCGCCTCCAATGTGGGCCGCTACTTCTCCTTCGAGTTCGGCTACGACCAGGCGATGCTGATGTTCCAGCCGGTCGGCGGCATGGACCGGATACCCGAGGCCTTCGCCCGTGCCATCGGTCAGGAGCGGATCCGGACGGGCGCGGCGGTCACCGACATCAACAACACCGGTGACGGTGTCCGTGTCACCTACACCCAGCACGGCCGCACCCGGGTGGTCAGGGCCGACTACTGCGTCGCCACCCTGGCCCCGCACCTGCTCGCGAGGACCCCCCACAACCTCGGTTCCGAGGTGCAGACCGCGCTCCTCGCGGTGAAGCCCTCCTACGCCTCGAAGATCGGCCTCGAGTACAGGAGCCGCTGGTGGGAGAAGGACTTCAGGATCTTCGGTGGCATCACCGAGACCGACATGGACCTGGACCACATCTGGTACCCCTCCTACGGCCATCTCGGCGACCGCGGTCTGATCATCGGCTACTACAACACGGGTGCCCACTCCGAGGTGTACTCGGCGCTCACCCCGGCCGAACGCCTGGAACGCGCAGTGGCCCAGGGCGTCATGATCCACGGAGACAAGTACCGCACCGAACTGGCCGCCTCCTTCTCCCACCAGTGGAAGCTCGTCCCACATCTCGAGGGCGCCTGGCACTCCATGCCCGGCGGCCCCGACGCCCCGGCGTACGCACCGCTCAACAAGCCGCAGGGCAACGTGTACTTCGCCGGTGACTACCTGAGCTACCTGGATGCCTGGCAGCACGGGGCGATCTCCTCGGCGCGCAAGGTCGTCTCGGAACTGCACCAGCGCGTCCTCGCCTCCTGAGCCGACCCGCCGCCGCGGCGATCCGGCCCGGCCGGAGCGCCATGGCGTGACGATCCCGGGGGATACGGGAATGCCCGTGTCCCCCGGGGCGTTGACCACGGCGAACACGAGGAGGAGCGGTCTACGTGCTTGATCCGCAGGGTTTGTACGCATGGGAGCCGAAGGGCCTGGCCGTCGTCGACATGGCGCTCGCCCAGGAGTCGGCCGGATTGGTCATGCTCTACCACTTCGACGGCTACATCGACGCGGGTGAGACCGGCGACCAGATCGTCGACCGGCTCCTCGACTCGCTGCCCCACCAGGTCGTTGCCCGCTTCGACCACGACCGGCTCGTCGACTACCGCGCCCGCCGTCCGCTGCTCACCTTCAAGCGCGACCGCTGGGCCGGCTACGAGGAGCCCTCGATCGAGGTGCGCCTCGTCCAGGACGCCACCGGAGCGCCCTTCCTGCTGCTGTCGGGTCCCGAGCCCGACGTCGAGTGGGAGCGCTTCGCCGCCGCCGTCCGGCAGATCGTGGAGCGGCTCGGGGTCCGTCTGTCCGTGAGCTTCCACGGGATCCCCATGGGCGTGCCGCACACCCGACCGGTGGGCCTCACCCCGCACGGCAACCGCACCGACCTGGTTCCGGGGCACAGCAGCCCGTTCGACGAGGCGCAGGTGCCCGGCAGCGCCGAGTCCCTGCTCGAGTACCGGCTGATGCAGGCGGGACACGACGTCCTGGGCGTCGCGGCCCATGTGCCCCACTACATCGCCCGCTCTCCCTACCCGGACGCCGCGCTGACGGTCCTGGAGGCCATCACCGCCGCGACCGGGCTGGTCCTGCCGACCGTCGCGCACACCCTGCGCACGGACGCCTACCGCACGCAGACGGAGATCGACCGGCAGATCCAGGAGGGCGACGAGGAACTGGTCGCGCTCGTGCAGGGCCTCGAGCACCAGTACGACGCCGCGGCGGGGGCCGAGACCCGCGGCAACATGCTCGCCGAGCCCGTCGAGATCCCGTCCGCGGACGAGATCGGGCAGGAATTCGAGCGCTTCCTGGCGGAACGCGAGGGCGACGGCTGAACGCGGAGACCTGTACTGCCGGCCGTCGGTGGCAGGCCGTAGGCTTCCGGTCATGCTGAAGGTGGGTCTGACCGGCGGTATCGGAGCCGGCAAGAGCGAGGTGTCGCGACTGCTCGTGGAGTGCGGGGCCGTGCTGATCGACGCGGACCGCATCGCGCGCGAGGTCGTCGCGCCCGGAACCCCGGGGCTGGCCGCGGTGGCCGACGCCTTCGGCGCGGGCGTCCTCGCGCCGGACGGAAGTCTGGACCGGCCCAAGCTCGGCTCCGTCGTGTTCGCCGACCCGGAGAAGCTCGCCGTCCTGAACGCGATCGTGCACCCCCTGGTGGGCGCCCGCTCCCGGGAGCTGGAGGCCGCCGCGCCCGAGGACGCCGTCGTCGTGCACGACGTCCCCCTCCTCGCCGAGAACGCGCTCGCCCCGCTGTACGACGTCGTGGTCGTCGTCGACGCGAGCCCCGCCACCCAGCTCGACCGGCTGGTCCGGCTGCGGGGCATGACCGAGGAGGACGCACGCGCGCGCATGGCCGCGCAGGCGACCCGGGACAAGCGTCTGGAGGTCGCGGACATCGTGATCGACAACGATGTGGATCTCCCTCGGCTGGAGCGGAGCGTAAGGGACGTATGGGTGGATCTCGTACGCAGGGCGCAACGCTCACAGGAATAGCGGTCACCATCGGGGGCGTTGAACCGGTGCAGTAAGGGAAGGACTTTGCCGTGCCCGAGAACAGCGATCCGACCGGACGTACTCCGGAGACACATGTGATCGACTTCCGCGCCGCCGAGCAGCTGCTCGCCGCGCGGGACCCGCGGGGCGCGGTGAAACTGCTCGACGGCGTGATCGCCGCTCATCCGGAGAACACCGCCGCGCGGCTGCTCCGTGCGCGTGCCTTCTTCGCCGCCGCGCAACTGCGTCCCGCCGAGCTGGAGTTCAGCATCGTGCTGGAGCGTGAGCCGGACAACGCCTTCGCGCACTTCGCGCTGGCCCGCACCTATGAGCGCCAGGCGCGGCCGGAGGAGGCGAAGCGGCACTTCCGGCTGGCGGCGGCCCTGGACCCGAACCCGCAGTACCTGAAGGCGGCACGCTTCGACTCCTAGCGGGCTCGCCGCCTTCGGCGAGTCGTCGCTCGGTGGGCGCCCGGGCTTCCCCCGGGCCCGCTACCGTCGGTGGTCCGGCGGGGTGTAGGGCGGGACGTCGCGGCCCGGCTGCCAGTGAGGGCCCTGGTGCATGTGGTGCAGGATCACGGCCAGGTCCACGGCGACGACCAGCCACAGGACACCGCACGCGGCCGCCCAGCCGGGCCGGCCCACCAGGGCGAAGGCGACCGTTCCGAAGGTCGCCCAGACCAGACCCCACAGGCTCAGCCAGAAGCGTGCCCGCAGCGCACTGCGCGCTGTCGCCGGCTCACTGCCCGTACGCATTCACATCACTACTCCCACGAGGACAAGTACCCTTCGTCGTGCACGTTCACCAGGGAACGGTGACCGGATCCCATGGATCGCGCGGAGCGCGGGACCGGTCCCCGGGGGAG
>Ga0102590_1002561_pt1 | contig 21064 bp, 21 predicted proteins | sample AraplaMF_Col_mMF_FD_76859 | JGI IMG/M metagenome (GOLD analysis project Ga0102590, IMG submission 76859) | Arabidopsis root microbial communities from the University of North Carolina, USA - plate scrape MF_Col_mMF | ecosystem: Host-associated > Plants > Roots > Endosphere | place: USA...
TCCGCCTCGGGCAGCCCCAGTTCCTCGCCCTGGTAGACGTAGACCGCGCCGGGCAGGGCCAGCGACAGCAGTGCGGCGGCCCGCGCCCGGCGGGTACCGAGGGCGAGGTCGGTGGGGGTGCCGAAGGCCTTGGTGGAGAAGTCGAAGCCGGTGTCCGTCCGTCCGTAGCGGGTGACCGTGCGGGTCACGTCGTGGTTGCACAGCACCCAGGTGGCCGGGGCGCCCACCGGGGCGTGCTCCGCGAGAGTCGTGTCGATCGACGCGCGCAGGCGCGCCGCGTCCCAGGGGCAGGACAGGAAGGAGAAGTTGAAGGCCGTGTGCAGTTCGTCGGGGCGGAGGTAGCGCGCGAAGCGCTCGGCGTCCGGCAGCCACACCTCGCCCACGAAGATTCCGTCGTGGTCGTCGGCCACGGCCCGCCAGGAGCGGTAGATGTCGTGGAGTTCGTCGCGGTCCACGAGAGGGTTGGGGTCCCGGCCCTCGACGAAGTCCGGCAGTGCGGGGTCCTTGGCGAGCAGGGCCGCCGAGTCGATGCGGACGCCCGCGACGCCGCGCTCGAACCAGAAGCGCAGGATGTCCTCGTGCTCCTGACGGACGGCCGGGTGGGCCCAGTTGAGGTCCGGCTGCTCCGGCGTGAACAGGTGCAGATACCAGTCGCCGTCGGGCAGCCGGGTCCAGACCGGCTCTGTGGAGCCGGCGAACTGGGACGGCCAGGTGTTGGGCGGCAGTTCGCCGTCCGCGCCGCGTCCGCGCCGGAAGTGGAAGAGCTCACGCTCCGGGCTGCCGGGTCCCGCGGCGAGGGCCGCCTGGAACCACGCGTGCTGGTCGGACACGTGGTTGGGCACGATGTCCACGATGGTGCGCAGGCCCAGCTCCCGCGCCTCGACGATCAGTTTCTCGGCCTCGGCGAGCGTGCCGAAGGCGGGGTCGATGGCGCGGTAGTCGGCGACGTCGTAGCCGCCGTCCTTCATCGGTGACAGGTACCAGGGGTTGAACCACAGCGCGTCCACGCCGAGTTCGGCGAGGTACGGCAGCCTGGCGCGGACGCCCGCGAGGTCTCCGGTGCCGTCCCCGTCGCCGTCCGCGAAGCTGCGGACGTACACCTGGTAGATGACGGCGGAGCGCCACCAGTCCATGTCTTTCCGGGCAGGGGTGGGCTGTCCCACTGTGCTTGCCTTTCTGTCTCGGCGAGGAGGGCGATGTCAGCCCTTCGTGCTGCCCGCGCTGATTCCGGCGATGATGTGCCGCTGGAAGACGAGGAACAGCGCGACCATGGGGATGCTGGCGATCACCATCGCGGCCACGAGCACGGTCAGCTGGATGTTCTGCGACAGCTGGACCAGGGCCACGCTGATCGGCTGCTTGTCGGTGTCGGAGAAGACCATCAGGGGCCACAGGAAGTCCTGCCACACCGCGACCAGCGCGAAGATCGAGACCACGCCGAGGACGGGTCGCGACATGGGCAGCACGATCGACCACAGGGTGCGCAGCGGGCCGGCGCCGTCGATCTCCGCGGCCTCCAGGACGTCCCGCGGGATCTGGTCGAAGAACCGTTTGAGCAGGTAGAGGTTGAAGGCGTTGGCGACCGCGGGCAGCCAGATCGCGAGGGGGTCGTTCAGCAGGCTGGTGTGCAGCAACGGCAGGTCCGCCACCGTCAGGTACTTGGGCACCACCAGCGCCTGGACCGGGACCATCAGGGTGGCGAGGATGCCGCCGAGGATCACCTTGCCGAAGGCGGGCCGCAGTTTGGACAGCGCGTACGCGGCGGCCGTGCAGAACACCAGCTGGAACAGCCAGGCGCCCGTGGCCTGGACGACCGTGTTCCACAGATGCTGCGGCAGCTGCATGAGGTCCCAGGCGTCGGTGTAGCCGCCCAGGTTCCAGTGCCGTGGGACCAGTGTGGGCGGGGTCTCGGCCACCTCGTCGGGCGACTTCATCGCGCCGGTCGCCATCCAGTACACGGGGAACAGGAAGGCGAGCGTGAACAGCGCGACGACGCCGGTGAACACGGTCCAGTACACCGCCCTGCCGCGCGGGCGGGCCAGGGCGGCCGGCGACACCAGGGTCCGGGTGCTCATGCGCCCTCCTCTCCGGAGCGGGTCAGCCGCAGGTAGAGGGCGGAGAAGAGGCCGAGCAGCACCAGCAGCATGACGCTCAGCGCACAGGCGCCGCCGAAGTCGTTGTAGAGGAAGGCGTACTTGTAGATCAGATAGAGCACGGTGACCGTGGCGTTCTCCGGGCCGCCGCCGGTGATCACGAACGGCTCGGTGAAGACCTGCATCGTCGCGATGATCTGCAGCAGCATCAGCATGAGGATGACGAACCGGGTCTGCGGGATCGTCACGTGCCTGATGCGCTGGAGGAGGTTCGCGCCGTCCAGTTCCGCGGCCTCGTACAGCTCGCCCGGGATGGACTGGAGGGCGGCCAGATAGATCAGGACGGTGCCGCCCATGTTGGCCCAGGTCGCCACGAGCACCAGCGACACCAGAGCGGTGTCGGCTCCGTTGGTCCAGTTCGAGGTGGGCAGGTGCAGGAAGCGGAGCGTCTCGTTGGCGAGGCCGGCTCCCGGATCGTAGAACCACTTCCACAGCAGGGCGCTGACCACCGGCGGAATCATCACCGGCAGGTAGACCACGACCCGGAAGAACGCCTTGGCGTGGCGCAGTTCGTTCAGGACGAGGGCCAGGACGAAGGGGACCGCGAAACCGATCAGCAGGGCCAGCAGCGTGAAGGTGAGGGTGTTGCGCCAGGCGGCGCCGAACTCCGGATCGTGCAGCACCCGGGAGAAGTTGGCGGTGCCGACCCACTCGGGCGGGGAGCCCGGCGTGTACTTCTGGAAGGCGATCACGACCGCGCGGATCGCCGGGTACCAGGAGAACAGGGCGAAGCAGATCAGCCCGCCGAGGAGGAAGCCGTACGCGCGGGCCTGGTCCGCGAGGCGGCGCCGCCTCCGGCCCCCTACCGGAGGCGGCGCCGGTACCGGGTGTACGGGGACCGCCGAGGCCGTCCTCCGTGCAGCCGTCTTGGTCATCGCCGTCAGCCCCGTGCCAGGATGCCGTCGATCTTGCCGGAGGCGTCCTTGAGGAGCTGGTCGATGTCGGCGTCCTTCTTGGTGAGGACGGCCGAGACGGCACCGTCGAGGACGGAGTAGATCTGCTGGGCGTTCGGCGGCTCGATCTTCATCTGGAGCGCCTGGTTGCCGTCGAGGAAGGACTGGTAGTTCTCGACGGGCACGTTGGCGTTGGCCTTCTTGACCTCCTGGTCCTTGGCGTCGGCGGCGCCGGTGAACAGCCGGGGCTCCGGGAGACCGACCGGGGCGTTGTTCTGCTTGGCGCGCGCGTAGTCGCCGAGGAAGCCCTTGCCGGGGGTGAGGAACATGTGGTCGAGCCACTTCAGTCCGGCCCGGATCTGCTCCGGGGTGGCCTTCTTGTTGAACATGTAGCCGTCTCCGCCGATCAGCGTGCCCTTGCCTCCGGGCATGGGGGCGATCGCGAGATCCTGGTAGTTGCCGCCCTTCTCCTTGACCAGGATCGGGATGTTGTCCGGGGCGGAGAGGTACATACCGAGCTTCCCCGAACCCATCAGCTGCTGCACGTCGTTGATGACGAGGAGCTGCTTGCTGCCCATGGAGTTGTCGGTCCAGCGCATGTCGTGCAGGTTCTGCAGCACGGCGTGGCCCTCGGGGGTGTCGACGGTGGACTTCTTGCCGTCGGCGCTGACGACGTCCCCGCCCTGCGAGTACAGCTCGGCCGTGAAGTGCCAGCCGCCCTGGTTCTGTGCGCTGTAGTCGGCGTAGCCCACGGTCCCGTTGCCGAGCCCGGCTATCTTCTTGGCGTCGGCGCGGACCTCCTCCCAGGTGGCCGGGGGCTTCTCGGGGTCGAGGCCGGCCTGCGCGAAGAGCTTCTTGTTGTAGATCAGCCCCATCGAGTAGCCGGTGCGCGGGATGCCGTAGATCTTGCCGTCGACGGTGTAGATGTCCCGCAGCTGCTGCTGCAGGGTGTCGTAGCTCTTCAACTCCTTGACGTACGAGGAGATGTCGGCCGCCTGCCCGGTGTCGACGACGTGCTTGACGTCCGTGAAGTACGTGTAGAACACGTCCTCCATCTGGCCGCCCGCGAGCTTGGCGTCGAAGGTCTTGGGGTCCTCACAGGGGAATGCGTCATGGGCGACGACGTCGATGTCCGTGTTCTTCTTCTCGAAGGACGCGATGTCGTCCTCGAAGAACTTGCGGTCCACCTTGGCGCTCTTGGGCGGCTCGCAGTTGACCGTGATACGCGTCTTGCCGCTCGCCGAGTCGCCGTCTGATCCGCATGCGGACGCGGCGAGGGCGAGCGAACAGACGCTGAGCGCGACGAGGGTACGGCGGATCCCGGTGCTTCTCATCGGTGGACCCCTTCGGGCTGTAGCGGTGGGCGCCGCACACTCAAGCACCGACAACAGCAAGCCGCAAGATGTCGCGCAGAATCTGAAATTATTTGACAGTACACCGGATCTCAGTAACGAGGCGCTTGCGCAGTCGACCCCCTGACCACCAGCTCGGGCTCGAACAGCAGCTCGTCCGCCGGGACAGAGCTGCCCCCGATCTGTACGTTCAGCAACTCGACGGCGGCCTTGCCCATCGACTCGATCGGCTGCCGGACGGTGGTGAGAGGCGGTTCCGTGCAGTTCATCAGCGCCGAGTCGTCGTAACCCACGACCGAGATCTGCGACGGGACGTCGAGGCCCCGGCGGCGGGCGGCCCGCACCACACCCAGCGCCAACGGGTCGCTGGCGCAGATGAACCCGGTGACCCCTCGGTCGATGAGCTTGGCCGCCGCAGCGTGTCCGCCCTCGATGGAGAAGATGGTCCGGGCGACGAACTCGTCGGGCAGTTCCCCGGCGATCGCCCGTGCCGCCGCGAGCTTGCGGGCCGACGGGACGTGGTCCCCGGGCCCGAGCACCAGCCCGATCCGCTCGTGCCCCAGCGAGGCGAGGTGACGCCAGGCCTGCTCCACGGCCACCGAGTCGTCGCAGGAGACGCCGGGGAAGCCCAGGTGCTCGATCGCCGCGTTGACCAGGACCACCGGGATGTTGCGGTCGGCGAGCAGCCGGTAGTGGTCGTGCGGCGCATCGGCCTGTGCGTACAGACCGCCGGCGAAGACCACGCCGGAGACCTGTTGTTGCAGCAGCAACGCCACGTAGTCCGCCTCGGAGACACCGCCCTTGGTCTGGGTGCACAGCACGGGAGTCAGCCCGAGTTGCGCCAGCGCGCCCCCGATGACCTCGGCGAACGCCGGGAAGATGGGGTTCTGCAGCTCCGGGAGGACGAGCCCGACGAGCCGGGACCGCTCCCCGCGCAACTGCGTGGGCCGCTCGTAGCCCAGTACGTCGAGTGCGGAGAGCACCGACTGCCGGGTGGCCTCGGAGACACCGGGCTTGCCGTTGAGCACCCGGCTGACCGTGGCCTCACTGACCCCGACCTTCTTCGCCACTTCAGCAAGTCGTCGCGTCATGCGCGCAAGAATAGCGCAAGAAATGCAAGCTGCTTGCGTTCGGGAGACAATCGCCGTCCGCCGATCCGACTGCGGAAATCCCCGGCCGGAGGCCGCGAACGGCGGCGGGAGGGACCGCGGCGCGGACGCGCCGCATGCCACCCGAGGGCCCCTCGTCCGGATCATGCCGGCGTCGCGGGCCGGCCGAAGGGCGCAGTCCTTCTCGCCGATCCGGTCCCGACGAAAGGACCCAGGGTCTGTCGTTCGGGTCGGGTCGGCTGGGAGAGACCGCGCCATTCGCGCGACGCCGAGATGATCCGAACGACAGGCCCTAGATCCGGCTCTCCGTCGCCGTGTCCGCCGACAGGCGCTGGGCGATGTAGATCGGGATCACCGACAGCAGCACGAGCACCGCCGCCACCACGTTCACGACCGGGGCCTGCTGCGGCCTGGTCATGTTGTTGAAGATCCAGATCGGGAGGGTCTCGATGCCGGGTCCGGCCGTGAACGTCGTCACCACGATCTCGTCGAAGGACAGCGCGAAGGCCAGCAGCGCACCCGCGAACAGTGCCGAACGCACCAGCGGGAAGGTGACGTCGACGAAGGCGCGGAACGAGTCGGCGCCCAGGTCCATCGCCGCCTCCTCGTACGTGCCGGAGGTCCGGCGCAGCCGCGCGACCACGTTGTTGAACACGACGACGATGCAGAACGTCGCATGCCCGACGATCACGGTGAACAGCCCGAGGCCGACGCCGAGCGGCTCCAGCACCGTGCCGAAGGCCGAGTTGAGCGCGATGCCGGTGACGATGCCGGGCAGTGCGATCGGCAGCACGACGACGAAGGAGAGCGCGTCGCGCCCGAAGAAGCGGTGCCTGGCCACCGCGAACGCGATCAGCGTGCCGAGCACCAGCGCGATCGCCGTGGCCCCGAGGCCCGCCTTCACCGAGACCCACAGCGCGTTGCGGGCCCCGGCGTTCTCCCAGGCCACCGACCACCAGTGGGCGGTCCAGCCGGGTGGCGGCCAACTCGCGCTGCGGTCGGGGTTGAAGGAGTTGACCAGGACGAGCGCGAGCGGAACGTAGATGACCGCGAAGCCTATTCCGGCGGCGATGCGCAGCGCGATACGCGCGGGGCGGGACAGTTGCATGACGAGGGACCTCTTCTAGAGGCTGCTGAGCGCGCCGGTGCGGCGCATCGCCAGCAGGTACAGCACGATGACCACCACCGGAACCGTGCCCAGGGCAGCGGCCATGGGCAGGTTGAGCTCGATGTTGGAGTACACGAGGTTGCCGATCAGCTGGGTCTTGCCGCCGACGATCTGGACCGTGATGTAGTCGCCGAGACTGAGGGAGAAGGTGAAGACCGAGCCGGCGGCGACCGAGGGCAGCACCATCGGCAGCACGACCGAGCGGAAGGTGCGCCCGGGCCGTGCCCCCAGATCGGCCGACGCGTCCATCAGGCCCGCGGGCAGCTGCTCGAGCGCCGTGTGGATCGGCAGGATCATGTACGGCAGCCAGAGGTATGTGAGCGTCATGACCGTGGCCGGGAGTCCGAAGCCCGGACCGTCGAGGCCCAGCGGCTTCAGCATCCAGTCGGCCAGCCCGCCCTCGGACAGGATCAGCCGCCACGCGTACACCTTCACCAGGTAACTCGCCCACAGCGGCGTGAGGATGGCGACCACCAGCCAGGGCCGCCACGTGGGCCGGGCGACCCGCGCGGTGTAGAAGGCCACCGGGAAGGCGATCACCGCGCACAGGACGGTGACGGCCAGGGCCACGCCGACGCTGCGCAGGATGACCTGGCGGAAGACGGGCGTGGTGAACAGCTCGTGGAAGTTGTCCGTCGACCAGACCTTCACCACCTCGGAGGTGAAGGAGTTCGTCGTCCAGAACGCCGAGATGAACAGGATGGCCAGCGAGCCGAGATACAGCACGGCCAGCCACAGCAGCGGAGCGGTCAGCAGCAGGGACAGCCGCAGCCGCGGGCGGCGGTGCAGCAGCCCGGCGAGCCGCCGGACGGGGGACCGTCCGGCGGCAGGCAGGGTGGCGGTCATCGTGGTGCCTCAGCCCTTGATCTCGGTCCAGGCCTGGACCCACTTGGCGTACGGGACGCACTTGACGTCCGTACGGCCGTCGAGGCACTGCTCGATCGGCGTGTTCCAGAAGGCGACGTTCTTCCAGTAGGCCGTGTCGCCGGCGTGGAAGGTGGTGCAGAAGCTCTTGTCGCTGGTCTCGTCGCACGCCTTGGCGTTGGACGGGGCCTCACCGAAGTACTCGGCGACCTGGGCGTTGACCTTCGGCGAGATGATCCAGTCCATCCACTTGTAGCCGCAGTTGGGGTGCTTGGCCTTGGCGGAGAGCATCCAGGTGTCGGACCAGCCGGTCGCCCCCTCCTTGGGCACGAACGCCTTCACCTTGGCGCCCTCGCCCTGCGTGAGGTTGGCGATGACCTGCCAGGTGGTGCCGATCACGGAGTCGCCGCTCTTGAAGGCGGAGATCTCCTTGAGGTAGTCGCTCCAGTACTCGCCCACGTTCGCGTTCTGCTTCTTCAGCAGATCGACCGCCGCGTCGAACTGCTTCTGGTCCAGCGCGTACGGGTCCTTGATCTTCAATTCGGGCTTGGTCGCCTTCAGATACAGCGCCGCGTCGGCGATGTAGATCGGCGAGTCGTACGCCGTGACATGGCCCTTGTACTTCGCCGCGTCGTCGAAGACGGCGGACCAGGAGGTCGGCGCGGGCTTGACCTTGTCGGTGTTGTACATGAGCAGGTTGGCGCCACGGCCGTGCGGGATGCCGTACGCCTTGCCGCCCACGGAGTTCCAGGCCTGCAGCTTCAGGTCGCCGAAGACGTCCTTGTAGTTCGGTACGAGGTCGGTGTTCACCGGCGCCGCGTCACCGGAGGCGATCAGCCGAAGGGAGGCGTCACCGGAGGCGGAGACGGCGTCGTACTCGCCGGTCTTCATCAGCTTGACCATCTCGTCGGAGCTGGCGGCGACCTTGGAGTGGACCTGACATCCGGTTTGCTTCTCGAAGTCGCTGACCCAGTCGACCTTGGGGTCGTTGGAGCCGTCCTCGACATAGCCGGCCCAGGCGATCAGGTTGACCTGCCCCTCGGTCTTGCCGAGCTTGGAAGGCGCCTTCAGGTCCGGCGGATTGAGGCCCGTGGACGAGGAGGAGCCGCCCGAGTCGGACGAGCCGCAGGCGGTGGCCGCGATCAGCACCGCGGCTGCGGCCACGGCCTTGAGGGTGGGAGTGAGACGCACGACGTTCTCCATACGTGACGGTGGGGGTGGCGTGGAGCGGGGTCAGCGGTCGGCGGGGACCTGCACGGCGTGGCGGCGGTGCCACTGGAGGCGCACCCGGGCGCCCCGGTAGGCCGCGACATCCTCGGAGGAGGTCTCCAGGTTCTGCTGGAGCGCGGTGAGGCGGCCGCCCGCGTCGAGGTCGACGAGGAAACGGGTGACGTCTCCCACGTAGACCACTTCGGCGACGGTGCCGGTGGCGGTGGAGTGCTCCGGCTCGTCCGCGATGGCGGACTCCTTGAGGACCCGGATCTTCTCGGGCCTGATGCTGTATGTGCCGGCCGTGCCGGTGACCCGTTCGGCCGCCTCGCCCCGGAGCAGGTTCGAGGTGCCCACGAAGGAGGCGACGAACGCGGTCGCGGGACGCTCGTAGATCTCGGCGGGCGTGCCGACCTGCTCGATACGGCCCTGGTTGAAGACGGCGATGCGGTCGCTCATCGTCAGGGCCTCCTCCTGGTCGTGGGTGACGAACACGAAGGTGATCCCGACCTCGCGCTGGAGCGCCTTGAGCTCGACCTGCATCTGCTCGCGCAGCTTCAGGTCGAGCGCGCCGAGCGGCTCGTCGAGCAGCAGCAGACGGGGGCGGCCGACGAGGGCTCGGGCGAGTGCGACCCGCTGCCGCTGGCCGCCGGAGAGCTGACCGGGCCGCCGCTTGCCGAACCCTTCGAGACGCACGTCGGCGAGTGCCTCGCGGGCCCGCTGGAGCCGCTCCGCCTTGGGCACCTTGCGCACCTTCAGGCCGTACGCGACGTTCTGCTCCACGGTCATGTGCGGGAAGAGCGCGTAGTCCTGGAAGACGGTGTGCACATCGCGCTCGAACGGCGCGAGTCCGGTGACCTCCTGGCCTGCGAGTCGGATGGTCCCGGAGGTGGGGCTCTCGAAGCCCGCGATCATGCGCAGGACGGTGGTCTTGCCGGAGCCGGACGGACCGAGCATCGAGAAGAACTCGCCGTCGGATATCTCCAGATCCACCCCGGCCACGGCGGTGGTGTCGCCGAACTCCTTGCGGAGTCCTTGCAGCCGGATCGCGCTTCCCTCCATGGACGGGAACCTTTCTGGTGCACTCTTACATTGAGTGTAAAGATATGAAGTCATAGTTCAAAGCTCAAGCCCCCCTTAAGGTAAAGGTTGAGTCAACGCACAAGGTGGTGACCGTGAAGCACAACAGAGGCGACGGAGCCCGGAGAGCCGTGTTCACTCCGGTGGACACCCGGGCGCGCGTCGAGACGGTCGTCCGCCGGCTCGGCGACGCCATCGAGCTCGGCCTGCTCGCCGACGGGGAACAACTGCCCGGCGAGAGCGAGCTGGCGGGACAGCTGGGCGTGTCCACCGTGACCCTGCGGGAGGCGCTCATGGCGCTGCGGCAGCAGGGGCTGGTCACCACCCGGCGCGGACGCGGCGGCGGCAGCTTCGTCTCGCTGCCCGCCGACCCCGCGGAGGAGCGGATCAGGGCGCGGCTGGCGGGCTGGGGCACGGAGGAGCTGCGGGACCTCGGGGACCACTGGGCGGCCGTGTCCGGCGCCGCCGCCCGGCTCGCGGCCCAGCGCACCGAGCCGGACGACCTCCAGCAACTGCGCAGGACCCTGGAGGAGTTCGCGAGGGCCGGGGACGCCGCGGCACGCAGCCGGGTGTACGGCCGGTTCCATGTGGAGCTGGCCGCCGCCGCGCAGTCCGCCCGGCTCACCCGGGAGCAGGTGGCTCTCCAGACGGAGGTCGGGTCTCTGCTGTGCCTCGTCCTCGGCGACGACGCCTATCGCGAAGAGGTGGCGGACCGTCACCGCTCCGTAATCTCCGCCGTGCAGGATGGGGCCCACGATTCGGCCAGGGAGCTGGCCGAGCGGTGCGTCCAGGAATCGACGGCACGGCTCATCGCGCTGCGCCTCACCCTGTAACGCGCCGGCTTCCGGTCCATGTGCGCGGGAGGGCGCCGATGCGCAGGAGCCCCGGTACGGTCGCCCCGCCCGAGACGGACGTGACGGCACGGACGGCCTCCGCCCTGGAGACGGTCTTCGACGCCGTCGTGCAGACCGGCGCCGAGGCCGCTGCACTGCTCGCGAGGGTGGCCGGACAGGGACGGCGGCCCGCGACCGTGGATCTGGCGGGACTGCGCCCCGGCCTCCATGCCCGGCTCGCCCGGCAGGAGTTGGTGTCCGGCGTGGGGTTCGTGGCCGCACCGGGTCTGCTGAGCGATGTGCCGGCGTGGCTGGAGTGGTGGCAGACCGGATCGGACGGCGGCGTGACGCCGCTGCTGCCCGACCTGGACCCGGCTCGCTCGGCGTACTCCGACTACACGCACTGGGACTGGTTCACGCTGCCCCGGGACACCGGGCGGCGTGCGGTGGCGGGACCGTACGTGGACTACCTCTGCTCGGACGAGTACAGCCTCACCCTGTCGGCGCCCGTGCACATGGCGGGACGGTTCGCGGGGGTGGCCGCCGCCGACGTGTACCTGCGGCACTTCGAGGCGGCCGTGCTGCCGTTGCTGCGCCGCCTGCCGGAGCCCGCCCATCTGGTCAACGCCCGTGGCCGGGTGGCCGCGTCGGCCGACACCGCACATCTGGCCGGTTCGCTCACCAAGGGCCCCGACTTCGCCGCCGTACTGGAGCGGGGTCGCCCCGACAGCTGGCGGGACCTGCGGCTGGTCCCGTGCGACGGTGTTCCCCTCGTGCTCGTGGTGGGCCGCTGAGCCGGGACCGTGCCCCTGGACGGGAACGAGCCCCGGCGCCGTCGGCGACCTGAACGCCGACGGTGCCGGGGCCCCGCGAAAGTGCGGCACACGGTCCGCATGCCCCGGTGAACGGGCCCGGGAAGTCAGCCCCGCGAGGAGGGCACCACGCTGAGATGGCTCCCGGTGCGCCCGGCTCGGCGCGGCCCGGGGGCGGCGGGCACCGGACGCCGCGCCTCGCGCAGCACCAGGGTCAACCGTGAGTACCCCATGTCCTGAAGGGTCTTCGGGGTCTCCCCCACCACCCGGCAGTCCCTGCCCCACCGCGGGTCGGGGTGCAGCAGCGGACGCACCGCTCCGTCGTGCTCCACCGCCTCCGGCCCGACCGCGCGGATCCAGTGCGGCAGCCCCTGCCGGTAGGCGGCCTCCATGATCGGGTCCTGGGCGATGTCACGGCGGATGGCCTGGAGTTGGTGGTCATGGCCGTGCCGCTCCACCGCTGCGGCGAAATGCGCCAGCATCGGCAGGCACCAACTCGACTCGTGCTCACCGAGGACCGTGCCCGCGTCCGGGTGGAACAGCACGAAACGCAGGAAGTTGTCGCCCGGCATGGCCGTCGGATGCGGTGCCACCGCTCGGAAGAGTGCCTCGAACGCGGTGTTGGCGAGAACGACGTCCCAGCGGTGGTCGAAGACGACCGACGGGAAGGGGACGGCTTCCAGGAGCGTGGCGTAGTCCTGCAGATACGCCCGTGCTCGTGGACTCTCGGGGACGGGCCGCGGCTGCGACCGCTGCCCTCCTGCCTGATACGCCATCGGGAGGTCACCCCTCTTGCCCTTGCGCCCTTCACGCGGCGCCCCGATCCTGGTGCCCCGAGTCCATCCGTGTCAACTATCGTGGCATTTGGCGTCTGTTGACGGCCGAATCTCGCCACAGTTGTGGCGAGACCTGGATGTGAGTTCGAGAAAACGGCTAACCTCCGGATGGTTCCGGACCACCCAGACGACGATGTGAGCGAGACGTAGGAGACCTGTCGGTGACGGATGGCTTCGAGGTTCCGGGCGCCACGGCGACGGGTCTGCTGCCGGCCGTCGTCGCCCGTGTCACCGCCCTCGCCGACCGGCTGGGCGTGCCGCATGCGGAGGTCTTCGACGTCCCCCGCCTGTCGGCCGCGTCCGGCGTGGCCGAGCCGGTGGTGAAGGCCCTGCTCGGCGGGGTTCCCGCCGGGGAGCCCGATCTCCAGGCGCGGTTCCTCCAGCGGCTGGACCTGCTGCGGCGCACCCGGCTCAAACCCAATGGACGCAAGTACACCCAGCAGGAGATCGCCGACGGAGCGGGGATGTCGCGCCAGCAGGCCGGCGCGCTCATCAACGGCGACCGGCGCCCCACCATGGAGCACTGCGACGCCATTCAGCGTTTCTTCAAGGTGCATGCCGGGTTTCTCTCGGCCGAGGACCCCGAGGCGCTCGTGAACACCCTGCAGCGCTGCGAACAGGAGCTCCTCCAGCAACTCGCGGACCGTGAGCGTGAGGCGGCCGCCGTCTCCGAGGACCCTTTGGAGCAGCTGCTCCAGGACCACGGCGTCCGCGGCATCGCCTGGCGGGCGGCCCAGCTGCCCACCGACCAGCATCGGGACAAGGTCGCGGAGTGGCTGGACATGCTCCTGGAGAGCGTCAAGCGGCCCGAGTCCTGATCCGGGGGAGAACTGTGGGCATCGGAAGGGAAATGCGCCGCCTGTGCGGCGAGTTGGTCACGGAGCTCTCGCTCCCGGCGCCGGCGCAGCCGGCCGACCTCTACGCCGCGCTGTGCGACGGCATGAGCAGACGCCGCGGCCGTCCCGTCCAGTTCCGCACCGCGGCCTTCCCGCCGGGCACGGCCAGCGGGCTCTGGCTCGACATGGCCGACCAGGACCTCGTCGTCGTCGAGGAGCGCACCGCCCCGGACCATCAACTGGTGATTCTCGGCCACGAGTTGTGGCACATGAACGCCGGTCACCACGGCCACCACGTCGATGGCGCCGTGGTGGCTGCGCGGCTGCTGAGCGACACCGCGGACCTGCAGGCGACCGTCCTGAAGGTCGCCGCCCGTACGCACTTCGACGTCACCGACGAGAAGGATGCCGAGAGCTTCGGACTGCTGCTGGCCAGCAAGTGCCGCACATGGCTGGCCGGTTCGTCGCTGCGCGGCCCCGTCCAGCGCGACGGCCTCGCCGGGCGGATCGAGGCGTCCCTGGGGTATCGCGGACCGCAGGGCTGAGGGACGAAGACAACAAGACCATGGACGGGTCCAGTTACTACATACCGGCCGCCGCGATGGCGTTCGCCTTCGCGTTCAAGACACCTGCACTGATCCGCTCCTGGCGCGATCCGCTGCTGCGATCCGTGTGCGCTTTGCTCGCCCTGACGGCGCTGGTCTTCCTCTTTGCCGCACCACCGACGATCGCCCAGGTCAACAACCTGACGGGTATCACCAACGTATCGGCGCCGCTGGTCTACTGCCTGCTCGACGCGTTCAGCGCCGCCAGCCTCGTGCTCATCGTCAACTGGCGCGGTGGACCACCTACGCTGACCCGCCGCATCAACCTCCGCATCATCAGTGGTTACGCCGTGGTCATCGTCGCTCTGGGTATCCTGTTCGTGGTGGGTAGCACTCCGGTGGAGCGACTCCGGGACTTCGACACCTTCTACGCCGGCACCCCGTTCATCCGCGAGATGATCGTGCTCTATCTCGCCGCGATGACCGTCGCCGCCTTCGCGATGAGCGTCATGTGCTGGCGATGGGCCCTTCAGGTGCGCGGCTGGCTGCGCGCGGGACTGCTGATCATCGTGACCGGCTATCTGTTCAATCTGGCCTATCTCGTAGCCAAGTTCACGGCTATCGTCGCGCGGTGGAACGGCGGAGACCTCGACGACCTCAGCACCTATGCCGCGCCCGTGCTGGCCTCCGTGGGTGCGCAGGTCAGCGCCGTCGGCTTCTGTCTCCCGCTGGCCGGGCGACGCGTCGGAGACAGTTGGACCACCTGGGCCAACTATCGCCGGCTCGGCCCTCTGTGGCGGGAACTGAGACCGGTGTCCACGCACGCCGGTGGCGAGGTACGCATCTCTTGGTGGTCCTCGGCCCAACTGCAGGTCACGCAGCGGGAGTCCGACATCCATGACGGAATGCTCAGGCTGTATCCTTACTTTGACTCCGAGGTGCACGCACGCACATACGACGCGTCCGTGGCTGCCGGCTCGGACCCCGTCCACGCGCGAGCGGAGGCCGACGCCGCGATGGTGGCGACGGCCCTGCAGGCCAGAGCCGCCGACCCGGAAGGCCGGGTCATCAGTGCGACCGAGGTGAACCCCGCCTCCACTTCGGCACCCGAGAGTCCCCGGGACCTCGTACGGATCTCCATGGCCCTGCGTCGATCGCCGATCGTTGCGGCGGAGCGGGAGGAGGGCGGTGAGCGGCTTCGATGAGGAGACATGCGAAGGAACCGGTCGTCGGCACGGCCGAGACGGACGTCCGCCCCAACTGGACCATGAGGATGCCGTGGCTGTTGTTCCCCCTCCGCGCAACAGAAAGAGTGCCCGACCATGTCTGACGGAGCCATCCCTCGCCGCGTCGCGATCGTCATCGGTGGGGGTATGACGGGAATGCTCACCGCCTCGGTGCTTGCAGAACACACCGATGTCACCGTGATCGAACGCGATCTGCTTCCCGATGGTCCGCAACCGCGAAAGGGCCTACCGCAGGCCCGCCACGCCCATGTCTTGTGGTCCGGGGGCGTGAAGGCCCTCGATGACCTGTTGCCCGGCGTCGTCGACCAACTGGTCGCCCGTGGCGCTTGGAGGGCTCGAATCATGACAGATCTGGTGTCAAAAGCCCCCTCAGGTCAGTGGTTCCGCCGGTTTGAGGACAGTCACCACGTCAACCTGCTCTGCAGCCGTGACCTTCTCGACGCCGTTGTGCGGGTACGCGTACTGGAGGACCAGCGCATCACCTTGAGGCTCGAGACCGAGGCGCTCGGTCTGGAGAGCAGCGGTGACCGGGTGACCGGGGTCCGCATACGATCGGCTGACTCCACCGGTTCCCTCCCGGCCGATCTGGTCGTCGATGCGAGCGGACGTTCCAGCCGCGCTCCCGTCTGGTTGGCAGAATTGGGACTTCCGCCTGTCCTCGAACGCAAGGTCGATGCCGGCGTCGCCTACGCCAGCCGGATCTACCGCGCGCCCGGAACCGCCGCAGGCAGATTCCCCATCGTCAACGTCCAGGCCGACCCGCGGCAGACCCCGGGCAAAGGCGGCATCATCACCCCCATCGAAGGGGACCGCTGGCTGGTGACGCTCTCGGGGACCCGCGGTGGACAACCCACCTCAGACAACAACGCCTTCCTGCCCTTCGCCCGGACGCTGTCCCACCCCGTCATCGGCGACCTGCTCGCCGGCGCCGAACCCCAGACGGATGTCGTGACCACCCGGAGCACAGCCAACAAGCGCCGCTACTACGAGAAGGCCGCCCGCTGGCCCGAAGGCTTCGTCGTTCTCGGCGATGCCGTGGCCGGCTACAACCCCGTCTACGGTCACGGACTGAGCGCCTCCGCACAGGGCGTCATCGCCATGCGACGTGTTCTGGCTGACCGAAACCTCGGCGCGCCGGGAATCGCGCGCCGTATCCAGAAGGCCGCGGCACGCCCTGTCGAAGGTGCCTGGGGCCTGGCGGTGGGCCAGGACGTCTTCTACCCGGACGCCGCAGAACAGCCGCCTAAACGAATCGAAAGGGTCCTAGCCGCCTTCGTGGACAGAGCCGTCGACGCCGGTTCGCGAAACCCTCGGGCCCTGCGGGTGCTTCTGGACGTGATGAGTATGGAGGCGCCGCCGGCGCGGCTGCTCATGCCGGACATGCTCGCCATGGTGTATCTCGGCCGCAAGATGCCGCCCCTCGACGGACCCCCGTTGACCGAGACCGAATGGATCGCCGCCGTAGCGGCGGCGCAGTCCGGCCGGGAGGACTGAGCACACCGCTTGCTATCCGCTCACCCCAGGTCGGACGGCGGATGTCATGTCGCGGCTTCTTGGGACCCGAGCCGGTGGCGACGACGTATGTCCCTCACGATGCGGGTCCGCAGGGCGCGGGAGAGTCGGGCAAGGTCGCTGATGTTGGGCGAAAGTCCCTTCCCGCCGGGGTCAACCCGGTCGCCCAAGGATCCGCCGTCGGCCGTTGCGTATGTGTCGGCCGCTGCGGCGATCATCGCAGCATCCGCGATGACGCCCGCCTCCTCGTCGTCTGCGCCCCGGGCAACGGCAGCCGCATGCGCCTCGCTCCATATCCGGCGGTCGAAGTGTCCGCGACAGACAACGATACGGTCCGAGATATAGGTCTGACGCTGAGTCAGGCGCAGCCTGAACTTGGGATTCCACCAGGGCAGCGGAAGCAGTCGGAACGTGGGCGCTCCATGGACACAGCTGACGGTCTTGGCGAGCGGGCCCAGTTGCCAGTACCGAATAGCGTCCTCGCTGCTGCGCCCAACGAGCGGCAGGATGAAGCCCACGGCGACGAGCAGCGCGCTGGGCTGACCCATGTTGGGTGCGACGTCAGTGGCCAGGAAGTCCCAGTCGCGACCCGACCAACGGGCCGCGATGGCCAAGAGTTTGGCCGCGTCGTAGCCGACGTAATGCATCAGATAGCCCACTGCCAGGGCCCGCAGTCCGATCCGCATGGTGCCGTGCACATCGCGGGCCCATCGCCAGCACAGACGGCTGCACAGGAAAGAGGCCAGGCCGTGCGCGAGGAGGTAGAGCAGGATCATCTCGCGGATGTAGGGCGTTCCGGCGTAGTACACATCGAAGTCCGTACGGCGCTCCACCGAGGCGTCACCGAGCACGTACAGCGTGACGATCAGAATCCAGACGAGCAGATACAGCGCGATGATCCGCCGTGACAGCCGTCGCGTGTGGTGCTTGTCCGGGCCACCGCGCCAGTTGAGGACGAGCACGACGGAGGCCGCAGAGAAACCTGTGAGCGCGCAGTAGACAAGGGGGGCGGAGAAGTTCGACACGCCAGTGGCCCTGTTGACGAGAATGATCGTCCGAGGGGCGGAAGTGAACAGCACGCCCGCTCCGACCAGGAGCAGAGCGCAGATTGAAGACAGCAGCCAGTCCCGGCCTCGGGCTCGCACTAGGGCAGGAAATTTGAGCAGGCAGGCCACCAGAAGCAGGCCCCCTGCGACGTAGAAACCCAGATTGTCCTTCACCGTAGGGTGGTCCTGGACGGCGAAGTGGACGACAGGATCAAGAGGGCTGGCTCGAAGCACACGTTCATGTCTGCTGGTTCTCCGGCTTTCGGTCTGCGCGCAATGCATCGGCGACGATGCTGGTGTGAACGGCTCGGGAGACGCGGACCAGATCACTCAGGTTGCCGTCGAGTGCCGTGAAGACCTGTTGTTGAGAGATGACAGCCTTCCGTGTTCCGGTTTGCGCGGCGATCACCACCATGGCGGCGGCACCTATGGCCTCGGCTTCCGGGGTGTTCACACCGTCGGAGATCGCCCTGTCACGGGCCTGGGCGCGGACACGGTCGTCAAGGCGCGGTCCCAAGCGGGTGATGCCGTCGCGGATGCCGGTTTCCCGTTGGGTGAGCCGCAGGTCGATGTCCGCCTTCGACCTCCAGGACAGGGGTACCCAGTATCGCCTGTCGGCGGGGTCGACCAGGATCTTGAACAGCGGGCCGAGCCGGGCATAGGTTACGAGACTGTCGATTCGCGGTCCGAGCAGCGGCAGGGCGTATCCGACCGTGACGAGAGCGGCAGCGACAGCCGCTGCGACCGGGGCCAGGTCAGTGCTCAGAGCGTCCCAACGGTGCCCCGTCCAACGACCCACGACTGCAGCCATCTTGACCACGCCGAAGATGCCATTGAGCAGCCAGCCCCACACGAGGACGACAAGGCCCCTGTGCGTCCAGCCTGTCACCGTCCGGGACCATCGCCAGCACAGCGTCGTGGTGGTGAAGGCTGCCACCAGGTGGGCCACCAGGTACAGAGCGATCATCTCGCCGATGAACGGGGTGCCGGCGTAGTAGGTGTCCAGGTCGGTTCGGCGTTCAACGGGTGCGCTGCCCAGCGCAAACAGGACCCACAACACCACGATCACGGCGGCATAGGCGATCAGCCAGCCGCGCACGACACGGTGGACATGTTCAGGGTCCCCGCCACGCCAGTAGACGATCACGATGAGACAGGCGGCGCTGAAGGCGGTCACCACCGTGTACACCAGGGGCGCGGCGAGATTCGGGACGCCGGTCAGACGGTTGACGGCGGCGACGCTGGCAGGGGCTGAGAGGGTGAAGGAGACCCCGGCCACGAGGACGACCGCGCACAGGGAGATGAGTGCGGGGTCACGCCGGTGGTGCAGCAGTCTGGGAATCCTCATGACCACGCTGCTCCAGAGGATCAGCGCCGTCAGGTAGTAGAACCAACCGTCCACGGCCCGGCCTCAGAGACCTCTGCCCAGCGAATCCGCGATACGCGCGGCTACCTGCCCCACGTCAGTCCGCCAATGCGTCCTGCGGAAGATCCGCAGATCGGTGCCCAGACGCAGACCAAACATCTCGGCTTCCGCTTCATGCTTCTCGTCGAAACGGGTACGGGCCGCAAAGCCGAGCCGAGGTGCCCCAACAACGTCGAGTCTCTCGTCCCGGGAGCCGAGGAGCAGCTTCACGACTTCGTCGACGGCACCGGTTCGGGCGGCGTCCGCCCGCGCAGCGGTACGGCCCGCCGGGCTGTTGGTGCCACAGTGCCCTTCGAACATGTGCCAGATCTCGTGGCCGAGGATCACATGCTCGTGTTCGCTGTTGGTCGTGTCGTCGCGTACAGCTATGACGTCCATGTCCTCGAGTTCCAGCCACAGGCCGCTCGCGGTCCCGGGAGGGAAGGCGGTCCGCTTCAGCACCACGGGACGCCCCCGCAGGTCGGTGAGGACTCTGCCCAGCTCCGCGAACATCTCGTCGTCGTCGCGTGGCACGGCCTGCGCCAAGCGGGTCAGGAGTACAGCACTGAGCTCCTTCATCCTCTTCTCGCGCCTCATCCTCACGTCGCTGCTCCCCCTCTTCGACGTCGCTCCGGAAGCCGTCGGTGCTCACCCGCGGTTGCTCGGCCTCGGGAATGGTCCCTGCAAGGTGCAGAACGACACAGTAGCCAGTTCTCGGCAGTCCTCAACCGATCAACTCCTACAAGACCGTTGAAGGGCGCCCTGGGCGGCCGGGCGAGATCGACGACCGACCGAAACCATTCCGCCACCCCAAGCCCCCGGATCACCATCGTGCCCAAGCCCTGGTTCGGCGACTGCCCGCGCTCCGGCCTCGACCGACACCCAGCAGCACTGTCTAACGGGGTGGTGGGTGCGCCGCGTACGCCCGGTTTCACCCCCGCCGAGCGGGCGAACCCACCGCCGCGGAAACGGGATTGTCAGTGGCGGACGGCAAGCTGGAGGTGCGCCACCCGGTACGCGCGGCGACCGTCCGCTCTGCCGGGGAGGCGTGAGCCGTGCAGATGCCGCCGCGCGACGACCGTCGCCCGGCCGACCCGGGGAGAGCCGACCGATGCCCACCGCCGTACTGACAGACCGTGAACGCGCCGCCGTGCAGGCCTATCTGCGCCTCCTTCACACCGTACGAGCCGCTTTCGACGGACCGCCGGACCCACGCCGACCACCTGTGGTCCCGACCGCCGCCCTCGCCGAGGTGGACCGGGCGCTCGCCGCGGCCGGGCTCATGGGCACGGAGGAGGAGTTCTTCCGGCTGCTCGGCGACTGGTGTCCGCCGTGAATCAGGCGCGGGGCACGACGACGGCAGTCGCGGCGAGGCCGTGACGCGTGGTCCAGCGGCCGTCGAAGGCCTCGACGCGACGGCCGTCGACCAACGGTCCCGGGACCAGCAGCCGCGCCCGGAAGCTGCCGCAGACGTCCGAGGCGTCGCCCGGATCGATCTCTATGTCGGCCTCCAGGAAGTCGAGCCACAACCCCGTCAGCGGGAACCACGCCTTGTAGACGGACTCCTTCGCGCTGAACAGCAGCCGGTCCCAGTGGACGGACGGACGGCTGCGGGCGAGCTCCCTCAGCCGCGTCCGCTCCGCGGGCAGTGTCGTCACGTCCAGCACGCCCTCGGGCAGCCGGTCGTGGGGCTCGGCGTCGATGCCCAGCGAGACCAGTTCTCCGGCCCGGGCGAGCGCGGCGGCGCAGTAGCCGTCGCAGTGGGTCATGCTGCCGATCAGACCGTCCGGCCAGCGCGGCGCGCCGCGCTCGCCGGGCAGAACGGGCTGGGGCGGCACGCCGAGCTTCTCCATGGCGTGCCGCGCGCAGGCCCGGACGGCCGTGAACTCCCGTCGCCGCTTGTCGACGGCGCGGGCGACGACCGCCTCTTCCTCGGGGTGGAGGACCGCACCGTCTGCGACGGTGTCACCGTCGAAGGCCTCCACCACCACGACCGATCCCGGAAGCAGATCCTCGAACACCTTCTCGAACCTCCATCGGCATAATGCGACGCAGCCACCCGGGCGGCTCCGGGCGGGGGCCCCATTCACGCGGATAGCCGACCGACACCTCTTCGAAGCGGACGCCCTCGTGGTGGGTGGTCCGCGGGATGTGGAGATGGCCG
>Ga0102590_1002562_pt1 | contig 21063 bp, 23 predicted proteins | sample AraplaMF_Col_mMF_FD_76859 | JGI IMG/M metagenome (GOLD analysis project Ga0102590, IMG submission 76859) | Arabidopsis root microbial communities from the University of North Carolina, USA - plate scrape MF_Col_mMF | ecosystem: Host-associated > Plants > Roots > Endosphere | place: USA...
GTCCTGGTCGCCCAGGGCGGGTTCGCCACCGACAGCGGCGAGCGGCTGACGCGCCGGGCGCTGGCCAGCTACGCCGCTGCGGCGCTCCTGATGCCCTACACGGCCTTCGCCCGGGCGGTGGAGCAGCGCCGTTACGACGTGGAGGCCCTGGGCCGCCAGTTCGGGGCCAGCTTCGAGCAGATCGCCCACCGCCTGACGACCCTTCAGAAGCCCGGCCAGGAACGTGTGCCGTTCTTCTTCATCCGGGTGGACGAGGCCGGCAACATCTCCAAGCGGCTGGATGGCGCCGGCTTCCCGTTCGCCCGGCACGGCGGCGGCTGCCCACTGTGGAACGTGCATCAGGCCTTCCGCACGCCGCGCCAGATCGTCACCCAGTGGCTGGAGCTGCCCGACGGCCAGCGCTTCTTCTCGATCGCCCGCACCGTCACGGCCGGCGGCGGCGGCTACGGCAAGCCCAAGGTCGAGCGGGCCATCGCCCTGGGCTGCGCGGCCGAGCACGCCGGGCGGCTGATCTACGCCCAGGGCCAGGCGCCCGAGGCCCAGGCCGCCACGCCGATCGGGGTCACCTGCCGCCTCTGCCACCGCACCGAATGCACCGCGCGCTCGGCGCCGCCGATCGGCCGCCCGATCCTGCCCGACGACATCCGTCGCACCAGCGCGCCGTTCGGGTTCTCGGACAACTGATCGAGAGCCGGCGCCCCTAGGTCAACGAAAGCGACTTAGGCCCTTGGCGAAGCGCCACTTTCGGGGTCAAAAGAGTGCTCATTCGGGGAATACGTCTTCCATGGCCCAACGAAGCGCCGCGGTGAAGTCCACGGACCGGTTCGAACGCAAGCGAGAGGCCATCCTGGATGCGGCGACACGCATCCTGAACCGCAAGGGGATCAAGGGGCTGACGCTGGGCGACACGGCCGCGGCGGTGGACCTCTCGACCACCAGCGTCACCTACTATTTCAAGCGCAAGGACGACCTGGCCGCCGCCTGCATCACGCGCGGGATCGAGACGCTGCACGACCTGGCCGACCAGGCGGTGCGCGCGGCCACGCCGGCCGAGCGGCTGAGCCGGTTCTTCACGCTCTACCTCGACGCGCTGGGCGCCTCGCTGGCCGGGACCGCGCCGCCGCTGCCGATCATCAGCGAGCTGCGCGCGCTGACCTCGCCGCGGCGCGAGGAGGTGGCGACCGCCTATGGCCGACTGTTCCGCAAGGCCCGCCAGATCTTCGACCATCCCGACCTGATCTGGATGTCGCGCGGCCGGCGCACGGCGCGCTCACGCATGCTGCTGGAGCAGGTGTTCTGGGGCGGCGCCTGGCTGGCGAAGTTCGACGCCGAGGACTATCCGCGCATCCACGACCGGATGGTCGACATCTTCCTGCACGGCATGGCGCCCGAGGGCGCGGTGTGGGAGCCGAGGCCGATCCCGACCGAGAAGCTGGCGGCCCGCGACGGGCCCGAGCTGGCGCGCGAGACTTTCCTGCTGGCGGCGACGCGGCTGATCAACCGGCGAGGCTACCGCGGCGCTTCGGTCGACAAGATCTCGGCCGAGTTGAACGTCACCAAGGGCAGCTTCTACCACCACAACGAGGCCAAGGACGACCTCGTGGTCGCCTGCTTCGAGCGCAGCTTCGAGGTGATGACCCGCGCCCAGCGGCTGGCGATGGAGATGCCGGGTGACCAGTGGGGCAAGGTCTCGGCCTGCGCCTCGGCGCTCGCCGAATTCCAGCTCTCGGACCATGGCCCGCTGCTGCGGACCAACGCCCTGACGGCCCTGCCGGAGCAGATCCGCCGCACGATGGTCGAGCACTCGAACCGCGTCTCGGACCGTTTCGCCTCGATGATCTCGGACGGCATCGCCGAGGGCTCGATCCGCCCGGTCGATCCGTTCATCGCCTCGCAGATGCTGAACGCGACCCTGAACGCCTGCGCCGACCTGGGCTACCTGGTCCCAGACGTGCGCCCCAAGGCGGCCGCTTCGGTGTTCGTGCGGCCGCTCTTGATGGGCATCTTCGAGCGCTAGCCCCGGTCTTTGCGGCGCTCGCGGTCGCGGTGCGCCTCAATCTCCTCGGCGGTCTTTTCGTCGAGGTGGGTCAATTCGTTGCGCGCGTCGCCCTGGGTGCGCAACAGCTCGTCCAGCTTCGCCTGGATGGCCTGGGTGTCACGATGCTCCGCCCGCTGGATGAACAGGGTCATCAGCCAGGTCACCAGGGTTGCCACGCCGTGCGCATCGAACGACTTCCGGTCGAAGACCAGCCAGATCAACGTGTAGGCGCCGATGACGAGGAACGCGACCGGACGTCCGGTCATGACGCCCAATTCGGTTAGCCCCCGGCGGAGTTTTCTTGCGGCCATCCGCCGCCAACGCCGCCGCCGGGGCGTCGTTCCGACGACTACGGGATGAGGATCACCTTGCCGACATGCGCGCCCGCCTCAAGGTGCGCGTGGGCCTTCGCCGCCTCTTCCAGCGGGAAGGTGGCGTCGATCTGGGTCTTGAGCTTGCCGGCGGCGATCCACGGCCACGCCACGCGCTCGATCTCGGCGGCCAGGCGGGCCTTCTCGTCGGCGCTGCGAGGCCGAAGCGTCGAGCCGGTGACCACCGCGCGCTTCATCATGATGGCGAAGACCGGGATGTTCAGCATCGCCCCGCCCAGGGCGGCGATGAAGACGATGCGGCCGCCGGTCCTCAGGGCGTCGAGGTTCTTGGGCGTGTAGTCGCCGGCCACCATGTCCAGCACCACGTCGACGCCGCCCTCGCGCTTGGCGACCTCGGCGAAGTCCTCGGCGGTGACGTCGACGGCCACGTCGGCGCCCAGGGCCAGCGCCTGTTTCGCCTTGTCGGCGCCGCGGCCCGTGGCGATCACCTTGGCGCCCGCCGCCTTGGCCATCTGGATGGCCGTGACCCCGATGCCCGAGGTCGCGCCGTGGATCATCAGCGTCTCGCCGGCCTTCAGCGCGCCGTGCTCGAAGACGTTGGCGAACACCGTGAAGACGGTCTCGGGCAGACCGGCCGCCTCTTCGAAGCTCAGGCCATCGGGGATCGGCAGGGCGTGTCGGGCGTCCACCACGGCGTATTCCGCATAGCCGCCGCCGCCCAGCAGGGCGCAGACCCGATCGCCGACCTTCCAGCGGCCCGCGGCCCTCGCGACCTCGCCGGCCACCTCCAGGCCCAGGGTGTCGGGCGCGCCGGGCGGCGGCGGGTACGACCCGTTGCGCTGGACCAGATCGGGGCGGTTCACGCCGGCCGCATGCACCTTGATCAGGATCTCGCCCGGCTTCGGCTCCGGGATCGGAATCCGCACCGGCCTGAGCGCCTCGGCTGGTCCTTTGCCGCCTTCGATGGCGATGGCGGTCATGGTCTCGGCTTCGACGGGGCTGGTCATGGATTGTCCTGAAACTTGCGCAAATCGGCCTTTGGCGTTCAGATAGTCCCCCCGAGCGCGATCAGCAAAAGTGGGTTACCGGTTTTGCGCCCGGATCGCGCATTCTAAGCTGGGGTTCGTAGAGGCTGTCTCGATCAGGCTCCGCCTGATCCGGCCAGCCTCTACGGGGGGACGCAAAGGAGGGTTCGACCATGGATGAACCTGCTGACGTCCGGGTTGGCCGCGGCCAGCGCCTGCTGGAAGCCGTGCGCGAAGACTTAGATCTCTACGGAGTCTCGGAACTGGAAGAGCGGCTCGAGGTCCTTGAGGCCGAGGCCCGGCGCGTGAAGGCCCAGATCGACAAGAAGCGCTCCGGACGGGCCGCCGCCGACGCGCTTTTCTCGCCCCGCGCCAACTGATCCTGCTGGCACAGCGGTTGCACGGCGACGTCGCGCCGCGACGTTTCGTTCAGCGCGTGGAAACCCTATCCGGTATAGAGTCATGTTGATGCAGGATATCCAAAGCCCCGATTGGCGTGACGACGTCATCCAGGACTTCGCTCGGTCCGAGCTGTTCGAGCGCACGTTCCAGGAGGGCATGGAGCTGGTCGAGGAGACCGCCGGCTATCTCGACGGCGAAGGCCGCCAGGAATCCAAGCTGCTCTCGCGCAACGCCGCTTTGGCCTACGCAGCCGAGAGCATGCGCCTCACCACCCGTCTGATGCAGGTGGCCTCGTGGCTGCTGGTCCAGCGCGCCGTGCGCGAGGGCGACATGGCCCCGGCCGCCGCCTGCGAGGACCGCTATCGCCTGAACGCCGAGGACGTCTCGCGCAGCGCCGAGGCCGACACCGCGCGCGGCGAACTGCCCCGCGGCCTGACCGGCCTGGCCGACCGCGCCGAGCGCCTCTACGAGCGCGTCCGCCACCTGGACCGCCGGATGTACCTGGAAAGCCAGACCGCCGAGCCCACCAACCCCGTGCTCGGCCAGATCGACCGCCTGAAGAGCGCGTTCGGGGGCTGAGCGGAAGCTCCCTCCACCGCGTTCCGCGGTCGCCCTCCCCTGCGGGGAAGCAACAAAAACGCCGCGAAGGTTGCCCTTCGCGGCGTTCTGAATCCTGGCCCTGGATCCCCACCTGCGCGGGGATAAGTCCGGCTCGGCCGGACTTACTTGCGGGTGAAGGCGCCGAACTTGGCGTTGAAGCGCGACACGCGGCCGCCGCGGTCGAGCAGCTGGTGGCCGCCGCCGGTCCACGCCGGGTGGGTCTTCGGGTCGATGTCGAGGTTCAGCGTGTCGCCTTCCTTCCCGTAGGTGGAACGCGTCTTGTAGCTGCTGCCGTCCGTCATCACGACGGTGATGAAGTGATAGTCGGGGTGAGTGTCTTGTTTCATCGAACGGGCGCCTGACGTATTGGAGCGGCCACATGTGGGCCGGCCGCCGGTGAAGGCGGGCGAAAAGGAAGCCGCGCGTATAAAGAAACGCTCGGCCAAATGCAAGGTGCGAGACGGATGAGCGAGCCGGGGCCAGAGTCGAACGCGCCCGGATCCCAAGTCGAAGGCCGGCCCAGCGCCGGTCAGGCCCTGGCCCAGACCCTGGCGGAGGGGACCGCGAAACGGGGCCGGAGCCGCAACGTCCGCGCGCTGAGCCGCCTGCAGCCCTTCCTGACCGCCCACTGGGGCCGCGCCCTGGCGTCGCTGGTCTTCCTCCTGCTGTCGACCAGCGCCACCCTGGGGATGTCTGGCGCGATCCGGCTCGTCGTGGACAACCTGACCAAGCCGGGCCTGGACGCCGCCACGGTCGACCGGCGCTTCCTGATCGTGGGCGCGGTGGCGGGCACGCTGGCCATCGCCACCGCGCTCCGCTTCTATTTCGTCACCAGCCTGGGCGAGCGCGTGGTCGCCGACCTGCGCAAGGCCACCTACGGCCATATCCTGACGCTCGACCCCGCCTTTTTCCTGCAGACGCGCACGGGCGAGGTGCTCTCGCGGCTGACCACCGATATCGCCATCGTCGAGAACCTGCTGGCCACGTCGGTCTCGGTGGCGCTGCGCAACCTGCTGACGCTGATCGGCGCGCTGATCCTGCTGGTGTTCGTCAGCCCGCACCTGACGGGGCTGGTGCTGCTGACCTTCCCGTTCGTGCTGGCGCCGCTGTTCCTGTTCGGCCGCCGGGTGCGCAAGCTGACGACCTCGGCCCAGGACCGGTTCGCCGACGCCGTGGGCTCGGCCGGCGAGAGCCTGGACGCACTGGAGACCGTGCAGGCTTTCGGCCGCGAACGCGCCGCCGCCGAACGGTTCGGCGGCGCGGTGGAGCAGGCCTTCCGCGCGCAGATGCGCCGGATCACCACGCGCGCGGCCATGACGGCGGCGGTCATCGTGCTGGTGTTCGGCGGGATCGTGGGCGTCTTCTGGCTGGGCGTGCACGCCGGCCTGCGCGGCGACATCAGCTGGGGGGCGCTCTTCCAGTTCGCCTTCCTGTCGGTGATGGCCGCGGGCTCGGTCAGCGCCCTGGGCGAGACCTGGGGCGATGTCCAGAAGGCGGCCGGCGCCATGGAGCGCGTGGGCGAGTTGCTCGACGCCCGACCGGGCGTGGCCGCGCCGCCGAACCCCACGACCCTGCCGGTCCCGCCGCGTGGCGAAGTGGCGTTCGAGGGCGTGACCTTCGCCTATCCCGGCCGCCCCGACCTGCCGGCGCTGAAGGATTTCAGCCTGACGGTGAAGCCCGGCGAGCGAGTGGCGTTGGTGGGGCCGTCAGGCGCGGGCAAGAGCACCGTCTTCCGCCTGCTGCTCCGCTTCTACGATCCGCAGGCGGGCCGCATCCGGCTGGACGGCGTCGACCTGCGCGACGCCGATCCGGTGGAGGTGCGCGCGCGCATGGCCCTGGTGGCCCAGGAGAGCCCGCTGTTCTCGGGATCGGCCGCCGAGAACGTCCGCTTCGGCCGCGACGGCGCCAGCGACGCCGACGTCCAGGCCGCCATCCGCGCCGCCCAGGCCGAGGGCTTCCTCCAGGCCCTGCCCGAGGGCGTCGAGACATTGGTCGGCGACCGCGCCCGCACCCTGTCCGGCGGCCAGCGCCAGCGGCTGGCCATCGCTCGGGCCCTGGTGCGCGAGGCGCCGGTCCTGTTGCTGGACGAAGCGACCAGCGCCCTCGACGCCGAGAACGAGCACCTGGTCCAGCGGGCGCTGGACGAGGCCATGAAGGGCCACACCACCCTGGTGATCGCCCACCGCCTGGCGACGGTGCTGAAGGCCGACCGGATCGTGGTGATGGACGAGGGCCGCGTGGTGGAGGAAGGGACCCACAACGAGCTCGTCGCCAGGAACGGCCTCTACGCCCGCCTCGCGGCCCTGCAGTTCGAGGCGGCCTAGCTTTTCGGCGGGTATAGCGTCCAACCAGTGCCATTCTTGGCGAACCGCTCTCGCGCGTTCACAGCCAAGCCTGGGAAGTCGCTGAACAAGCCATCGACGCCGGCCGCGTATAGCGCCGAGAAGACCGCTTCGACCTTACCGTGCTCGGCGGGGGACGACCCGTTGCGAAGCGCTGCAGGTAAGAAGACGTTCTCCGCGCGAACGGTCCACGGATGCACCGCCAGACCTGCGGCATGGGCATAGGCGACAAGGCCCGTCGCCTTGGCCTGGACCGCTGGCAGCGGCGCCTGGCTGGCGTCGAACTGAACCACCAGCGGCCACTCCGGCCCCAACCCCTCGGCGAAGGCGGCGATCGCCTTGATCCCGGCCTCGGACTTCACGTCCACCGGCGCCGGGCCCTGGCCCACCAGCATGACGCGGCGGCTCTGCACCAGCTTGCCGATGGCCTTCAGCGGCTCGACCTCGAAGCACTGGACGAAGACCGGCGCGCTCCTCGTGGCCAGGCCGTTCTTCTTCAGGGCGTCGGCCAGCCGGCCCTCCAGCGGCAGGCCGATGGAGGCGAAGTAGCTGGGATGCTTCATCTCGGGATAGGTCCCGATCGTGCGGCCCACCCGCTTGCCCTCGGCCTTCGCCAGGTCGACCACCTCTTGGTAGGTCGGGATCGCGTACAGGCCGTCGAACCTGGCGCTGCCGGGGCGCAGCTGCGGCAGGCGCTCGCGGGCGCGCAGGGTCTTCAGCTCGACGAGGGTGAAGTCCTCGGTGAACCAGCCGCTGATCTTCTGGCCGTCGATGACCTTCTCGGCCTTGCGGGCGGCGAACTCGGGCCGGCTGGCGACGTCGGTCGTGCCGCCGATCTCGTTCTCGTGGCGCACGACCAGGTGGCCGTCCTTGGTGGCGCAGAGGTCGGGCTCGATGAAGTCCGCGCCCTCGTCGATGGCGAGAGTGTAGCCCATGAGCGTGTGCTCCGGCCGCTCGCCGCTGGCGCCTCGGTGGGCGATCACCAGCGGCTTGCCCTTCGGCTGGGCGAAGGCGGGGGCCGCGGCGGCGGCGAGGGCGGTGGCGGCGAGGGTGCGGCGAGTCAGCATCCCCGCACCTTAAGCGCTATTTTGCGGCAGTCAGACGACTGAGGATCTGCGGGTGCAGGTCGAGGTTGGCGGCCACCACCGAACCCGTGCCCAGCACCGCGTCGCCGCCGTCGGCGTCGGTGACCTTGCCGCCGGCTTCGGTGACCAGCAGCGTACCCGCCGCCAGGTCCCACGGCTTCAGGTCACGTTCCCAGTAGCCGTCGAAGCGGCCGGCGGCGACCCAGGCCATGTCGAGGGCCGCCGAGCCGAAGCGGCGCACGCCGGCGACCCGCTGGGTCATCTGGTGAAGCTCCTTCAGGAACTTCGCGTGCTGGCCGTGACCCAGGAACGGGATGCCGGTGGCCAGCACCGCCTCGTCCATCCGCTGGCGCGCGGCGACGCGCAGCCGATGGTCGTTGACGTAGCAGCCCTTGCCCTTTTCGGCCCAGAACAGCTCGTTGGTGATCGGGTTGTAGGTGACCGCCGCGACCACGCCGACGTCGGCGCGTTCCAGCGCGATGTTGATGGCGAAGTGCGGGATCGCGTGGAGGAAGTTGGTGGTGCCGTCCAGCGGGTCGACGATCCAGGTGTGGGTCTTATCCGTGCCCTCGATCAGGCCGCGTTCCTCACCGTGGAAGGAATAGCCGGGGCGCGCCTTGGTCAGCGCCTCGAAGAGCACCTGCTCGGCCTTGAGGTCGGCGGCCGAGACGAAGTCGGCGGGGGCCTTCTTGGCGACCTGCAGTTCGGCCAGCTCGCCGAAGTCGCGGTTCAGGCCGCGCGCGGCCTTGCGCGCAGCGTCGCTCATCACCTTCAGGAGGGCGGATTGGGTGCTCACGGTTTCAAAAGATCTCGGGCGGGAATAGAGGGCGCGGAACCTAGTGTCGGGGCGGATCGAAAGCAAGGAGAGTCGGATGACCGGGGTGGTCGAACGCGTCGCATCCTGCTGGTGCGGCCAGCTCGCCGTCACCCTGCAGGGCGAGCCGATGCTGGTGTCGAGCTGCTGCTGCACCCGCTGTCAGCGCCGGACAGGCAGCTTCTTCGGCGTGACGGTCTACTACCATCCGGACCAGATGGTCGCCCGCAAGGGTGAGCCCTCGACGTTCCATCACCCGGAAGGGTCGACGACCTTCCACTTCTGCCCGCGCTGCGGATCGAACATCTGGTGGGTCCCGGACGAAGAGGACGACGTCATCGGTGTCGCCGGCGGCGCCTTCGCCGATCCGACCCTGCCGTCGCCGCAGAGGATGGTGTTCATCTCCACCCGCCATCCGTTCGTCTGCGCGCCCGAGGGCCTTCCGACGTACGAGGACGGGCCGGACTAGGCCCGCTCAGTCAGTCCTGCCGCGATCTCGGCGTTGATCGCCTTCACCGCGGCGGCCGGACCGTCTCCATAGCTCCAGACCCCGGCCGAGACGGCCAGGAAGTCCGCGCCCGCCGCAGCCAGCCCCCGGGCGTTGGCGGCCGTGATCCCGCCGATGGCGACGCAGGGGACCTCCATCGTCTCCTGCCAGATGGTCAGGATCTCGGGCTCGGCGCGGGTGAGCGCGTCCTTGGTGGAGGTTGGGAAGAAGGCTCCGAAAGCCACGTAGTCGGCGCCGGCCTCGGCTGCTTCCATGGCGAGGTGGCGGCTGTTGTGGCAGGTGACGCCCACCATCCGGTCCTTGCCCACCGCGCGGCGGGCCTCGGCGTAGCTGACGTCCGACTGCCCCACGTGCACGCCGTCGCAGCCCAGGCGCGCGGCGAGGTCCGGGCGGTCGTTCAGAATGACGGCGACCTCGCGGGCGGCCGCGATGGGCAGCAGCACGTCGACGGCGGCGGCGATCACCTCGTCGGCCACGTCCTTCAGCCGGATCTGCAGGGCGGCCACGTCGCCAGCGTCCAGGGCGTGCGCCAGGGTGCGGCCGAAACCGGCCAGGTCGTCCAGGCGCGGCGGGGTGATCAGGTAGAGGCGGCAGAGCGGCGGGGCCATGGCCCTACATACACAAGCCCGCCGCTAGCGCAGCAGGGACTTCAGCGCGTAGGCGATGACCGCGCAGGACAGCGCGCCGGTGATCGAGAGGCCGCCGAACCACGCCAGCCGCTTCCAGAGCGGCGGCAGCGGCTCGTCCGCCTCGGGCGGAGGTTCAATGATAGCCCGCATCGCCGCCCACCTTTCCGCGGAACAGCCAGTACACCCAGACCGTATAGCCCAGGATCGCCGGCAGGAGGATGACGACGCCCACGAGCATCAGGCCCAAGGCGTTGTCGGCGTTGGCCGCGGCGCGGAAGTCCATGTCGTAGGGCACGATGTTCGGGGCGAAGCCCACGGCCAGCCCGACATAGCCCGACAGGAAGACCAGGTAGGCGCCGATGAGCGAGGTGGCGTGGTGGGCCCTGCGGATGCCGAGCGCCACGACGCCCAGGCCGACCAACCCCAGCAACGGGATCGGCAGCAGGGGCGCCAGCGTGGCGAGGTCGAACGTCCCATTCTCGAAGCCCCAGCGCACGGCGATGCGCGGGTGGACCAGCAGGGTGGCGAGACTGACCACCGCCAGCAGGACCGCCGTCACGGCCGCCGCGAGCCAGGCCCAGCGGCGGGCGCGCACTTGGAGCTCGCCCTCGGTGCGCCAGATCAGGTAGGTGGCGCCCAGCAGCGCGTATCCGGCCACGAGGCCGACCGCGACCAGCAGGCTGTAGGGCGTCAGCCAGTCGAACGGTCCGCCGGCGAAGGCGCGGCCCTTCAGCGTCACGCCCTGGACGAAGCCGCCCAGCACCAGGCCCTGGGCCAGGGTCGCCGTGAGCGAACCGCCGGCGAAGGCGGCCGTCCAGAACGCCTTGCCCCGCACGCGGCCGTGGTGGCGGAACTCGAAGGCGACGCCGCGCAGGATCAGCGCCAGCAGCATCAGGATCACCGGCAGGTAGAGCGCCGGCATCAGGGCGGCGTAGGCGAAGGGGAAGGCTGCGAACAGCCCGCCGCCGCCCAGCACCAGCCACGTCTCGTTGCCGTCCCAGACCGGGGCGATGGAGTCCATCATGGTGTCGCGCTCGGCCGGCGAGGCGGCGAAGGGGAAGAGGATGCCGATCCCCAGGTCGAAGCCGTCCAGCAGCACGTAGAGCAGCACGGCGGTCGCGATGATCGCGGCCCAGATCAGCGGCAGGTCGAGGCTCATGGGCGGGCCTCGCCCGTCGCGGCGCCCAGCGGATTGCCCGGCGGCTCGTCGCCGTCCTCAAGCGGTGTCTCGGGCCCCTCGGCGATGAGGCGCAGGATGTAGAGGACCCCCACGCTGAAGATGACGGCGTAGACGATCATGAAGCCCAGCAGCGAGGCCGAGACCTGGCCCGCGCCGATGGGCGAGACGGCGTCGGCGGTGCGCAGGACACCGTAGATCACATAGGGCTGGCGGCCCACCTCGGCGACGACCCAACCGGCGATCACCGCCACGAAGCCCGCCGGTCCCATGGCCACCGCCGCGCGCAGGAACGGCTTGGAATACTCCGGCCCCCGCGTGCGCCACATCAGCCAGCCGCCCCAGGCGCCCAGGCCGATCATCAGGACGCCCAGGCCCACCATCACCCGGAAGGCCCAGAAGACGATGAAGACCGGCGGCCGGTCCTGGGGCGCGAAGTCCTTCAGGCCCTTCACCTCGACCGAGGCGCTGCCGGCGGTGATGAAGCTGCCCAGCTTCGGGACCGAGATCTCGAAGCGGTTGCCCTCGGCCGCGCGGTCGGGCCAGGCGGCGATGTGGAACGGCTGCTCGGTCCGCGTCTCCCAGAAGGCCTCGATGGCGGCCAGCTTGGCGGGCTGCACGCGCATCACCTCCTTGCCCGAGAGGTCGCCCACCACGAGCTGCAGCGGCGCCACGATGGCGAACATGCCAATGGCCATGCGCAGGCCGAGACAGGGTGCGTCGTCTGGCCCGCGCTTCAGGATCCGCCAGGCCGAGGCGCCGCCCACCACCAGCGCGGTGGTCAGGTAGGCGGCCAACACCATGTGGGCGAACCGCTCGGGGAAGGTCGGCGAGAAGATCACCTTCCACCAGTCGACGGCCCTGAGCGCGCCGTCGGGCAGGGTCTCGTAGCCCGTCGGATGCTGCATCCAGCTGTTGGCCGAGATGATCCAGAAGGCCGAGATCAGCGTGCCGATGGCCACCAGGGCGGTGGAGACGAAGTGCAGGCCCGGCCCGACCTTGCGCCAGCCGAACAGCATCACCCCCAGGAACGACGCCTCCAGGAAGAAGGCTGCCAGCACCTCGAACGCCAGCAGGGGCCCGATCACCGGCGAGGCCACCTGGGAGAAGACGCTCCAGTTGGTGCCCAGCTGGTAGCTCAGCACCACGCCCGAGACGACGCCCATGCCGAACGAGATCGCGAAGACCTTCACCCAGAAGAGGTAGAGCGCCTTGAAGGCTTCGTTCTTCGTCACGAGCCAGAGTCCCTCCAGCACCGCCAGGTAACTGGCGAGCCCGATGGTGAAACTGGGGAAGATGATGTGGAAGGCGATCGTGAACGCGAACTGCAGCCGCGACAGAATGAGCGCGTCGAGTTCCATCGCCATCCCCGCAGCGCCGACGCCGGCCATCCCGGCGACCTGAACTGCTCCGGCGCCTACAACGTCCAAGCTCGGCCGTTGGTCTCTGCGACATGCTGCCGCACCATTGAAGGCGTTAACCAATCTTTGCGAATGACTTGCAAACTTAGTCGCATGACGCTAACTGGAAAGCGTCAGCCAGGAGCCGCTCGCGCGCCCATGTACGTTTGTAACTGCAATGGTATCCGGGAGCGCGAAGTGCGGGCCGCCATCGCCAATGGCGCGAACCGGCCGGCCGAGATCTTCAAGGCCTGCGACTCGGCCGCCCAGTGCGCCCGCTGCGTCTGCGACATGCGCAAGATGCTGAACGAAGAGCGCGAGGCGCTGCGTTACGCCGCCGAATAGGCTGTTTTCTCGGCGATCTTCGGCAATCGCAAATCATTCGCAGCCGGATCTGCAACTTTCTTAGCAACCGCAAATCACTCGCAGACATTGTCTTTGACATGACCTGCTCGCGGGAGGCATTCCCGCGATCAGTGACTGGACGGAGGCTTCGCGGTGAAGGGCGACAAGGCGATCATCAAGCTGTTGAACGCGGTGCTCACCAATGAGCTGACCGCCGTCAATCAGTATTACTTGCACGCGCGGATGTACGAGAACTGGGGTTTTGCCCGTCTCGGCAAGATCACCTACGAAGAGTCGATCGGCGAGATGAAGCACGCCGACAAGCTCATCAAGCGCATCCTGTTCCTGGACGGCCTGCCCAACCTGCAGGACCTGCACAAGCTCTCGATCGGCGAGTCGGTGCCCGAGGCGCTGGCGGCCGACCTGGGCGTCGAGGTGGGCGGCCGCTCGACCCTGGTCGAGGGGATCAAGCTCTGCGAGGCCTCGGCCGACTTCGTCAGCCGCGAGGTTCTGACCGAGATTCTGTCGGACACCGAGGAGCACATCGACTTCCTCGAGACCCAGCTCAGCCTGGTGAAGAGCCTGGGCGAGCAGAACTACCTGCAGAGCGCCCTGGGCGAGCTGGAAGGCGGCGGGGGGCACTAGCGTCCTTCTCCCGCTGCGGAGAAGGTGTCGCCCGGAGGGTGATGGATGAGGAGGTCGCGCGGCGCCGTCCGGCGACCCGTCGTCGTTTGTCGAGCGAGATCGGCGCGCCCCTTCATCCGACCTGCGTCGCAGGCCACCTTCTCCCGCAAGGGGAGAAGGACCATTGCGCGATGGAGGAACGACCCCCTACGGTCCCGCCCCACAACATGGGGAGACGGGCATGGCTGCGGCTGAGGTGGGCGCGCCGGCGCGGGCGGGGTCGAATGCGACGGTGGTCGCGGGCGCCTCGGTCGGCACGGTGTTCGAGTGGTACGACTTCTACCTCTACGGCTCGCTCGCCGGCTTCATCACCCAGCACTTCTTCTCGGGCGTGAACGAGGTCACGGGCTACATCTTCGCCCTACTGGCCTTCGCCGCGGGGTTCGCCGTGCGGCCGTTCGGGGCCATCGTCTTCGGCCGGCTGGGCGATCTCTGGGGCCGCAAGAACACCTTCCTGGTGACCATGCTGCTGATGGGCCTGTCGACCTTCGTGGTCGGCATGCTGCCCGGCTACGACCAGATCGGCGTCGCCGCGCCCATCCTGCTGGTCACCCTGCGCCTGGTGCAGGGCCTGGCGCTGGGTGGGGAGTACGGCGGGGCGGCCACCTACGTCGCCGAGCACGCGCCGCCGGGCAAGCGCGGCCTCTACACCAGCTGGATCCAGACCACGGCCACCTTCGGCCTGTTCCTGAGCCTGATCGTCATCCTGCTGGTCCGCACCAACATCGGCGAGGACGCCTTCAAGGCCTGGGGCTGGCGCGCGCCGTTCCTGGTCTCGATCCTGCTGCTGGGCGTATCGCTCTGGATCCGCCTGCGGCTCAACGAGAGCCCGGTGTTCAAGCAGATGGTCGAGGAGGGCAAGGCCTCGAAGAAGCCTTTGGCCGAGAGCTTCGGCAATTGGAGCAACCTGAAGCTGGTCATCCTGGCGCTGCTGGGCCTCACCGCCGGCCAGGCGGTGGTCTGGTACACGGGCCAGTTCTACGCGCTATTCTTCCTGGAGAAGATGCTCAAGGTGGATGGGGCGCTGACCAACACCCTGGTCGCTATCGCCTTGGCCCTGGGCACGCCATTCTTCGTCTTCTTCGGCTGGCTGTCCGACAGGATCGGCCGCAAGCCCGTGATCCTGGCCGGCTGCGTGCTGGCGGCCCTGACCTACTTCCCGATCTTCAAGGGCCTGACCGAGGCCGCCAATCCGCAGCTCGCCCACGCCACGGCCAACGCACCGGTGGTGGTGATCGCCGACCCGGCCACCTGCGCGCTGCAGTTCGACCCAGTGGGCAAGACTGCTTTCACCTCCGCCTGCGACATCGCCAAGTCGGCGCTGGCGACCGCCGGCGTCTCGTACGAGAACCGCGCCGCGCCGGCGGGCTCGGTCGCCGTGGTGCAGGTGGGCGCGGCCCAACTCGCCAGCTTCGACGGGACCGGCCTGCCCAAGAAGGACTTCGACGCGAAGAAGGCCGCCTGGACCAAGGGGCTGGGCGCGATCCTGAAGGCCGCCGGTTATCCGCCCAAGGCCGACCCCGCGCTGATGAACAAGCCCATGGTCGTCGGGCTGCTCTGGTTGCTGGTCCTATACGTGACCATGGTCTACGGGCCGATCGCCGCGGCGCTGGTGGAGATGTTCCCGGCGCGGATCCGCTACACCTCGATGTCGCTGCCCTACCACCTGGGGAACGGCTGGCTGGGCGGCTTCCTGCCGACGACGGCCTTCGCCATGGTCGCAGCCACCGGCGACATCTACTACGGCCTCTGGTACCCGATCGCCGTGGCGGCCTTCACCGCGGTCGTGGGCTTCCTGTTCGTGAAGGAGATGAAGGGGAACGCCATCGAGGCGTGACGCTCCCCTTCGGGGCCTATTTGCCGGCCTGCCAGTCGGCGACGTGCTCGCGGCCTTCGACGAACGTCAGGGCCGTCGAGACCAGCTCGGGCGACAGGAAGATGTCGTAGTGGGTGCGGCCGGGCAGGATGGCCAGGCGGTTCCTGGTCATGTTCTCGCGCTGCCAGCCGCCGTCCTTCAGGCCGCCGCCCAGCATCTGGAAGAACTTCACCTCGTGCTCGGGGCGGTACATGTCGCTGTCGCCGAAGACGAGCAGCGTCGGCATGGTCAGCTTCGGCACGTCCGAGGCGTAGTCGTACGGCTTCTGCATATAGGCGCCCAAGGTGTCGAGCAGCTTGGGGAAGTCCTGCGGGCGGGGCGCCACGGCCATGTACGACTGGTACATCGGCGTGTCCTTCATGAAGGCGGCGGCCTGGCCGTTCACCTGCGCCTGCTGGCCCAGCATGTCGGCGTAGAAGCCGTCGCGCGCGTAGCCGGCCGACACGAGAACCAGCTTGTTCACCCGCGCCGGGTTCTGGACCGCGAACTGGAAGGCGACGCCGCCGCCCAGCGAGTAGCCGACGACGTCGACCTTGTCGTAGCCGAGCTTGGTCAGGATCGTGGCCATGTCGGCGCCCTGGCCCTCCAGGGTGAAGGGCCGGTCGCCCAGGACGGTGCGGCCGTGGCCCTGCAGGTCGATGGCGATAATCGTGTGCTTGGCGGCCAGCTGCGGCATGACCGGGGCGAACATGTCGATCGAGCCCAGGCCGCCGTGCAGCAGCAGCAGCGGCGGGCCCGAGCCGCGGACCTCGTAGTAGTAGGTGACGCCGTTCGCCTCGACGTGGCCGCTCCTGGTCGGCTTCGGCAGGGGGGTCGGCGCGGCGGCCGCCGGTTTGGCGGCGGGGGCGGCCTGCGAGGTCATCGGCGCGGCGACCGCCAGCGTGGTGAGCGCGGCGCCGATCAGCAGGGATTGCAGCAGCTTGGGCATCGTCTTCTCCATCCTTTGGGGGGCGACGGAGCGGGGCCGCGCCTTTCATGGCCCTAGGACGAAGCCGATGTGGGCTTCCCGACATGGCCGGCTGAAAAAGTTCGCTCAGCCGAACCATCCGGTCTTCACGAGAGGAACGTCGGCGACCTTGCGGATGACGTCGCCCGTGCGGCGCTCGACCTCGAGGGCGTCGATGTGGCCGGCGATGTCGATGCCGCCCATGTTGAGCGCCTGGGCCAGCTTGCGGGCGGTCCCATAAGTCTCGGTGGTCGCGACCGTGATGTGGGGCAGGTAGGGGGAGTCGAAGCGGAGCGCGGCCTCGATGTCGCCCACGTGCAGCGCGTCGTAGAGCTTGAGGATCGCCCCGAAGCCCTCGTCCGGCACGAGGAACACATGGAAGCGGCCTACCGGCGGCTCCGGGACGACCAGCGCCGAGCGCAGGCGGAACCGGATGCGCGGGATGCCGGCGGCCAGCTTGCTGATCTGCTCGGCGAAGGCCGTCGGCGTGAGGCCGAGGCCGTTGAAGACGAGGGTGAAATAGGGCGGGCCGCGGCTGCCGGCGCGGCGCGAACGGATGTCGGTCAGCCAGGCCAGATCGGCCTTGTCGAAGTGCGGCCGGGCGATGACTTCGAGTGTGTCCATCGGCGTCTCCACCGCCGATTGTGCCTCTTGCACCGAGCGAACCCCAAACGAAAACGCCCGGGCGGTGAGGCCCGGGCGTCGGATCGTCGTGGCGTCGCGCCTACTCGGCGGCGACCTGGGTCAGGCCGATCTTCGGGGCCAGCTCGCCGCCGGCATAGCGCTTGGCCATGGCCGAGAGCGGGATCGGCTTGATCTTGTCGGCGTGGCCAGACGTGCCGAACTCCTCGAAGCGCTGGACGCAGACCTTGCGCATGGCCTCCTTGGCCGGCTTCAGGTAGCTGCGCGGGTCGAACTCGCCCGGCTTGTCCACGAACACCTGGCGGATGGCCGCGGTGATGGCCATGCGGTTGTCGGTGTCGATGTTGATCTTGCGCACGCCGTGCTTGATGCCGCGCTGGATCTCTTCAACCGGCACGCCCCAGGTCTGGGGCATCTCGCCGCCGTACTTGTTGATCAGGTCCTGCAGGTCCTGCGGGACCGAGCTGGAGCCGTGCATCACCAGGTGGGTGTTGGGCAGGCGCCGGTGGATCTCTTCGATCACGTTCATCGCCAGGACGTCGCCGTCCGGCTTGCGGGTGAACTTGTAGGCGCCGTGGCTGGTGCCCATGGCGATGGCGAGCGCATCGACCTCGGTGGCCTTCACGAACTCGACCGCCTGGTCCGGGTCGGTCAGGAGCTGGTCGTGGCCGAGCTTGCCCTCGAACCCGTGGCCGTCTTCCTTCTCGCCCATGCCGGTTTCCAGGCTGCCCAGAACGCCCAGCTCGCCCTCGACCGAGGCGCCGACCCAGTGGGCCATGTTCACGACGTTGCGGGTGACCTCGACGTTGTAGTCGTAGTCGGCCGGCGTCTTGCCGTCGGCCTTCAGCGAGCCATCCATCATCACCGAGGTGAAGCCGTACTGGATCGCCGTGGCGCAGGTCGCTTCGTTGTTCCCGTGGTCCTGGTGCATGCAGATCGGGATGTGCGGGTACATCTCGGCCATGGCGTCGATCAGGTGCTTCAGCACGATGTCGTTGGCGTAGGACCGGGCGCCGCGCGACGCCTGCATGATGACGGGCGAGTTGGTGGCCTCCGCGGCCTCCATGATCGCCAGCGCCTGTTCCATGTTGTTGATGTTGAACGCCGGCACGCCGTAGCCGTGCTCGGCCGCGTGATCCAGAAGCTGTCGAAGCGTAATCCTGGCCATAACCTCAGGTCCCCACCTGTCTCATTGGGAGAGCGCCGCGACGCCGGGCAGCTCCTTCCCTTCCATCCATTCAAGAAACGCGCCGCCCGCAGTCGATACGAAGGTGAAGTCCTGCGAGACGCCAGCCGCGTTCAGGGCGGCTACCGTATCACCCCCGCCGGCCACGGCCACCAGCTTGCCGGACTTGGCCAGCGCGGCGGCGTGCTTCGCCGATTCAACAGTGGCCTTGTCGAAGGGTTCCACCTCGAAGACGCCGAACGGGCCGTTCCAGATCAGGGTCTTGGCGGCGTCCATGGCGGCCAGCACCTCGGCCAGCGCCTTCGGGCCGATGTCGAAGATCTTCTCGTCGGCGGCAATGCCGTCGGCCAGCGTCGCGGTGCGGTGGGCGGCGTTCGGCGCCAGCTCCTTTGCGACGATCACGTCCGTGGGCAGGATCACCTTGCAGCCGGACGCCTCGGCCTTCTTCAGGATCTCGCGGGCGGTGTCGGCCATGTCCTTCTCGCACAGCGAGCCGCCGATCTCGGCGCCCTGGGCGAAGCAGAAGGTGTTGGCCATGCCGCCGCCGATGGCCAGGTAGTCCAGCTTGCCGACCAGGTTGTTCAGCAGGTCCAGCTTGGTGGAGACCTTGGCGCCGCCGACGATGCCCAGCACCGGGCGCTGCGGATTGCCGAGCGCGGCGTCCAGGGCGTCCAGCTCCTTGCGCATCTGCTCGCCGGCGTAGGCGGGCAGCAGGCGCGCCAGGCCCTCGGTCGAGGCGTGGGCGCGGTGGGCGGCCGAGAAGGCGTCGTTGACGAAGAGGTCGCCGTTGGCGGCCAGGGCCTTGGCGAAGTCGGCGTCGTTCTTCTCTTCGCCCGCGTGGTAGCGGACGTTCTCCAGCAGCAGGACGTCGCCGTCCTGCATGGCGGCCACGGCCTTGGCGGCGTCGTCGCCGATGCAGTCGTCGGCGAAGGCCACGGTCGCGCCGACCAGCTTGGAGAGCGGGCCGACCACGGGCTTCAGGCTCATCTCAGGGATGCGCTTGCCCTTGGGCCGGTCGAAGTGGGCCAGCAGGATCGTCTTCGCGCCGCCTTCACGCAGCTTCTCGATGGTGGGCAGCGCGGCCTTCAGGCGGGTGTCGTCCGACACGCGGCCGTCGGCCATCGGCACGTTGAAGTCCACGCGGACGAGGGCGCGCTTCCCAGCGAGGTCGGCGTCGTCGAGGGTCTTGAAGGTCATGGGGCTTTCGGAGGTTGAATGAGGTCGACCGAAACCTGTTCCGAGCTGGGCTTGGCGCCAGAAAGCAGCGGAACACACGAGATGGCGAGGGCGGTGACCGCGAAGGCTGCGCAGCCTCCGAGATAGATCTGGAGGCCTCGGCCCGAGAGCTGCCGGGCCACCGACCAGATTAGCATCGCCCACATGACCAGCGCGCAGATCGCCATGAGGGCGGCCGGCGCCAGTTCATCGTAGCCGGTCAGCGTCGTGAAGATCGCGACGCCGAGGATCGCGAGACCGGCGAGAGGCGCGAAGAGCCAAGTCACCGCCCAACCGATCCTCGTAAACACCGGCCTCTCCGAAGCCTAGATCAGCTTGCCCATGGCGACGGCGGTGTCGCTCATGCGGGTCGAGAAGCCCCACTCGTTGTCGTACCAGCTGAGGACGCGGCCGAGGCCGCCGTCGATCACCTGGGTCTGCGGCAGGGCCACGGTCGACGAGGCGGGGTTGTGGTTGAAGTCGATCGAGACCAACGGGTCGTTGGTCACGGCCAGCACGCCCTTCAGGGCGCCGTTCGCCGCGGCCACCATGGCCTCGTTGATCTCCTTGGCGGTCACGGTCTTGCCGGGCACGAAGGTCAGGTCGACGACCGAGACGTTCGGGGTCGGCACGCGGATCGAGGAGCCGTCCAGCTTGCCGGCCAGGGCCGGGATCACCAGGCCCAGGGCCTTGGCGGCGCCGGTCGAGGTCGGGATCATCGACATGGCCGCGGCGCGGGCGCGGTAGAGGTCCTTGTGCAGGGTGTCCAGCGTCGGCTGGTCGCCCGTGTAGGAATGGATCGTGGTCATGTAGCCACGCTCGATGCCGCAGAGCTCCTGCAGCACGTGGGCGACCGGCGCCAGGCAGTTGGTGGTGCAGGACGCGTTCGAGATGATCACGTCGTCCTTGGTCAGCGAGGCGTGGTTCACGCCGTAGACGATGGTCTTGTCGACGTTGTCGCCCGGGGCCGAGATGATCACGCGCTTGGCGCCGGCTTCCAGGTGGGCGCCGGCCTTGTCCTTCGAGGTGAAGATGCCGGTGCATTCCAGGGCGATGTCGACGCCCAGGTCCTTGTGCGGCAGCTTGGCCGGGTCACGCTCGGCGGTGACCTTGATGCGGCCGTGGCCCGCGACCTCGATGTAGTCGCCGTCGACCTTCACCTCGGCCGGGAAGCGGCCATGAACGCTGTCGTAGCGCAGCAGGTGGGCGTTGGTCTCCACCGGGCCCAGGTCGTTGATCGCGACGACCTCGATGTCCTTGCGGCCATGTTCGACGATCGAACGCAGGACCAGGCGGCCGATGCGACCGAAACCGTTGATGGCGACGCGGACAGCCATGGGGCCGAGCTCCTTCCAGATTTTTCGTGTGGCGGGGTTCTTTCGGTCAGAACTCCCGAAGTCAACCCCTTGCCCTCTCGCAGAGAGCAGGTGGGTGACCTTGCGGCGCGGGCCTGCAAGTCCGGCGCCGGGCGGAGATGTGCCGGTTTGGGGCGGGGAGGGTGGGAGAGAGCCGCCAAGGACGCCAAGAGCGCCCAGGTGTGGCGCGTGCCTCCCGGCCCGCCCGTCATGGCCGGGCTCGACCCGGCCATCCATCAGGCATGGCGGGGTGAGGCGCGGACCTCGCGAACGCATGGGGGCGGACGCACTGGAATTGGATCGCCGGGTCGAGCCCGGGGATGACGAGTTGAGAGGTGGAGTGGCTAGCCCGAGCTACGCCACTTGGGATGTTCGCCGTCGTCGGAGTCGTCGGCGAGGAAGGCTTCGACGGTGTCGGGGTCGGGGTCTGGGAGGTCTCGCCAGCGGGGGATGTTGGAGGCG
>Ga0102590_1002569_pt1 | contig 20989 bp, 21 predicted proteins | sample AraplaMF_Col_mMF_FD_76859 | JGI IMG/M metagenome (GOLD analysis project Ga0102590, IMG submission 76859) | Arabidopsis root microbial communities from the University of North Carolina, USA - plate scrape MF_Col_mMF | ecosystem: Host-associated > Plants > Roots > Endosphere | place: USA...
ACGACCCGATCGCACCCTTGATTAGCGCCTTCGCGTCTTCGCTATCCCACGCGGCCGGGCCGTTCATGGCGGAGATCAGGCAGCCCTTGTCGTTGAGCAGCAGCGTCACCGGAAGGCCGAAGGCAAGGCCTTCCTTCTTCAGGCTGTTGAACACGCCGATCGTATTGTCGCGGTAGAGCTGCAGCGCATCGACGCCGGTTTCAGTCAGGAACGTCTTCGGCTTCTCATCGTCGCCGGTGTCGATATTGACCGGCACGACCTGGAACCTGTCGCTACCCATCTCCTTTTCGAGTGCGTTCAGCGCCGGCATTTCCTCGCGGCAGGGCACGCACCAGGTGGCCCAGAGATTGAGAAGCACGGTCTTGCCGGCGAAATGATCGAGCGTCAGCGGCTTGCCATCCGGCCCGTTGAAGGAAACCGCCGTCAGCTTGCGCGGCTCGGTGGCGGCAACCATGGCGGCCACCTGCCCCTTCATGAGCGGTGCCAGATTGGCAGCACGCTCCTTCGCCAGCGAGCATTCGGCCGAAGCGCTGCTGCCGATCCCATTGCCAATCCCCTTCTCCTTCACGTATACCGCTGCCGCACCTGCAACGACACCTGCGACGGCGGCGATTGCGATCAATTTTCCGGACGGCAGGCCGAAGGGTTTTTTCGTCGTCATTTCATTCTCCAGGACGGGCATCTTCCATGGCCGAGAACAACACGGACACCAAATCCTCCAACCAGATGTGGGGTGGGCGCTTCGCCTCCGGCCCGGACGCGATCATGGAGGAGATAAATGCCTCGATCGGTTTCGACAAGAAGCTATTCGCCCAGGACATCCGCGGTTCGATCGCCCACGCGACCATGCTTGCCCATCAGGCGATCATTTCATCAGACGATAAGGACAAGATCGTTCACGGGCTAAACACGATCCTGTCAGAAATCGAAAGCGGCAATTTCGAATTCTCGCGTCAGCTCGAAGACATCCACATGAATGTCGAGGCACGCCTGGCGACGCTGATCGGACCGGCCGCCGGCCGCCTGCACACCGCCCGCTCGCGCAATGATCAGGTGGCGCTCGACTTCCGCCTCTGGGTGAAGGAAGAGCTGCAGAAGACCGAGCAGATGCTGACCGGCCTGATCGCGGCCTTCCTCGACCGCGCCGAAGAACATGCCGAAAGCGTCATGCCGGGCTTCACCCATCTGCAGACCGCCCAGCCCGTTACCTTCGGCCATCACTGCATGGCCTATGTCGAAATGTTCGGCCGCGATCGCTCGCGCGTGCGCCACGCCATCGAGCATCTGGATGAAAGCCCCATCGGCGCCGCAGCCCTTGCCGGCACCGGCTATCCGATCGACCGCCACATGACAGCCAAGGCGCTCGGTTTCCGCGAGCCGACCCGCAACTCCATCGATACGGTCTCCGACCGCGATTTCGCCATCGAATTCCTGTCGATCGCGGCGATTGCGGGCATGCACCTGTCGCGTCTGGCAGAAGAGATCGTCATTTGGTCGACCCCGCAATTCGGATTCGTGCGTCTCTCCGACGCCTTCTCGACCGGCTCGTCGATCATGCCGCAGAAGAAGAATCCGGATGCCGCTGAACTGGTGCGCGCCAAGACCGGCCGCATCAACGGCTCGCTGGTGGCGCTGTTGACGATTATGAAGGGTCTGCCGCTCGCCTATTCCAAGGACATGCAGGAAGACAAGGAACAGGTCTTCGACGCAGCTGAGAGCCTGGAACTGGCAATCGCTGCCATGACCGGCATGGTGCGCGACATGACCATCAACACCGCGCGCATGAAGGCGGCGGCCGGCTCCGGCTATTCGACGGCGACCGATCTTGCCGACTGGCTGGTGCGCGAAGCCGGCCTCCCCTTCCGCGATGCCCATCACGTGACCGGCCGCGCCGTAGCACTCGCCGAAAGCAAGGGCTGCGACCTTGCCGAACTTCCGCTTTCCGATCTGCAGGCGATCCACCCCGACATCACCGACAAGGTCTACGACGTGCTGACCGTCGAGGCCTCGGTCGCCAGCCGCAAGAGCTTCGGCGGCACAGCGCCGTCCGAAGTGCGCAGGCAGATCGCCTTCTGGCGCGCCCGCAACTAAGAGATATCAGGCGTGGCGAAGAGCCGCCACACCCTTCCTGCAGGTGGAAAGACCGTCCAACAATCAGGGTGCACAAGGCGGATAAACTTCGCTATGAAGATGTCCATCATTCGATATGAATGATGCCAGCACATGCCGCAGAAGAGGATATCCATGAAGAGCTTGCCGCATCTCATCCGCCTGACGGCGGTTCTCGCCGTCATCGGCCTTGCCGTTGCCGGATGCGGGCGCAAGGGCGACCTCGATCCGCCGAGTGCTGCGGCAACCAAGGAAGGCGACGTTTCCAAGCCGACGAAACAGCCGGGAACTGTCGACAAGCCCTTCCTTCTCGATCCCCTTCTTTAAGGCATAAGCCCGTGAACCATTTCGAGTACCGTGACGGCGTCCTTCATGCCGAGAACGTTCCCGTTCCCGAGATCGCCAAGGCGGTCGGCACACCTTTCTACGTCTATTCCACCGCGACGCTGGAACGCCACTACCGCGTCTTTTCGGAAGCGTTCGCCGACATGGACTCCATGGTCTGTTATGCGATGAAGGCGAATTCGAACCAGGCGGTGCTGAAGACGCTGGGCCGCCTCGGCGCCGGCATCGATGTCGTCTCGGAAGGCGAGCTGCGCCGCGCGCTTGCCGCCGATATTCCGGCGAGCCGCATCATGTTCTCAGGTGTCGGCAAGACGCCGTCCGAGATGGATTTTGCGCTTGAGGCCGGCATCTACTGCTTCAACGTCGAATCCGAGCCCGAGCTCGAGATCCTCAATCAGCGCGCCGTCAGCGCGGGCAAGAAAGCGCCGGTCTCTTTCCGCATCAACCCGGATGTCGATGCGAAGACGCATTCCAAGATCTCGACCGGCAAGAAGGAAAACAAGTTCGGCATCTCCTGGGAGCGCGCCCGCGCCATCTATGCCCATGCCGCCAGGCTGCCGGGCATCGAGGTTACCGGCATCGACATGCATATCGGCAGCCAGATCACGGAGCTCCAGCCCTTCGACGACGCCTTCAAGCTGTTGCACGACCTTGTCGCGACGCTCCGCGCCGACGGCCACACCATCCACCACGTCGATATCGGCGGCGGCCTCGGCATCCCCTACAAGGACGACAACAATCCGCCGCCGCTGCCGGACGCCTATGCTGCAATCGTCAAGAACCAGCTGCGCGGCCTGGACTGCAAGATCATCACCGAGCCCGGCCGCCTGATCGTCGGCAATGCCGGCATCCTCGTGACCGAGGTCCTCTATGTGAAGGATGGCGGCGAAAAGACCTTCGTCATCGTCGACGGCGCGATGAACGACCTCATCCGCCCGACGCTCTACGAGGCCTATCACGAGATCCGGCCGGTAACAATTTCAGCGGCCAACGCCCCCCGCATCCGCGCCGACGTGGTCGGCCCCGTTTGCGAGACCGGCGATTATCTGGCGCTCGACCGCGAGATGGCGATGCCGAAGCCCGGCGACCTGATGGCCGTCAGCACTGCCGGCGCCTATGGTGCGGTCCAGGCCGGCACATATAACAGCCGCCTGCTGGTGCCCGAAGTTCTGGTCAGGGGCAGCGATTTCCATACGATTCGACCGCGCAGAACCTATGCCGAACTGATCAGCCTCGATTCCGTTCCGGCCTGGCTCGACTAGCGCATCGGCCCGAAAATCGAAATCGATTTTCGGAAAGCACGATGCGAGGATTGAAAGAGTTAGAGCGTCCTTTGTGCGTCCGAAAGGACGCACGGCGCTCTAAAGCATGTCGCGCAAAAGTGCGCGGCGGTTTTCCGATAACGACATGGGTAAAACAAAGACCCAAAGCACGCGAAGCAATCCGAAAGATCGCGACGCGCTTTAAGTCGCATCACTTTTTGGCGAATAACCGTGAAAAGCCAGTATTACTGGCCGCTCGCCCTCGCCTTCGCCACAAAGAGTGTTATCCTTTCGTTCATGAGCGTATTGCCCTGCAATCGCCGGAAGCGCCCTCTGTTCCAGAACGCCAGATCGCGGAGACCGGACCGATGACAAGCCCCTCGAGGCAGAAGAAAGGTGCATTTGCGTTCCGGCCCTCGCTTGCTCGGCTGGTGACGACGAAACGCCTGCTGGCGCGCATCGTGCTCTTTTTCGAGCAGCTGCTGCCGCCTCTGATGCCGGTACTATCCGTCATCGCCTTTTATCTCTCCGCCTCGTGGTTCGGTCTCTTCCGCAGCGTGCCGGACTGGCTGCGCATCCTGCTGCTTATCGCCTTTGCCGGTGCTTTTCTCGTCTCGCTCCTCCCCTTCCGCACCCTGCGCTGGCCGAGGATCGCAGAAGCCGACCGCATGCTGGAGGAGCGCAACGGCCTGCCGCATCAGCCGGTCACCGTCCAGGAAGACGAGCCGGCCTTCGATACGCCCTTTGGCCGAGCGCTCTGGCGCGAGCACCAGACGCGCATGGCCGAAAAGATCGCAGCACTCGATGCCGGACTGCCGCGGCCTGATATCGCCGCGCATGACCGTTTCGCGCTACGCGCCGTCCCGGCGCTGCTGCTCGTCACGGCCTTCGGATATTCGCTGTCGATCAACGGCGGCTCGATCCGCGACGCATTGCAGGCAGCACCCGAGCAGGTGGTCAGCGATCCGGCGGTGCGCATCGACGCCTGGGTGACGCCACCTTCCTATACCGGCCGCGCCCCGATCTATCTGACGGCTGACGGCAGCGAGCAGGCGCCGATCGGCATTCCGCAGTTTTCGGGCCTTACAGTACGGGTCAGCGGCGGAAAGACGGCCGAAAAAGTCGTGTTCCGCAAGGCGAACGGCGAGGCACAGGATATATCAGTGCAGGCGGATACCAAACCGCAGCAGACGGCGGCATCCGGAAGCGAGCAGCCGACGGCAGCACCCGCCAGCCAGGCTCTCGTCGCGCAGACGCATATGATGAAGCTCCAGGAGAACGGTGCACTTGAGGTCAACGGCCGGCGCTGGAGCTTCGAGGTGCTCCCCGACAAGGCGCCAGAAATTGCCTTCGACGGCCTGCCGAAGCGCAGCGTCAACGGCGCGCTTGAAATCGCCTTCACGGTCAAGGACGATTACGGGGTCCAGGAGGCGCATGCGGAGATCGTTCCCGTCGAAACCGATCCGACGGCAACGCCGCTCTATCCGCTGCCGGAATACCGGCTGGATATTCCCCGCCGCAACGCCCGCGACGCCAAGGGTGTGACCAGCCGGAACCTGACCGAACATCCACTTGCCGGCAAGCGCGTGCGCATCACGCTCGTCGCCAAGGATGCCGCCGGCCAGACCGGCCGCAGTCCGCCGTATGAGATGGCGCTGCCGTCGCGGCCCTTCAACGAGCCGCTTGCCGCGGCCGTCGCCGAAGAGCGGCAGGTTTTCGCGCTCGACACGCGCAAGATGCCGCAGGCGATCGCGCTGAACGAGGCGCTGACCATCCGCCCCGAGGAGACGATCCCCAAGCTCACCAACTACCTGCTCTTGGAATCCGCCTTGACGCGCATGAAGCTCGCAAGGGGCGAACATGCGCTGAAGGATACGGCCCAGTATCTGTGGGAGATCGCCCTCGGCATGGAGGACGGCGATCTTTCGCTGGCTGAGCGCAAGCTGCGTGAGGCCCAGCAGAACCTTGCCGACGCGTTGGATCGCAACGCTCCGGACGCGGAGATCAAGAAGCTGATGGACGAACTGCGCAAGGCGATGCAGGACTATATGACCGAACTCGCCCAACGCATGCAGAACGCGCCGATGCAGCCGAACCAGAATGCACAGAATATCCTGCGTCAGCAGGATCTGGAACGGATGATGGACCAGATCGAGAATCTCGCCCGCTCCGGCAATCGTGACGCGGCCCAGCAGATGCTGTCGGAATTGCAGCGGATGATGAACAACCTGCAGGCGGGCCGTCCGCAGCGCGGCCAGCAGAGTCAGGAAAACAGCGAGGCCCGCAAGCAGATCGACAAGCTCGGCGAGATCCTGCGCGACCAACAGAAGCTGATGGAACAGACCTTCCGGCTCGACCAGCAGCTCAGGGACCGCATGCAGCGCGGTGAGTCTGATATGGGGGAGAACGATCCGCTGCTCGACGAGATGAACCCCGGAGAGAACGGCGAGCCTCAGGATCAGCAGCAGAGCCAGCAAGGCAAGGAAGGCCAGCAGCCCTCCGACCAGATGACGGCCGAGCAGCTGCGTGAGGCGCTAAAACAGCTGCGCGCCCAGCAGGATGCGCTCGGCAAGCAGCTCGGCGAATTGCAGAAGAGTCTCGGCGAGATGGGCATGAAGCCTGGCCCGGGCTTTGGCCAGGCGCAGCGTGAAATGGAGGGCGCCGGCCGTGAACTCGGCCAGGGCCGCGGCCAACCGGCCGTCGAGGGCCAGGGCCGCGCGCTGGAAGCACTTCGCCAGGGCGCCCGCGACATGATGAACCAAATGATGCAGGCGCAGCAGGGCCAACAGGGTCAAGGTCCGAACGGCCAGGTTGGCCAGGGCGACCAGAACGGCCGCGACCCACTCGGCCGGCCACGCCGGCCCCAAGGGCCGGATTTCGGCGACAACAGCGTGAAGGTGCCCGACGAAATCGACGTTCAGCGGGCGCGAGAAATCCTTGACGCGATCCGGGAAAAGCTCGGCAACAATCCGCCGCAGGAAATGGAACGGCGCTATCTCGAGCGGCTGCTGGACATCCAGTAGCACCGCAACGCGATGGACAGCAGGCGCGTTAGAACAAGATCATTCCAGGCCGAATCGGCCTAAAGCATGTCGCGCAAAAGTGTGCAGCGGTTTTGCGATAACGACTTGCGTAAAAACAAAGACCTAAAGCGCAAGGCGCGAATTTGAAAGATGGCGACGCGCTTTAGAATCTGAATCGTGATCTCAATCAAAGAAATGGAGCATGATTTCGCCCGAAATCACGCTTTCAGCATCCTGGCTCTAAGCGACAAGCGCTCGGGCGACTGCCTTGCGGATATCGGGAAGCGCGAATGGCTTGGCGACGACGTCGATGATCTTTTCGGCAAGATCGTCGGCCCGTTCGCGCTGTTCGGCATAGCCGGTCATCAGCAGGATTTTCAAGCCAGGAAAAGCGTCTTTTGCCTGATGGGCGAGTTCAATGCCGTCCATCACGGGCATGCGGATATCTGAAAGCAGTAGATCGTAGACCCCGTCTTTGAGCTTCTCCAAGCCCTCGGCCCCATCGGCCGCCTCATCGGTCTCGTGGCCATCAAGCCTAAGGGCCCGGGCTACGAAGGACCGCAGGGAGTCCTCGTCTTCCGTAATCAGAATTCTTGCCATATGTGCATCGCTCCGTATCAGCCCCGCGACGGAAATCACCAGACTTTCCTTTTCGATCGGTAAAGATGACGAAGCGATGGACGAGATGGTTAACAACCCGTCTGGAAGGCAACAGTTCAGGCGTCCCCGGTAACCACGCCGACGAAGGGCAGTTCGCGAAAGGCATAGGCGACATCCATGCCGTAGCCCACGACAAAATAGTCGGGGCATTCGAAGCCGACATAGTCAGCCTCCAGCTTTTCCTTGCGCTTGACGCGCTTGTCGAGCAGCACGGCGATCGTGACGTTGCGCGCGCCACGCTCGAAGAGCAGTTCCTTGGCAAAGAGCAGCGTTCGGCCGGATTCGAGGATATCGTCGATCAGCAGAACGTCGCGGCCATGGACGTCGCTGTCGATATCCTTGACGATGCGCACGCCCTGCGAAACCGTGCCGATGCCGTAACTCGACAGGGTGATGAACTCGACCTCCGGGGCAAGCCCGCTATCATGCAGGGCGCGGATCAGGTCGGCGGCGAAGATGAAGGAGCCCTTCAGCACGGCGATGACGAGCAGGTCCTTGGTCGGGCCATTGGCGATCTCCCGCGCCATCGAATGATTGCGCTCGGCGATCTGCTCGGCGGTGAAGAGCGGCTCGATGTTTTTTCCGCGCACGACAGGCATAAGGGCTTGCTCCATGAAAAGAAGGGTAAGCCGTTAGCACATATGCGAGCCTGAAACAGCCTCGTCGGCTATGAAATTAACGCGATTGGCGCGACCTGTGGCGGGAAAGTCGGCCATTCCATGTCCTGTTACATCTATGGCAGGAAGGAAAGCCGGACCTCCGGCATTTTTCCGCCGGCATGCTGGACGCGAGCCGAGAAGCCCCGGCTCTGGCCGCTATAGATCACATCCGCCGGCGGGTTGATGACGATGCTGGCGGTCAGCCGCTCGTCGGTCACGAGATCGGCACGGATCGGATGCACCGTCTGCGTCGTGCCACTCTCATTTTCGATGATGCCGTTGATGACGAGAACGCGCATGCCGTTCGCATCACGCGGCGTCACCGTGACATGGGTGAAATGCAGCGGCGCTCCGGAAGTGGCTCGCTCGCCGGAAAAGCCGGAAAAACCACCTGCAAGCCCGAAGACGAGCACGACGAGCGCGAACACCAGCGCTGCGAAGCTCCGCATCGACGCGCGCTGCAGCCAGGATTCCACTGTCCTCAGAACGGAAGCAGCCATCGCCGGCATCAGCGCCGGCTGTGCGGCCTGTGCGGCAGCCATGCGCTTGCGGTTGTCGTTATAACTCCTTGCATTGAATTCCCTGGGCCGCACTTTGCCGAGGGTAACGAATTCGGCGTCGGAGATATCGGCAGGTCGCGTCGAGCGGTACTGGCGGTTGGCGGGTTCCGGCGGCAGGAAATCATAGGCCTGGCCCGGCGTCCGGCGACTGAAGGAGGATGCTTCCATGGTGGCTGCCTCGCAGATGTCCACATGGTTTCGTTGTCAGGAGAAATCTGGCATTGAAACGAATCCTGCTCAGTCGTAAATTTTAATGGTTAATGCTTCGCAAAGATCGCCATCAAACGGGCGTCTTTCCAGGAAAATTTACCGGCTGTTAACGGTGTTGGTTAACAAGTCGTGCGGTGAAACCCACAACAGACTGAGCTGCCCGTTGATCCACTTCGAGAATGTCGGTTTGCGTTATGGCATGGGCCCGGAAATCCTCCGGGACCTGACCTTCGACATTCCGAAGAAATCCTTTCAGTTCCTGACCGGCCCATCGGGCGCCGGCAAAACGTCGCTGCTGCGGATGCTTTTCATGTCGCTGCAGCCGACACGCGGCCTGATCCGCATGTTCGGGCGCGATATTTCCGAAATCCCCCGCCCCGAACTGCCGCTTCTGCGCCGCCGCGTCGGCATCGTCTTCCAGGATTTCCGCCTCCTCGACCATCTCACAACCTATGAGAATGTCGCTTTGCCCTTACGGGTACGTGGCAAGGATGAGAGCTCCTACAAGACCGATGTCCTGGAACTGTTGAAATGGGTCGGCCTTGGCGAACGCATCAATGTGTTGCCGCCCGTGCTCTCCGGCGGCGAGAAGCAGCGCGCCGCAATCGCCCGGGCGCTGATGGACCGGCCGGAAGTGCTGCTGGCCGACGAACCCACAGGCAATGTCGATCCGCCGATGGCCAAGCGCCTGCTCAATCTTTTCCTCGAGCTGAACCGCCTCGGCACGGCGGTCGTGATCGCCACCCATGACCTGGCGCTGATGGAACAGGTGGAAGCCCGCCGCATGATCCTCTCAGAGGGGCATCTCGATATCTATGACTGAGCCCCCGTCCAGAAACCCCGAGAAGGCGTCGGCCAAGATCCAGCAGAAGCGGCCGGAACTGCGCGTGCGTCCGACGGCGCCGATCCTGCCGCCTTCCAACATCCAGGGCAGTGCGTTGATGGTGGTGATATCCATCATGGCCTTTCTCGCCTGCCTGACGCTCGGCGGCGTCAGCATGGTGCGCTCGACGGCGGCAAGTTGGGAGAGCCAGATCTCCCGCGAGATCACCATTCAGATCAAGCCGGACGACAATCTCGACATGGAGAAGGCGCTGACCCAGGCGCGCGACCTGGCGCTGACCTTCGTCGGCACCAAGAGCGGCCAGATCGTCGACGAGGCGGCGACCGCTCGCCTGCTCGAACCCTGGCTCGGCCCCGGTCTCGATCTCAAGGATCTGCCCGTTCCCCGTCTCGTCATCATTACCATCGACGAGAGCAATCCGCCGGATTTCGATTCGATGCGAGCGCTGCTCAAGGACAGTATCCCGCAGGCCAGCCTCGACGATCACCGCACCTGGGTCGACCGGCTGGTGTCCATGGCGCACACGACTGTGATGATCGGCACCGGCATCCTGCTCCTGGTTTTCACGGCGATGGTGCTTACCGTCGTCTTCGCTACGCGCGGCGCGTTGTCGGGCAATCGTCACGTCGTTGAAGTGCTGCATTTCGTCGGCGCCGAAAGCTCCTTCGTCGCCACCGAATTCCAGAAGCATTTTCTGAAGATCAGCCTGAAGGGCTCGGCGATCGGCAGCGCGCTTGCCGCTCTCTTCTTCGCCACCGCCGGTTTCTGGCAGAGCCGCACCCTCGCCACCCCGGAAACGGACCAGGCGACCGCGCTTTTCGGCACCTTCTCCGTCGGCGTGCTCGGTTATGCCGGCATCTTCGCAACGATGATTGTCATCGCGCTCCTCACCACCTTCACCGCGCGGCTGACCGTCATGCGGACGATCTACGAGATCGATACACTACGCTCGGACCCGACACGCACCGACGGCATCGGAAGTTGATCGTGACCGGGCCGTTTTGCCATGAAAGCGTCTGTTCTGCGCCGCAATCAGCGTATAATCACGATTCATGACCATGGGACATACGACACCCAACCCGATTCATCAGGGCCCGGAGCTTGATCGCCCGGTGGGTCTGCCGCCGCGGCGCGGGCCGATCCGCCGCCTGCTGCGCTGGGGCGGCTTTGCCTGCCTGCTGGCAATCGCCCTGGTGTTCGGCGGTTTTCTGCGTTTTGCTGATTCGGTGACGACGCTCCGGCCGCCGGCCGAGCCGAAGGCGGATGCGATCGTCGTCCTGACGGGTGGCTACCAGCGCATCGACCAGGCGGTGGAGCTGTTGCAGAAGGGTGCCGGCAAACGCTTGCTCATTTCCGGCGTCCACCCGACGACGACACCGGCACAGATCCGCAAGATGACGCAAGGCTCGGCCGATCTCTTCTCCTGCTGTGTCGATATCGGCTACGATGCGATCGACACGATCGGCAATGCCGAGGAGGCTTCGAACTGGATCCACGCCAAGGGATACCGGAGCGTTCTGATCGTCACCAACAACTATCACATGCCGCGAAGCCTCGCCGAACTCTCCTATGTCGATCCTGACATCGAGTTCATCGCTTATCCCGTGGTCAATTCGGATTTGAAGAGCAGCAACTGGTTCACCGACCCGAATGCGATGCGCGTCATGCTTGCCGAATATGCGAAAGTGCTGCTGGCCGGCGCCCGCAACATCACCGGCTTCGGCCGCCACACCGGGCTGCGCTCGGCAAATGCGTCCGGTCAGCAATAGAGCCGCGCGTCCGATAGGACGCTCCATCGATTTAAAAGTTGCGCATAATCCTTTCGGAAAATCGATTCCGATATTTGGAAGGGATTATCCGCGAGGCTTTTACATCAGGCCGTCATCAAATGCTTTTTATGACCGGCAATATCGTGTAGGCCGGTCGCGTGAGCATGCCTCGGGAAAGTTTCATGATCGCCCTGCGTTCCGTTCTCTTCAACACGATCTTCTATGCCAACCTCATCATCCGGATGATCGTGCTCTCACCCTACTATTTCGCGGTGCCGCGCAAGATCGCCTATGCGATCCCGAAGAACTGGGCGCGCTCCAACCACTGGCTGATGCGAGTGATCGTCGGCACCACCTTCGAGATCGAGGGCCTGGAGAACCTGCCTGAAGGCAGTTATATCCTGGCGCCGAAGCACCAGTCTTTCTGGGATACCTACGCGCTGCTGCCCTGGTTGAAGGATCCCGTCTACATCCTGAAGCGCGAACTGATGTGGATTCCGCTCTTCGGCTGGTATGCGAAGAAACAGCGCATGATCCCGGTCGATCGCGGCGCCCGCGGCAAGGTGATGGTGGAGGTGCTGAAACGCACGAAGCAGGAGCTTTCGACCGGCCGCCAGCTCATCATCTATCCCGAGGGCACCCGCCGCCCGCCGGGCGCGGAGCCGGTCTATAAATACGGCATCGCCCGCATGTACCGCGACCTTAACCTCCCCGTCGTGCCGGTCGCCATGCATCCCGGTCTCTTCTGGCCGCGGCGGAGCATTCGTCGTTATCCCGGTCATTTCAAAGTGAGAATCCTGCCGCCGATCATGCCGGGAATGGATCCGGACGCCTTCTTCGCCCATTTGATCGAGGTATCGGAGCGGGCAAGCGACGAGCTTCTGCTCGAAACCGTCGAGCGAAATCCGCATCTGCCGCTCCCGCCGACGGCGATAGAAAGGCTGGCGGAGCTGCGAAAATTGAACGCTGCGACGGCCTGAGATTGCAGCGCCACGCGTCTCTTCGAGAGCCGCAAAGGATCCTGCAGCACTTTGAATGGCTGCATAACTCCTTAAATCGATACCGATTTAAGGAGTTATGCAGACGGCGCGCAGCCGCTCCACTTCGTTGACGACCTGCTCCAGCCAATGGTCGCGAATGCCCATCTCTTTCAGATGCGTCAGCGTATTGAAGACATAGGCATCATTCGGACCTGACTGGCCTTCTGCTTCGTTCACCACCCGTGCCGCCGCAACCGCATCCAGCGCGCCGGCATATTGCTCATGATCACGATCGATGATGTAGGCGACCGCTTCCACTCGGCGCCGGCCGGCAAGCTGCAGCCGGACCCGGCGTTCCAGGTAGACATTGGTGACCAGCTCGCGGGCGCGAAGATAATCGATCACCTCATCCCATTTTTCCGCAGAAATGCGGAAAGCCATGCCGCGGCAGGCGCCCCCCCTGTCGAGGCCGAGAACCAGGCCCGGATTGTCGCGGGTGCCGCGATGGACAAAGGAGCGGACACAGAGCGAACGCCTGTAGCCGTAGACCAGGGCCTCTGCCCGCTCCATGAACTCGAAGCCCGGATTCCACATCAGCGAACCGTAGCCAAACACCCAAAATTCGTCCATATCGCACGCCAGACCGGGAATCACATTTGCGATTCACCATTGGAGAACATCATGGCAGCGTCAAGCCAATCCGGCAGCAGCCAATCCGGCAGCGGTAAGAAATTCTGGTTGCTGGGTGGAGGCGTCCTCCTGGTGATCGCGCTTTATACCGGCGGCTGGTTCTATGCGGCGTCAGCATTGAAGACCACGGTGCTGAAGGCGATCGCGCCGCGCGATCAGGCAGGCGTCAGCGGCGAATGCTCCGATATCGAATTCCGCGGCTATCCCTTCCGCATCGGCCTGTTCTGCTCCAAGATCGACGTCGACGACAATGTCAACGGCGTCTCCGCCACCTTCGGCGCGTTGCGCTCGGCAGCACAGGTCTATGCGCCCGGCAGTATCGTCTGGGAACTCGATTCCCCGGCCGAAATCCGCACCACCAACGGGCTTTCGATCTCGGCCCAATGGACGAACCTGCAGGCGAGTCTTGCAACCAGGCTGCAGGGCGTCGACCGCAGCTCGACCGTCATCGAGGGTCTGAAGGCGATGGCCGTCTCCTCCTACACCGGCCAGACCATCAGCTTCGATGCCGCCCGCACCGAAATCCATCTGCGCCAGAACGGCGCCGATCTCGATGGCGCGATCTCCGTGCAGGATGCCAACACGGCGATCAAGGACTGGCCGCAGATCTTTCCGAAAATGTCTGCCAGCATCGATCTGACCGTCGCCGGCAAGGCCGGCCTGATCGACGGCAGCGACCGAAGCGGCCTCAATGGCACCACCGGTGAACTGCGCCGCATCGTCGCCGACATCGGCGATGGCAAGGTGATGACGCTCACCGGCCCCTTCTCCTTCGACGAACAGGGCTTCCTCTCGGGAAAATTCAAGCTGGAGATCGAACAGCTCGGCCCCTGGGGCGACAGCCTGAAACAGGCCTTTCCGGATATCACCTCGACCGTCAACACAGCAACGAAGCTCTTGAAGGCGCTCGCCGGCGGCGGCGACAAGGTCTCCGTCGATCTCGTCGTCGATCGTGGCAATGCCACCGTCAGTGGTTTCATCCCGCTCGGCCGGATTCCGCCGATCTGATGCATCTCGCCCAAAAGTGTCCAGCGGTTTTGGGATAACGGGATGCATAGCAAATAGGAAAAAGCCTGAAGCGCGTCGCATGATTCCGGTTCGACGCGATGCGCTTCAGGCTATTCGCTTGACGAAGAAGACTTCCGGCACCGATTGCAGGCCGGGCAGCTCGATGGCGCCAGTTTCGCAAAATCCGTTGCGGCAATGCCAGTCCTGAGGTCGGCTTTCGTCGCATTCACTCGACGTCATCAGCAGGCGGGCGCCGTCGCCGCGCATGGCTTCTTCCCAGGCGAGAAACAGCGCCGTTCCAACGCCCGACCGGCGATGCTCGGGCAGGACGCGGATCATTTCCATATAGGGAACCCTGCCCCAGAAGCGGGAGAATCGCAGGAAGCCGACGATCTCGCCGGCCTGCCAGGCAAGGAGATATTCGCCGAGCGCGACGCAGCGCGATACCCATGCCTCACCGGAGCTGGCGTCCTCGCGAACCAGCCAGTCGATATCCGCCCGGCCGGCACGTGCCACCTCCACCATCGCGGCGGCTACTTCTTGTCCAGCGCATGACGACCGAAATCAGGCGCGTCGACATCCTGGCCGGCCTGGACGATCGAACGGCGGATGGCGCGCGTGCGGGTGAAGAGTTCGAAGATCTTGTCGCCCTCGCCCCAGCGGATGGCGCGCTGCAGATAGGCGAGATCCTCCGAGAAGCGCGCCAGCATTTCGAGGATCGCATCGCGGTTGTGCAGGCAGACGTCGCGCCACATGGTCGGGTCGGAGGCAGCGAGGCGAGTGAAATCACGAAAGCCAGAGGCGGAATATTTGATGACCTCAGACTCCGTCACCGTCTCCAGATCGTCGGCTGTGCCGACGATATTGTAGGCGATGATATGCGGCAGGTGCGAGACGATGGCGAGCACCTTGTCGTGATGCTCCGCATCCATCTCGTCGACCTTCGAGCCCAGCGCTTCCCAGAAGCTGCGCAACCGCTTCAGCGCCGTCTCGTCGGTGCCGGCGACCGGCGTGAAGATGCACCAGCGGCCTTCGAAGAGGCCGGGAAAGCCGGCATCCGGGCCGGATTTTTCGGTGCCGGCCAGCGGATGGCCGGGGATGAAATGCACATTATCCGGCATATGCGGCAGCATCTGCGCAATGACAGAAGCCTTGGTGGAGCCAACATCGGTGACAACAGCCCCGGGCTTCAGGCTTCCCGAGATCTCCTTCGCCACACTTTCCGAGGCGCCGACCGGCACCGAGACGATCACCAGATCGGCATCCTTGACGGCATCCTGCGAAGACGTCGTGTAGCGGTCGCCGAGGCCGAGTTCTTCCGCGCGCTTCAGCGTATCGGGGCTGCGTGTGGCGACAACGATCTCCCTTGCAAGACCAAGCCGTCTGATGTCGTAGGCAAGCGAAGAGCCGATCAGGCCGATGCCGATCAGCGCAATCCGATCGAACTGCACGCTCATGCCTGATGTCCCATGAATTCGGTGAGCGCGGCAATCACGCCGCGATTTGCCTCCTCAGGACCGATGCTCATGCGCAGCGCATTGGCGAAGCCATAGCCGCGCACGGCGCGCAGGATGAAGCCGCGGCTCGTCAGCAAATCGTCGGCATCCGCGGCCCGCTTGCCGTCGATCTCGGGGAAATGGATGAGGACGAAATTGGCGACAGACGGCGTCACCTTCAGCCCGATCGCTTCGAGCGCCTGCGTCAGCGTCTCCACCCACATCTGGTTGAAGGAGACGGCCTGCTGGATGAAGCCCTGGTCGCGGATGGCAGCGGCAGCGGCGGCGATTGCCGGCGCGTTCAAGTTGAACGGCGCACGCACACGGTTCAACGCGTCGACGATCTCAACGGGCGCATACATCCAGCCGACGCGCAGCGCCGCGAGACCATAGGCCTTCGAGAAGGTGCGGGTCATCACCACGTTGGCATTGGAGGATACGACCTCTATGCCGGCTTCATAATCGTTGCGGCGCACATATTCGGCATAGGCGGCATCGAGCACGAGGACGACATGTTTCGGCAGTCCGGCCTGCAGGCGGCGGATCTCGCTGACGGAAACATAGGTGCCTGTGGGATTGCCGGGATTGGCGATGAAGACGATTTTCGTCTTCTCCGTCACCGCGGCAAGGATCGCATCGACATCGACGGTATAGTCCTTCTCCTTGACAACGACAGGCGTGGCGCCCGCGCCCAGGATCTGGATCTTGTAGACGAGGAAACCGTGCTCGGTGATGATGCCCTCGTCGCCGGCGCCGAGATAGACATGGCAGAGCAGGCCGAGCAGCTCATCGGAACCGTTGCCGCAGAGGATGTTTGCCGGATTGAGACCGTGCACGGCGGCGATCGCCTCGCGCAGTTCGATCGCCTGCCCGTCAGGATAACGCCCCAGATTGTCGGCAACCGTCTTGAAGGCCTCGATTGCCTTCGGGCTGGCGCCGAGCGGCGTTTCGTTGGACGAAAGCTTGTAGACGCGGGCAACACCCGGCGCATGTTCCTTGCCCGGCACATAGGCTGCGATATCGAGAATACCGGGACGCGGAACGGGCTTGCTCATCTCAACGCTCATGGGTTCGACCTTGGAATTGCCGGAAATCCGGGCTGAAAAACACCAAGTGGCATTAAAGCGGAATGCGATTGTTGTCGAGAGGTATGGGCGTGACACAAGCAGTTGGAGACCGCCGATAGCGACGTCATCTACTGCATAATTCCTTAAAATCGGAATCGATTTAAGGATAAAATTATGCAGCAATTCAAAGTGCTACAGCGTCCTTTGCGCGTCTCAAAAGACGCGCGGCGCTGTAGTGCGTGTGGTCGGCACGCCATGCGGTGCGAGCACCGGCACGAAGACGCGGCGGGAGGCCCGCGCCGCAACCGGCAGCCCCTGATAGAGCCGCTTCTGCGCTTCGACGATGATGACGCCCGAGAAGGCCGGCCACAGTGTTCGGCCGATCCGCTCGAAGGCGCGGCGAAGGCGCAGGATGGTCCTGAGCTTCGAGGGCGGGAAGAACAGCGCTTCAGCCGTTGCGCCCGGGGTGAAGTTCGTCTCGCGCAGCAGATTTGTTAACTGACCGCGGGAATAGGGCCGGCCCGAACCGAAGGGCGTATGCTCCATGCGCGCCCAGACGCCGCGCCGGTTCGGCACGACGATGACCAGCCGTCCGCCCGGCGCCAGCACCCGCCAGAGCTCCTTCAGCGTCTCGCGCGGGCTTTCGGCGAATTCCAGCGAATGCACCATCAACACCCGGTCGATTGAAGAATCCGGCAGCGGCAGTTCCTCGTCGAAAATCAGCGCCGTCGTCGAGAGCGAGCCCATCGGCCAGTTCACCGCGCCCTGCCCGGCCGGCATGAAAGCGAAGGTGCGCTCGGTATCGGCCTGGAAACGGTCGAGGAAGGGCACCGCATAACCGATGCCGACCAGACGCTCCTGCGGCAGCCGCACCCAGAGCGATGACAGCGCCATGGCGATCGACTGCTCGGCAAGACGTCCAAGCTCGGAGTGATAGAATTGGCGTAGGTCGACGATATCGGCGTGCATTGCGACAAATGTTATCAGCGGGCGGTTGGACTTCAAGGCCGGAACCTCTACATTTCCGCGAGACTCCTGGGATAAGGGATTATTGAACGATGAAACCTTTGGAATTAGACGTTTTTCTCTGCCGCACCGACAATTTCGGCGTTCTCGTGCACGATCCGGAGACAGGTTTTACCGCGGCGATCGATGCGCCGGAGGAGGCGCCGATCCTGGAAGCGGCGACACGTCGCGGCTGGAAAATCACCCATATCTTCACCACTCATCATCACACCGATCATGTCACCGCCAATCTGGCGTTGAAGGAGCAATTCGGCTGCGAGATCATCGGCCCGATCAACGAGGCTATCGCCATTCCCGGCCTCGATCGGACGATGGCCGATGGCGACAGCTTTCATTTCGGCGATCACACGGTCAACGTCATCGAGACGCCCGGCCACACCGCCGGCCACATCTGCTATCACTTTGTCGACGATAAGCTGCTCTTTGCCGCCGACACGCTGTTTGCGCTCGGCTGCGGCCGGCTGTTCGAACGCCCGGCTGCCGACATGTGGCATTCTCTGCAGAAGCTCGCCGTTCTGCCCGATGAAACCGCCGTCTATTTCGGCCATGAATACACATTGTCCAATGCCCGTTTCGCGTTGACCGTTGATCCCGACAATGAGCGCCTCAAGAGCCGCGCCGCCGAGATCGAAGCCTTGCGCGCCGACGGCAAATTCACCATCCCGACGACATTGGGGCTGGAAAAGGAAACCAACCCGTTCTTGCGCGCCGCCGACCCGGCGATCCGCCGCAATCTGCTGATGGAAGGCAAGACGAACGAGGAAGTCTTTGCCGAGATCCGCAAGCGCAAGGACAATTTCTGATGTCGCCCGAGGACATCATCCGCGAACTCGGCATGCAGCCGCATCCCGAAGGTGGCTGGTACGTGCAGACATTCCGAGATACGGCGGGCGGAGAACGCGGCCACTCGACGGCGATCTATTATCTGCTGACCAGCGGACAGCGTTCGCACTGGCATCGCGTCCACGATGCGGCCGAGGTCTGGCATTATTACGCCGGCGCGCCGCTCTCGCTGCACCGCTCGGAAGACGGAACGGCAAGCGAGACCCTGACGCTCGGAACGAATCTTCCTGCCGGCGAGCGGCCGCAGGCGATCATTCCCGCCAATTGGTGGCAATCGGCCGAAACTCTCGGCGATTTCACCCTGGTCGGCTGCACCGTCTCGCCCGGCTTCGAATTTTCAAGCTTCGAGATGGCGCCGCCCGATTGGAAGCCCGGCAGCTGAAGCCTATTCCGCGGCCGCGGACTGCGCCGGAATTTTACGGCGAAACATCTCCTGGGCAGCCAACACCGCCCCGCCGGTCACCAGCAGGCAAGCCAAGGCAATGCGCCAGCTCGGCTCGGCAAATCCGAACAGCACCAGAATAAGCGTCGAAAGCAGCGGTGCTGCGTAACTTGCCGCGCCGAGGATCTGGATGTCGCCGTTCTTGACGCCATAATCCCAGACGTAGAAGGCCGACCCGACCGGAAAGAGGCCGAGCCCGATGACGGCGACCCATTCGAAGCCGGTTTCCGGCCAGACGGTCGTCTCCAGGCCGAGATGGCAGAAGAGCGACAGGATGGAGGTCGCAAGGCAGAAGCCGGTGACGACATCCGTGGAGACGGCGTCGAAACGGCGCGTCAGCAGCGAATAGCCGGACCACGTGAAAGCGCTGAGAAACGCCGCCCCGTAACCGACGGCATAGGCGCCGTCGAAATCGATGCCGTTGCGGCCGACGATCAGGAAGGTGCCGCAAAGCCCGGCAAGCGCACCCGCCAGGTGATACCAGCGCAGCCGTTCGCCCGGCAGCAGCGCCGAACCGACGACGATCAACAGCGGCCAGAGATAGGCGACCAGCCCCGCCTCCACCGCCGGAGCGTTCCGGAGCGCAGTGAAGTAGAGGAAATGATACCCGAAAAGCCCTGAAATACCTGTCACCCAGACCTTGGCCGGCTGCTTCAGCAGCGCCAGCCGCGCGGGGTTGAGGATAAGCACGACGAGCCCGGGAATGCTGCCGATCGCAAAGCAGATGGTTGAAAGTTGGAACGGCGGCATCTTGCCGGAGGCAGCCGTCAACAGCGCCAGGAACGACCACATCAGGATGGCCGTAAAACCGATCAACGTCGCGCGAAGCTTCACCTGTCCCCCTTCACGGAGACAGAAGCCCCGTCAGCTATTGCTGCCGTATTTGACGGCGGTGATCGTCACCATTCCATATTCGGTTGGAATGCGCACATAGACAGGAGCGTATACATTTGCCGCGTCCGACTTGGCAAACCAGATTTCCATGCGGTCGCTCTTGCTGAGATAGTCGATGTCCTTGCGGCCCTTCTTGTAGCCCGAGCGCGGCACGAAGCGCACGCCGCAGACGACAGCCTTGCCCTTGAAGCCATTGGTGGAAAAATCCTCGTCGCCCTTCGGCGACAGCACCAGATCCATGCGTGTCTCGCCGTCGAAGATCGGCAGCGTCTGCGAGCAGACCTTGGTATCGCCGGTGAAGACCAGGCCGGAGATCGGATCGAGCACCGAGCGCATGTCGCGCGGCGTGACGTCGATCCAGTTCTTCGGACGCTTCGGCATCGGTGTCGTCGTCGCCGAGATGATGTTGCCGTTGCGGTAACTGACCTCGTAGACGCGGGCCTTCCTCTTGCCGCTCTTGTAGTAGAGTGAGTACTTCAGCGCCTGCAGCCTGTCATTGCGCACGACCCCGGTGACGCTGGTCTTCGCCGAAATCGTCGTGATGAGATCGGCAAGACCGGAGGAATTGATGTCGCCGGCGATCTTGTAGCTGTGATCGTCCTCGATCTGCGTCAGGAACGCCGCGCGCGCGATCGGCAGGCCGGCAAGCGCCACACGGTATTCCGTCCGATGCTGGATTTCGGCCGCCGATGCCGGTATGGCAAGAAGTGCGGCGATGGCCGAAATGAAAATCCGTCTGCCCGAATGAGCCATGGAAAAAAGCCTTGTCTTGCTGCGCGCTGGCAGGCCCTTGCTGAGCGCTCTATACTCCTGCCGTGAAGGGAAGAAAACAGCAGCTTTTTGACAGAATTGCGGGAAAGGCCAAGGTTTGGCTTGACGCGCGCGGCCTGTCTGACTATAGAACCGCAACTTTCCAATCATGCCCGTTGGATTGCGCGCCTGGCTTTGCCGGGAATGGCAATTCGATGGCCCGAGAAAAACAAGAATAGGTGTTCCATGTCCCGCGTGTGCGAATTGACCGGCAAGGCCGTCCTGACTGGTAACAATGTCAGCCATGCCAACAACAAGACCAAGCGCCGGTTCCTGCCGAACCTGTGCCAGG
>Ga0102590_1002570_pt1 | contig 20977 bp, 9 predicted proteins | sample AraplaMF_Col_mMF_FD_76859 | JGI IMG/M metagenome (GOLD analysis project Ga0102590, IMG submission 76859) | Arabidopsis root microbial communities from the University of North Carolina, USA - plate scrape MF_Col_mMF | ecosystem: Host-associated > Plants > Roots > Endosphere | place: USA...
TGGCCGCCCGGCTGGACATCGTGACGCAGGGCAACATCGCCAAGTTCTCGCAGAACGCGGAGCTCGGCGCCTTCCTGCTCGGCACGGGCCACCATGTGCTGGTGGAGGCCAGCCCTGTCGATCCGATCTGGGGCATCGGACGTGCCGCCAACGATCCGCTCGCGCAGGACCCGCGCGAATGGAAGGGGCTCAACCTGCTGGGCTTCGCGCTCATGGCCGCGCGCGAGGCGCTGAGGCAGCGGCCATGAACGTGATCGAGCGCTATCGGGGTTGCCTGCTCGGTCTGGCCTGTGGCGACGCGGTGGGCACCACGGTCGAGTTCCGCACGCGCGGGAGCTTCGCGCCGGTGACGGGCATGCACGGCGGCGGGCCCTTCGGGCTCGCCGCGGGCGAGTGGACCGACGACACCTCGATGGCCCTGTGCCTCGCCGCGAGCCTGATCCACTGCAAGGGCTTCGACGCAATCGACCAGATGAACCGCTACTGCAACTGGCGCAACGTGGGCTACATGAGCAGCACCGGCAGCTGCTTCGACATCGGCCTGACGGTGTCGGGCGCCCTCACCCGCTACCTGGCCTCGGGCGATCCCTTTGCCGGCGACCCCGATCCGCGCACTGCCGGCAACGGCGCGCTGATGCGGCTCGCGCCGGTGCCGATGTTCTACGCGGCAAGCGCCGAGGCCACCTGGAAGCAGGCCGGCGAAAGCACGCGCACCACGCACGGCGCGCTGGAGGCCATCGAATGCTCTCGGCTCTTCGCATTGCAGTTGCGTGCGGCGCTGCTTGGCGCAGACAAGGCAGCCGTCCTCTCGACCGAACCGCTGGCGCCTTTGAGCGAGAAAGTCGCGGCGCTGGCAAGTAACGACCATGCCTCGAAGACCGTCGGGCAGATCAAGGGATCGGGCTACTGCGTCGAATCGCTCGAAGCGGCGCTCTGGTGTTTCGCGAACACCGGCTCCTTCGAGGAAGCCGTGCTCGCTGCCGCCAACCTGGGCGACGATGCCGACACCACGGCCGCCATCTGCGGCCAGCTGGCAGGCGCCTACTACGGCGTCGAAGGCATTCCGCGGGACTGGCTCGACAAGCTCGTGATGCGCGCGGAAATCGAAGAGATGGCCGGGCAGCTCCTCGCGCTGGCCGGCTGATGAAGCCCGGCGACTACTCAGGCTGCACGGCCGCGTCCCCCACCCGCCGCGCATCGAGCTGGCTGCCGCCCTGCGCCAGCGACACGCCCACCACCGCATTCGCCGCATCGCGCCTGAACATGACCTGCGCGCCGATGGCAGTCACAGCGAAGCGGTCGTTGCCCGTGGGCGTGAGCGCGCTGTAGCCGCGGCCCGTCTCGCGCACCAGCAGCCTGCCGCTGCGCACGGTGAAGCTCAGCGACTTGTTCCTGGTCACGCGGTATTCGCCGCGGTACTCGTCCAGCCGCTTCGCATCGATCGGCACTTCGGCGGTCGGCACCGGATAGCGGCTCTTGCCGATGGCCAGCATCACCGATTGCATCGGCGCGCGCGCGTTGCTGCTGAGCACGATCATCGCCTCGCCGGTGTCGGGCGCCAGCAGCCACAGCGTGCGGTAGCCCTCGGTGACGCCCGCGTGATAGTAGGTGCGCCGGCCGCCTTCGGGCCCGCGCACCATCACGGCATAGGCGATCTCGGCGCCCTCGTAGCGCGCCAGCGGCGTGAGCATGCGCGCGGCGGCCGGGCCCAGCGGGCCGGCGGCGCCCGCGAGGATGGCACGGCTGAAGGTCATCATGTCGGCGGCGGTGGAGCGCAGCGCGCTGGCTGGCGCGTAGGCCTGCATGTCGAACAGCGGCTGGCGGCGGTCGCCCGCGAAGGCCGGGGCCATGCGCGAGGCCTTGTCGCCCAGCGTGATGACGGTGTCGTTCATGCCGAGCGGCTCGGTGATGCGCGCGCGCACCAGCTCGCCCCACGAGGTGTCGTAGTGCTCGGCGAGCAGTTGGCCAAGCAGCGCCATGCCGAAGTTGCTGTAAGCGCCTTCGCAAGGCGGCGCGGCGGCCGTGAGCTTGATGCGAGCGAGCGCGGCCCAGAACATGGCCTTGTCGTAGGCGTGGAACTGCTCGACGAGCGGCGCGCCGCCGGTCACGCCGTCGGCCATCACGGGCATGCAGCCGGTGTGCGTGACGAGCTGGCGCAGCGTGACCGAGGCCACCGCGGGCGAAAGGCCGGCGACCTTGCCGGCGAGCAGCCTGCCGACCGTGTCGTCGAGCTTCAGGTCGCCGCGCTGCACCGCCTGCGCGAGCAGCAGGCCGGTGAACACCTTGGTGACGGATCCGATCTCGAACATCGGCTGCTCTGCGCTGCCCGATGCGATGGCGCGTGGCTGCGACGGCGGCTCGGGGTTGTAGGCGGCGCCGTAGGCCACCTGCCCGTCGTGCAGCGTGCCCACCACCATCGTGCCCCGCTCGGTGCCGAGGGCTGCTCTCGCAAGAACGGCCGGATCGCTTGCCAGCGTCAGGGGCTGTTGTTGTTGCTGCTGCGGCGGCTGCAGTTGCGCCAGGGCATTGCCGGCCACCAGAGGGACGAAAAGCCAGGCCGCAAGCCAGGAGCGGTACAGCAGGGCATGGGGCATGAGCCGCATCGTCGGATTCCTCAGGCGTTCGAAGAGCCGCAATCCTGCCACGCCCGGAGTCCCCCTCGCGCGCCGCGACGACAATCGGCCGATGCGCGCATTGCTCGGCACCTTCTCCTGGCAGGAACTCCGCCACCACCCCTGGCGCAACGCGGCGGCCGTGCTGGCCGTGATGCTCGGCGTCGCGCTGGCCTTCTCGGTACAGCTGATCAACGCCTCGGCGCTCGACGAGTTCTCGAGCGCGGTGCGCTCGGTCAACGGCGAGCCCGACCTGGAGGTACGCGCCGTGCAGGGCGGCTTCGACGAGGCCGTGTTCGCGCAACTCGCCCGCCATCCGCAGGTGGCGCTGGCGAGTCCGGTGGTCGAGGTGCAGGGCCTGGCGCTTGCCGGCGGGCAGCAAGTGCCGATCCGCGTGATCGGCATCGACGCGCTGGCGCTGCCGACCATCGCACCCGCGCTGATGCCGCAGGCCGCGGCGGGTGCCGACCGCTTCGCCCTCTTTGCGCCGGGCCATGTGTTCCTCAACCTCGCGGCTCGCGATGCGCTGGGGCTGCCCGCGCAGGCGCCGGCCGACGGCAGGGCCGAGAAAGTGCAGCTGCGCAGCGGCGACGCCTGGCACAGCCTCTCGGTGGCCGGCCACGTGGCCGCGGGCGGCAAGGCGCTCGCGGTGATGGACATCGCGGCGGCACAGGAGCTCTTCGGCCGCATCGGCGAGCTCAGCCGCATCGACCTGCGCCTCGCGCCCGGTACAGACCGGGCCGCGTTCATGGCCTCGCTGCAGCGCGCGCCCGGCTGGCCCGCGGGCGTGCAGTTCGCCGAGCCCGGCGACGCGGCGCAGCGCGTGAGCAACCTGTCGCGCGCCTACCGCGTGAACCTCACGGTACTGGCGCTGGTGGCGCTCTTCACGGGCGCCTTCCTGGTGTTCTCGGTGCTGGCGCTGAGCGTGGCCAAGCGCGCGCAGCAGTTCGCGCTGCTGGGCGTGCTCGGGCTCACGCCGCGCGAGCGGCTGCGTCTGGTGCTGGCCGAATCGCTGGTGCTGGGCCTGATCGGCAGCCTGGCCGGCCTCGCGCTGGGCACGGCGCTGGCGGCCTTCGCGCTGCGCGTGCTGGGCGGCGACCTGGGCGGCGGCTACTTCGAGGGCGTGGCGCCCACGCTGCACTGGAGCGCGGGCGCCGCCCTGCTCTACGGCGGGCTCGGCGTGCTGGCCGCGCTGGTCGGCGGCTGGTGGCCCGCGCGCGCGGCGCAGTCGCTGCCCGAGGCGCAGACGCTCAAGGGCCTGGGCGCCGCGCCCACGCAAGGCAAAAGCCACTGGCTGGCGCTGGGCCTGGTCGCGCTGGGCGCCGTGCTGGCCAACCTGCCGGCCATCGGCGGCATTCCGGTGGCGGCGTATCTTTCTGTGGCCTGCCTGCTGGTGGGCGGCATCACGGCCTTGCCCTGGCTGATCGCGCTGCTGTACGACCGTGTGGCGCCGCTGTTCTCGCAGCGCGTGCTGCCGATGCTGGCGGTGGAGCGCGCCAGGCGCATGCGCGGCACGGCGGCGGTGGCGGTCAGCGGCGTGGTCGCAAGCCTGAGCCTCGCCGTGGCGCTGACGGTGATGGTCGCGAGCTTCCGCGATTCGGTGACGCAATGGCTCGGCGTGGTGCTGCCCGCCGACCTGTACGTGCGCGCCACCTCAGGCGGCCGCGGCGGCAACAGCGGCGGCGGCAGCAGCACCGACACCGCCACCTTCGCGCCGGCCTTCGTCCAGTCGCTGGCGCAGTTGCCCGGCGTGGCACGCACCGGCACGCTGCGCACGCAACCGCTGCAGCTGGATGCGGCGCGGCCGGCGGTGACGCTGATCGCGCGCAGCCTCGAAGGCGGAGCCGCGCAGTCTCTGCCGCTGGTGGGCAGCGCACTGCCGGTGCCCGAAGGGCAGATCGGCATCTACGTGAGCGAGCCGATGGTGGAGCTCTACGGCGCGAAGCCGGGCACGGTGTTCGCGCCGCTGTCGGCCGCCATGGGCAAGGCTGGGGCCTCGTTCTTCGTGGCCGGCGTGTGGCGCGACTACGCGCGGCAGTTCGGCGCCATCGCCATGGATGCGCGCGACTTCGAGCGCCTCACCGGCGAGCGCAAAGTGAGCGACGTGGCGCTGTGGCTCGCACCCGGCGCATCGGAGGGCGCCGTGCAGTCGGCGGTGCGGGAACTGGCGGCGCGGCAAGGTGGCACAGGCGATTCATCCGCGGGCTCGGTGGAGATCGCCTCGGTGGGGCAGATCCGCGCAACCTCGCTGCGCATCTTCGACCGCAGCTTCGCGGTCACCTACTGGCTGCAGGCGGTGGCCATCGCCATCGGCCTGTTCGGCATCGCGGCCAGCTTCAGCGCGCAGGTGCTGGCGCGGCGCAAGGAGTTCGGCCTGCTCGCGCACCTGGGCTTCACGCGGCGGCAGGTGCTGGCGGTGGTCGCCGGCGAAGGCGCCGCGTGGACGGCCATCGGCGCCGTCGCCGGGCTCGGCCTGGGGCTGGCCGTGTCGGTGGTGCTGGTGAAGGTGGTGAACCCGCAGAGCTTCCACTGGAGCATGGACCTGCTGGTGCCGTGGGAGCGGCTGCTGGCGCTGTGCGCTGCGGTGGTGGCGGCGGGCACCGTGACGGCCTGGATGGCGGGCCGCGCGGCCGCAGGCAAGGACGTGGTGCTGGCGGTCAAGGAAGACTGGTAGGCCGACGACCGTATTCGTGCAAAGCCGATTCTTGGACTGGAACCCATGCAGCAAGCACCTTTCTCATTCTCCCTTTCGCGCAGAAGCCTGCTGCTGGCCGCGCTCGCATCCGGCCCGCTGGCCGCATGGGCGCTGCCCGAACGCCGCCTGCAGTTCCCGCGCGACTTCGGCAGCCACCCCGACCTGCGCACCGAGTGGTGGTACATCACCGGCCACGCGAAGACATCCGCCGGGCGCGAGTTCGGCTACCAGGTCACCTTCTTCCGCTCGCGCGTCGAGGCCACGCAGGGCATGCGCTCGGCCTTCGCAGCGAAGCACCTGGTGTTCGCGCATGCGGCCGTCACCGATCTCGAAGGCCGCGTGCTGTTGCATGACCAGCGCATCGCGCGCGCAGGCTTCGGCGTGGCGGAGGCCTCGGCGGACGACACCGACGTGCGCATCCGCGACTGGTCTCTGGCACGCGAAAACGGCATCTATGTCGCGCGCATTCCGGCAGGCGAATTCGCGCTCGAACTGCGCTTCACGCCCACGCAGCCTGTGCTGCTGCAAGGCAACGCCGGGCTCTCGCGCAAGGGGCCTGAAGAATCGCAGGCCAGCTATTACTACAGCGAGCCGCAGCTCAAGGCCCAGGGCAGGCTCACGCTCAAGGGCCAGCCCTTCGACGTCGCCGGCACCGCCTGGCTCGACCACGAATGGAGCGAGGCGCTCATGCACCCCGAGGCCGTGGGCTGGGACTGGATCGGCATGAACCTCGACGACGGCAGCGCCCTCACCGCCTTCCACCTGCGACGCAGCGACGGCAGCGCGCTGTGGGCCGGCGGCTCGTTTCGGCCGCGCGATGGCGCGGCGCGGATCTTCCGGCACGACGAGGTCAGCTTCGAGAGCCTCGCCACATGGATCAGCCCCCGCACGCAGGCGACGTATCCGACGCGATGGCGCGTACGGACGCCCGCCGGCAACTTCGAAGTGCGCGCCCTGCTCGACGACCAGGAACTGGACAGCCGAGGCTCCACTGGCGGCGTGTACTGGGAAGGCCTGAGCGACCTGGTCGATGGGCAGGGGGAGCGACTGGGACGGGGGTATCTGGAGATGACGGGCTACGCGACGCCGCTGAAGCTGTGATACCCCAGTACCCTGGGCAGCGCCGCGTGCTACCGCGCCTAATGCCAGTTAGCAGCAATGACTTGCGTCAAGTTGCTTTGGTAGTTGGCTGGCAGCGTAGTCTGGCCTGAGGCTGGCGACGAGAAACTTGCCATGGCTTGGACGAGGTTCTGCACTTGGCTATCCATCAATGTCCTGCCGCCGACCGACTTGAACTCCTCTACCTGATACTGACTGCCTAGGTACCAGTTGCTGACAATCATCTTGTCTAGGGTTCCGATCAGACTGATTTCCAAGTCATTTGATGTTCGACGGAACCACAGCTGATTGATATCGACGGAGTCATCGAAGAGCACGGCGTCCTTGTTCCCGACCGTTGTATCGTTCTCGACGATGCGATCGACGCCATAGCCTCGCCTCATCAGGTAGATGTCGTTGCCAGCACCGCCCTCCAACACGTCATCGCCCCCCGCTCCATCCAGCACGTCGGCTCCGGCGCCCCCGTACAGCGAGTTGGCTTGCTCGTTACCGATCAGGGTATTGTTCAGGTCGTTGCCGGCCAGCACCGTCGCGCGGTCCAGTAGCACGCCCTTTTCCACATTCGCCGCCAACGTAGTGTTCACACTCGTATAGACAGTGTCGTATCCGCCGTCCACCGCCTCCATCACCGTATCGCCGAGGTCGTCGACATAGTAAGTGTCGCTACCGGAGCCGCCCGCCATGCTGTCAGCCCCTTGCGCACCGTCCAGGGTGTTGTCACCTGCGTTCCCAGTCAACACGTTCGAAAGCTCATTGCCTGTCGCGTTGATGTTGCGCTTGCCGGTCAGCGTGAGGTTCTCCAGGTTCTTGCCCAGCGTCCAAGAAACGGAAGACTCGACAGTGTCGATGCCGGCATCGACATCTTCATGGATCGTATCCAGTTGGTCATCAACGACATAGGTATCGTTGCCCGCTCTGCCCGCCATATCGTCTGCCTCGGCTCCCCCGTCCAATCGGTTGTCGCCGGCGTTGCCCAACAAGCGATTGCGCTGACCGTTGCCGGTCGCATTGATGTTCGCGGTGCCCTCGAGCTCGAGTACTTCGACCTCGTCCGGCAAGCTATAGCTCACGCTAGATCGTACGGTGTCGTAGCCGCCACCTGGCAGTTCGTTGACGGTGTCGCGCACGTTGTCGACGATGTACGTGTCGTCTCCGGTACGGCCGGTCATGCTGTCCGCGCCTTCCATGCCATTGATCGTGTTGGCACCCGCATCGCCTGTCAGCACATCGTTCCCGCTCGTACCCGCGATGGGCAAAGGCTGCGCCGGTCGAGCGGCAGTCGCTGCGGAAGCGCCAGTTCCCAGTAGCGCAGCACCGGGCACTGTGACACCGCTCGCTTTCAAAGCAGGCAGCGACATCGGCGTCGCGTCCGGGCTCCCGGCGAAGATGAAATGAGCGGCTGTAAGGGCCGCAGGTTCGACGGCAAAGAGTCCGACCGAGACCAGCGACTGTCCCGGCGCCTCGGCCAGCACGCGCGTGATGAACTTGCCGTTGATGTTCATCGCCTTGTTGATCTTGAGCTGGCTGAAATCCTTGATCCAGGCAAACTGGCTCAGGTCGATCCTGTCCGCCGCCAGTTCGAAATCCGCGATCAGGTTGCTGGCGCCCATGTCGCTGCCCATGAAGCTCATCGACCTCGAACCGCCGCCACCCGCCGCAACCACGAAGCGGTCAGCTCCGGCTCCGCCTGTCCGCGTGCCTGCACCTGCCCGCCCCGTCGAATACGAAACACGACCTTGGTCACCATCCAGCACGAGAACATCGTCTCCGGCGCCGCCATTCAAGGTATCAACCGCCCCACTACCCAGCAGCCTGTCGTTGCCGTCGGTGCCCAGCGAGGTGGTGTTACCGCCACCACCAAACGGCAGGGCGGTGTCTTGGAGCCCGACGCCCTTGCTCTCGACGCCTTCGCCCAATTTTTGACCTGCCTTCTGCCAAGTTTGCAGCGCTGCCGGTGAGGCAAAGAACCGCAGCTGCGCCCCACCGAGCTGATCCACCTGCCGATTCCGCACGAGCACACGCTGGCCGTCGCCCAGGTCCAAGCGGACGTCTGCCCCTACCTGAGTGCGAGCGAGCGAGGCGAAATTCATGTTGCCGAAGCCCACCAATGCAATGGCTTCAGGAGCATCCGCGCTGTCTCCCACTCCGAAGTCGACAATCTCGTCCCGCGACCCTGCATCCTTGCCGATGACGAAGAGATCGCTACCTTCTCCGCCCGTGAGCACGTCGTTGCCTTTGCCGCCGTCCAGCGTGTCGTTGCCGCCGCCACCGCTGATGACATCCGCGCCACGCCCCCCTATCAACACGTTGCCCAGCCCGTTCCCCATCAGGATGTCGTTGCCATCACCGCCGATCGCAGCCTCGATGTCGCCGCTTAGGACCTTCAGCTCCCGTCCCGCGATGGTGCTGGTGCTCCCACTGAGCAGATTGATCGTGCTGTCGCTCGTTACGGCGCTGGCGTTGATGGTGTCGATTCCACCATTGCTGTCCACCAACATGCTGGGGATCTGAAGCGTGGGTATCCGGATGCCGCGGACGAACTGCTCCTTGCTGCCGAATTCATCGGTGTAGACATACACATCGTCAGGGCCGGTCTTCTTGCCGTAGAGATCCAGCTTCCAGCTCTTGAGCGTCCCGGAATTCCCGGCGGTTGCGTCGATGACCTGCAATTTCCAGTCGCCCGCGCTTTGTTCCCCTCGCACATGAGTCGTGTTGAAGCTGAAGCTGAGTGGACCCGACGACGCATTTCCCAGGTCGGTGGCCGCACTCCCCGGCGCCTTGTCGGGCCGGTTGACCAGAATGCTCTCGGTTCCTCCGGGAGAAATCAGCTTGATGATCAGATCGCCCCAACGCTGATGATCCAGGTCGAGCGTGACTTGCGCACTCTCGACCTCCAGGCCGGCTCCCACGGAGAGGATGCGCGTCAGAATGCCGGCACCATCGGGAATCGCAGCGCTCAGGGCGCCGCTGGAGGCACTTGCAACGAACTCGTTCGCGTACGTGTTCTGCTCCTCGATCCAGGATTCGGCCATCCGTACCGCGGCACGGGCATCGAGCTTGCCGAAGCCGTAGTCGTGGCTGACATGCATGCCCCCGCCATTCCAAGTCTTGGCACTGTTTGTGACCCAGTCGGTGCCATTTGGATCGTCCACCTTCGTGGCCGTCATAGCCAGGATGGCCTGTATGTCGCGGTAGCCAAGTGATGGGTTGGCTTCGAGCATCAGGGCTATGACCCCAGACACGATCGGTGCCGCGAAGCTTGTGCCCTGGCTGGTGCCGTAATTGCCTCCGAAGGTCGAGCCGTTATCCCCGATGAGTTCGCGACTGGTCGAACCAATGTTGCTGCCAGGTGCCGACACCAGGATGGAGGCGCCCGGGTTGCTAAAAGGCTTGCTCCCCTGTTGCAACGTGCCCAGATCGCCCGGCGCGTTGATGCTGCTCGCAACGATCACAGCCCGGTTTGCGGTCAGTGCGTTGTAGTTGGTGTTGGCGCCCGTCGCGCGATCATTGCCACCGGCCATCACGATTGCCGTGCCAAGCCCGTTTCGACCGCGGGAAATGGCCTCAAGAATCCCGGTTTCGACGGTGCCTGTTGGAACCACATTCAGCCCGAAACTCGTGGAAGCACCCCACGAGTTGTTGACCACGTCGAAATTCTTGAACTTGGCCAGTGCATTGGAGATTTCCTGGCCGAGTTTGCCGACTTCCAGGCCTTCGCCCTGGATGTAATGACCCGCGAGCGTTGCGTTGTAGGCCACACCGACGCCGCCCTCGCCATTCCGCGCTGCGACCATGACGCCAGCCACCATGGTCGCATGGCTGCTGAAGGTCTGGGGCGTGTCGTTTCTCCCATTCGCGTCCAGCGTGTTCAGCCAAGCCTTGTCGACATTGGGCTGAAGATCCCGGTGACGGTAGTCGAACACCTCGGGCCCCGCACTGAACGCACCGCCTGGCTCGAACTGGCCGATTCTGACGCCCTTGCCGGTGTAGTCCTTCCACACAGGCATCACGTTGACATCGCTCAGGTACCACTGCTCTACAGCCAGCGGGTCCCTCGGCAGGTCATCCGTGTGCAGGTAGACAGCAGCCTTCATAGACTCCGTCTGGCCAGTGGTGCCATTGCTCACCTCCGTGGAATGCCCCTCGGCATCCTTCACCTTGTACTTGAACCCCATCACTCCGGTGTAGTTCGGATCGGGCGTGAAAAGCACGTCACCACTGCCGGTGAGTGCGACGGTACCGCCCTTGGCGTCCAGAACCTCGGTGATGCTGAGTTGATCGATTCGGCTGTCCCAGTCGCGATCGTTGATAAGCAACTGCGTTCTGGACAGCAGGTGAGCGGCGGTTCGACTCAGCGCCTGCCCTGCGGAGTTGACGGTCAGAACATCCTTGACCGGCAATGGACTGCCAATGGTCAGGTCGACGCGGTTGACGTCGGCGAAGCTCAGTTTCTCGATGCCAATAAGTGTGTCGGCACCATCACGGCCGGTGCGGGTATCTACCACGCGATAGCGGGCACTTCCCTTTGCACTGTTGAGCTTGGTAATGCGGTAGTCAGCATAGCTCCCGGCGTATTGGGCAACATCGATGCCATCGCCGCCGTTCAGGCTGTCATCGCCCCCGCCACCGATAAGTACGTCATTGCCCGCGCCGCCACTCAGGGTGTCATCGTCCAGGCCGCCGTCGAGCACATCGTCACCCGCACCGCCTATCAGTTTGTCACGCCCGCGATGGCCGCGAATCAGATCGTTGCCTGCACCGCCATCCAGGGTGTCATCGCCATCCTCGCCCGACAGCACGTCATTGGCAGCACCGCCGATGATCACGTCGCCCCCCGCGCCGCCACGCACAACCACGGTGGAGTGGCCTCCCCCTATGAAGACATCGTTTCCGACGCCGCCGATGGCCATCTCGATGTTGCTCTGACTCAGGTTGAGCGAAACACCTTGAGCGCCCATCACCTGGGCAATGTCGAAGCCATCACCGCCATCGACCCGCTTGTCTGCCGCGTCGAACAGCAAAACGTCGTCTCCGACGCCGCCAAGAAGGGTATCGGCGCCCGCGCCGCCAGCCAACCAATTGTTGCCAGCATCACCCGCCAGTAGGTCGCTGCCAGCCCCACCGGTGAGATTGCGCACCTTGAGAGACGCCGCATCGAGGATTTCGGCGATGGCAGCATTGGTGTTCTTCGACACATAGGCCGTCGTGGCAGCCGCGCCCCCGACAGCGCTCTCCGTGACAACGGTGACGGAGCTACCCTTCTCGTTCTGTGTGACGGTGCTGCCTGCAGGGTTGGCCAGGAAGTTGGCCGCGATGGCTTCCCTGCTGATGCCGTTTTGCGTGAAGGTACCCCGGGCCAAGACTTCGTTGCCATCGCGCACTTCACCGCTCTGCGCGACAGCCGACAGATTGATCGCAGTGATGCCCAGTTCGGCAAAAGTCTTCAGTTCGCCCGCATCGGTCTTGCCGTCGTGGTTGGCATCGACCCAGACACGCAGGTTATTCCAGGCCGCATCTTTTGCGGTGAACTGGTCGTCGGCGTTGCTGTCGAGGCTCCGGAGGGCCGCGAAGCCATTCGCATACGGCTTGGTGCCGGCAACGCCGCCGGAACCGGTCACGCCGTTGTAGTACTCGCTCAGCGTCTCGCTGATGTTGTTGATTTTTCCGTCGCCATTGAGGTCGTGCACGACGATCCCGTCCTGCGCACTGACCCAGCCGGTTTGCTCCAAAGAGCCGCCGTCGTTGTCGGCGTCGAAGAGGACGGGGGATGTCCCGGAGTCGGTGAGCTTTACGCCGTCGCCGTTCAGGTCCAGCAGCAAGGGGTCTGCGGGAAAGAGGTTGAAGTTGAAGGCCGACGCATTGTTCAGGCTGCTGCCGAAAAGACTGTAGTCGACAGGTCCCGCCAGGGGGTCGATGTTTCCAACACCGCCGGTATTGGAGAACGGCAGGCCCAGACCACTCGATGCGTTGATGTTCAGACCGAAGTTGAAGTTGCCGGGCCGCAAACCATCCGTGATCGCGTAGCTTGCAATGGCCTGGTTGCCGACGGCGGTATTGACGTTCCAGAAGTTGCCAATACCAGCGGTATAGCTTCCGCCGGTGACCAAGTTATTGTTGGCGCCGCTCGGGCCTGAACTCGTGCTGAACGGTGTCCTTGTCTCACCAGCCACTGGCGTCGTGGTTGCCGTATTCAGGACGGCAGTGTTGATCTCAGTGCCGTTGGTCTCAGGAGCAATGCGCACACCATTGGCATCAAACTGCTGAACTTCAACGTGTTCTGGCTGCATTGCGCCCGGCAGATACGTGCTGACGGTCGAAATGCTCCCTCCTCCCTTCATGGCAACAATCTCTGTACGGCGGATCAAATTTTGATCTGCATCGAAGAGTTGAATTGACTCTCTGTCGGTGTTGTAGTTGACGCTGTCCATCAGGGTCGCGCCGCCATCCAGATTGCTAGTGGTGACCTGAGAATTCGGTCGAGGGGCTGGGGCATACAAGCCGACAGCGGTTCTGGGGTCGTAATTTTTCGTCACGGTGCCGCCCGGAATCGTTGCGGTCACCGACCAGTAGCCGTTGTTGTCCTGTGAGACGCTGGTGATTTCTTTTTCTTTGAAACCAGACCATGCTTGCGCGAATATTTTCATATTTTGTTCGAAATATGAAATTCCACCGGCGCCAGTGGAAGTGATTTGATCTAGGTACGCATCCTTTGCTCCGAAGGCGGCCTTATCGAATTTTTGAGCAGCAGTCAAGGCAGGGTCGGCATAGGTTTTTGCCAGCAAGGAGTCCAAGATTGAGCTTTGCCCAACGATGAACGACAGTGGATCTATGGTCAAGGTTCGGCCGCTTATAACGAATTTCTTTCCTTGCAATTGCGAATCAGCCAGCGCTTCAAAAGCAACAGCGCGTCCTTCGACGACTCCTCGGGCCACGCTATAGTCCCCCGGGCTTCTGTAATCCTCTATCCGGGGAATTCCGATGGAGGGATTTCGGTTGTCCGCGTCATGCTGTGTTTCGTGGCCGCCTTCGATCGCAATGTACAGCGAGTTGGCAAAAATATTTGCCGGCGTACCTGTGCGAAAATAGTCTTGCGAAATATATATCCCAACAGTCCCGAGATTGGGGTCAAAAGAAATTCCTGGCCTGGTGGCAGAGATAATATACGGCGTATTGGCGGCAGCTGCTGCCTCATATTGTGTGGTCAATGCCGGTGACGCATTAATGATCTGCATGTGAAGCTCAGTCCACTTGGCGGCAGGTTGCGTTACTTCATTCTCCACCTGAAAGAATGGCTTTCCGTTAGCCATTTTCATGTTCAAGGACACGGTCATATTAACTACTCCTGATTAAAGATTTCCGTCGCTTCAATTCTTTGCAGGCAACCGGTCGAGCCACCTATATATAAAGTAATTGATTGCTCCGAATTTTTATATATTTTTGAGATTCTGTATTGCCCAGGCCAATCTATTGGGCGCGCGGCAAAAAGAATGTTTTCTGGAACATATTTAAATGGCTGCATGAATATTTCCTCAACCCTTTCATACTCCGTGCAGCCTGGCGCAGGAAATCCAACGCTTATGACTTTTCTTTTTTTATCTACATCTCTTTTATTTAGCCCGGCCATTGACCCGCCGAATGCGCCTTCGTCCATTTTTATTGCCTCGCCAGTGCCATAGCCAAACTCGCTGGGGTCATTCCTGTTTATTGGGAATCGCGTAAATTTGTATCCAATCCTTCGCCAATAGAATTCAGGATTTCCCAGAACTCCCTGATCAAGGCCATCTTTCAGTGCAGAAAGGAGGTCTTCGGTGGTCTGGACTTTGGGCGGGGGGGCTTCTCCAGCCAACCAGGATCTGCCCGAGGCACATCCCAGAAGTACTCCCGCCAATCCGATGCAAATCGTTTTGCCAATCTTTTGATAGATATTCATAATTAAATGTTGTTTGACACTAGCGCTCCCTCAAGCTTTCGCTCGTTGCCCGCTGAACCGGACTCAGCAGGAATTCGATGATTCGCCGCTTGCCCGTTTTGATCTCCGCCGTGAGATTCATCCCTGGAGACAGCCTGATCGGCCTGCCATCCACATCGATCGTCGTCGAGCTCAGGCTGAGCGTCACCGGGAAGATCGCCCCGCGCTTCTCGTCATTGACCGCATCCGCCGTCACCGTCTTCACGGTCGCGTTCACCGTGCCGTAGCGCGTGTACGGGAACGTCTCCAGCTTGATCGCCGCTTCCTGCGTCGGACTCACGAAGCCGATGTCCTTGTTCTCCAGCGTCACCTCGGCCGTCACCTGTGCCCCATCGGGCACGATCACCATCAGGGGCTGCGCTTCCGTGACCACCCCGCCTTCGGTGTGCGCGGCGAGTTGCTGCACCGTGCCCGCCACCGGCGCCTTGAGCGTGGTCAGGCGCTCCCGCTGTCCCGCCTTGGCCAGGTCCTGCGTGCCCTGCTGGCGCTTGAGTTCGGCAGCAGCTTCCCGCGTCCTCAGGCTGTGCTTGGTCTCCGCGATGTAAGCCGCCCTGGTGTTCTCGCTTTCCCTCAGCGTGGCATTGGCTTCCGCCAATCTCGCCCGCTGCGTCGCCAGATCCCGCTCCATCTCGATGCGCTCGCGCGTGCGGTCCTGGTTCGCATGGCTGGACATGAAGCCCTGGTCCGCCAGTTGGCGGAAGTCGGCCTCCCGCTGTCTTGCGATGGGGAGGGTCGTTTCCAGCTTGGTGACCACCTCGCGCGCAGTCGCGATCTCGGCCTGACGCCGGTTGATCTCCGCCGCCGCCTTGGCCAGCTTGGCCGTGATGTCGCTCCACTCGTCATTTAGCTCCGCGCGGGCTGAACTCACGTCTTCATCGGTCCACCCTGACGGAATGTCCTTGCCCAGATCCGGAGCATGCGGCTCAGCGGCGTTCAACGCCTTCAGGAGTGCTCGAGTGCGCATTACCTCGGATTGGGCCGACTTCAGCAGCTCGTGGACGTTCGTCCTGTCGGCCGTGGCCATCGTGGGATCGAGCTCGACCAGAGATTGGCCTGCCTCCACATGGTCTCCGTCCCGCACCAGCACCCGCTTGACCACGCTCACCTCCAGTGGCTGGATGATCTTGGTGCGCTCGCTCACGATGATCTTGCCCGGCGCTACCGCCACGATGTCGACCTGCCCGAAGATGGACCAGGCCAGCGCAATGAGGAATAGTGCAATCAGCGCGTAGGCCAGCCGCCTTGGGGCTGGGTGCACGGGGGTGTCCTGCAGGCTCAGTGCTGCAGGCAGGAACGCCGCCTCATCGGCCAGGCGCTTCGGGCCGGCCAGTTCGTGGCGGAGCTTCCAGGCGGCCTTGAAGATCGCGCTGTAGCGGCCCAGCAGTTCGAAGACTGGGTGGCGAACGCTGGGCGCATTGGCCGCAGGAGCAGTGGTGGAGACTTCTGGCGTCATGCGGGAGCTCCTATGCCCTTCGAGCCTTCCGTCTCCGTCGGATGCCCACCACCCTGCATGTTCCACAGGTGCGCATAGATGCCCTTGGGCCGGTTCAGCAGACTCTCGTGCGTACCGCCTTCGACGATCCTGCCCTTGTCCATCACGATGATGCGGTTGGCATGGCGTACCGCACTCAGGCGGTGGGCAATGATGAAGACCGTGCGCCCCCTGCAGATGTGCGCCATGTTGCGCTGCACGATGGCCTCGCTCTCGTAGTCCAGCGCGCTGGTGGCCTCGTCGAAGATCAGGATGCGCGGGTGAGTGAACAGCGCCCGGGCAATGGCGATGCGCTGGCGCTGCCCGCCGGATAAGGAGGCCCCTTGCTCACCGACCATGGTGTCGTAGCCCTCGGGCAGTTCGCTGATGAACTCATGAGCCCCCGCCAATTGGGCCGCATGGATCACCGCATCCAACGGTGCCGCCGGATCGACGACGGCGATGTTCTCGCGCACGCTGCGGTTGAAGAGGGTGTTCTCCTGCAGCACCACGCCCACCTGCCTTCTGAGTTGGGCCGCATCGATGAGGCTGATGTCGATGCCGTCGACGAGCAGGCGCCCTTGCTCGGGCGAGTACAGCCGCTGGATGAGCTTGGTCAGTGTGCTCTTGCCCGAGCCCGAGCGCCCGACGATGCCGATGACTTCGCCGGGGCGCACGTCCAGGCTGACGCCGTTGAGCACGGGCGCGGCCTCGGGGCGGTAGCGGAAACTGAGGTTGTCCAGGGTCACGCGCCCCTTGAGGGCGGGTAACTGGGCCGCGGTGCTTGGCGGCACTTCGGTGCGGGTATTGAGGATGTCGCCGAGCCGGGCCATGGAGATGCCGGTCTGCTGGAAGTCGGTCCACAGCTGGGCCATGCGCATGATGGGCTGCGACACGCGCTGGGCGAACATGTTGAAAGCGACGAACTGGCCCACCGTCAGGTCGTTGTTCATCACGAGGTGCGCGCCGTACCAGAGGGTGGCGGCGTTGACGAGCTTGCCGATGAGGTTGAAGCCCTCGTGCGCCCAGCTCGCGAGGTTCTGGGTGCGGAAGCTCGCGGAGATGTAGGCGGCGAGCTGGTTGTCCCAGCGGCGCCCGAACGCAGGTTCGAGCGCGGTGGCCTTGACGGTCTGGATGGCGCTGACGGTTTCCACCAGCATGGCCTGGTTCTCCGCGCCGCGTGCGAACTTCTCGTCCAGGCGCCGGCGCAGGATGGGCACCACCGCCAGGCTCAGCCCGAAGTACAGCGGCATGCTCGCGAGCACGATGAGCGTCAGCGGCACGCTGTAGAACAGCATGACGGCGATGAAGACGATAGAGAAGACGACGTCCAGCAGCACGGTCAAGGCGTTGCCGGTCAGGAAGCTGCGGATGTTCTCGAGTTCGCGCACACGGGCGACCGATTCGCCGACGCGTCGGGCCTGGAAGTAGGCCAGGGGCAGTTGCACAAGGTGGCGAAACAGCCGTGCCCCGAGCTCGACGTCGATGCGATTGGTTGTGTGGCTGAAGACGTAGCTGCGCAGGCCGTTCAGGAGCGATTCGAAGACGACCACCACCAGCAGGCCGACGACGAGCACGTCCAGCGTGGTGAGGCCGCGGTGCACGAGCACCTTGTCCATGACGACCTGGAAGAACAGCGGGCTGACCAGCGCGAAGAGCTGCAGGATGAAGGAGATGAAGAGCACTTCACCGAGCAGCTTCCTGTGCTTGACGAGGCTGGGGACGAACCAGGAGAAGTCGAACTTGGCGAGTTCGCCTGCCAGGCTTGCGCGGCTGGTAATGAGGATGAGTTCGCCTGTCCAGTGCGCGGCGAAGACTTCCAGGGGCTCGATGACGGGGCGGCCGTTCGAGGAAGAAGGGTCTTGCAGCAGGACGCGTTGGGCATCGCACTGGGCGAGGATGACGAAGCGTTCAGCACCATCTTCTCCACGCAGCACCGCCAATGCGGGCAGCGGCGTCAGCGACAGGCGGTCAAGTGTGGCGCGGGAGGACTTGGCCTTCAGGCCCAGGTGCTTGGCTGCGCGCAGCAGCGTGGGGGTGTCGACAGCCTCAGCGGATGCAAGACCCAGCTGGTGAGTCAGCAGCGACGCATCGGCTGCGATCTGATGGAACCGCGCGAGAGTGCAGAGCGCAATAAGAGACTCCGTCGCCCTAGGCGGCGGCTCTTTTCGTGCGGAACTCGGATGCGTGCCTGCCTGTAGAGCGGCCCCAGTCAGCGCCTCTATCGTGCCCGTCATTAATCCCTCCCAATGCTGAACTCTGCGGTTTCACATAGGGGAAGATAGCGTGGCTGTCTGCTTTTTTTAGAAGCGGCTAAGGAATTTGGGGTTTATTGAGTCAAAAACAACGCAATGTTAAATCGAGAGACCTTCGTGACTCAAATTGTCTTTACAGAGACTTTTATGAACACGGAAATCAATCGCGATTTCTACAATTCATGAATGACTTTGGCTGAACTCGTCTACTGCCGCAATGATTGCCGGAAGATTGGAAATTAGCATCTCACATATTTTATCTTCAAAGAAATTCTCTTGCACTCATTTTTTTAACCAATCAAAAAAGATGATTAAAGATGGTTGCGTATCATCATGTAGCCATGACTATCGCTTGACCATATTCGTACTCCCTCTGGTAATTTGCAATCGCCGGCACGCTGCCAACTCACGCATTTAACGCAATCAGAGATTGGGTGTTTTTCCCGCCGTCAGCGCTTCAAGGCGGTTGATTGTCTGGATGACCCCCAAGCTGAACAGCCGCGGCGCCAACGGGCTTGTAGTGAGATGACCGCATACGTCGCGCCGCTGAAGCTGTAACTGTTGTCGCCATGCGCGGCAGCTGACAACCGAACGCCTCCTACATGCGTTGGGAAAATTTCCCATAAATAATCACCCGACTCAGAGGAGCCCCCATGAAAACCCGAATCGCACTGCTGGCCGCGGCCGGCGCGCTCTCCATCCTTGCGAGCCCCCTGGCTGCCAACGCGCAGGTCTCGGTCAACATCAACGTGCCCGGCCTCGTGATGACGGCACCTCCCCCGCCGCGCTACGAGCCCCTGCCCCCGCCCCGCGGCGGCTTCGTCTGGGTGCCGGGCCGCTGGATCTGGGACGGCCGCGCCTATGCATGGCGCGCGGGCGGATGGCAGCAGGAGCGCCCGGGCTACGTCTATGCGCCCGGCCGCTGGATCGAGGATCGCGGCGGCTGGCGCTGGACCGAAGGCGACTGGCGCAGGCGCGAGGCTTACCGTGAAGCGCGACGCGAACGCGAGTGGGAAGAAGACCGCCGCCATGACCGCTACGAGCGCGACCACCGGCACGGCCATGATCGCGACCGCGGCGAGTATTTCTGCCCCCCCGGGCAGGCCAAGAAGGGCAACTGCTGAGGCCCTGATCACCGCGCCGCAAAACGGAAAAGGGAGCCCGGACAGGCTCCCTTTTCGTTTGCAGTCGGTTTCTTAGCTTCTTACTTCGTCCGTCGCCGGTCGATGAACGCGATGATCTCGCCCATGATCCCCTTGCGGAAAGCCAGCACGCAGATCACGAAGATCAGGCCCGTGACCATCGTCACCGACTCGCCCAGCGTGTTGAACCAGTCCACCGTGGTGATGCGCGCGAGCAGGTTGCCGAGTTCGCCGATCTTGTTCTCCAGCAGCACCACCACCGCCGAGCCCACCAGCGGACCCGAGAGCGTGCCCAGGCCACCTACCAGCGTCATCAGGATGACCTGGCCCGAGGCGGTCCAGTGCACGTCCGAAAGCGTGGCAAAACCCAGCACCAGCGTCTTGAGCGAGCCGGCCAGGCCCGACAGCGCGGCCGAGATCACGAAGGCCAGCAGCTTGAAGCGGCTCACGTCGTAGCCCAGCGAGAGCGCGCGTGGCTCGTTCTCCTTGATGCCCTTCAACACCTGCCCGAAGGGCGAATGGATGGTGCGCACGATCAGCAGGAAGGCCACGACCACGATGACAAGCGCCACGTAGTACATGGTGAGGTCGTTCGACAGGTCGATCACGCCGAACAGCTTGCCGCGCGGCACGCCCTGCAGTCCGTCCTCGCCGCCGGTGAACTTGGCCTGAAGCGCGACGAAGAACATCATCTGCGCGAGCGCCAGCGTGATCATCGCGAAGTAGATGCCCTGGCGGCGGATGGCCAGCACGCCGAAGACCCAGCCGAGCAAGGCGCCGGTGAGCGTGCCCGCGATCAGCCCCAGCTCGGGCGTGAGGCCCCAGACCTTGATCGCATGGCCCGCCACGTAGGCCGAGCCGCCGAGGAATGCCGCGTGCCCGAAGGAGAGCAGGCCGGTGAAGCCCAGCAGCAGGTTGAACGCGGCCGCGAAGAGCGCGAAGCACATGAGCTTCATCACGAACACCGGGTAGGCACCGAAGAACGGTGCCAGGACCAGTGCGAGCAGCAGCAGCGCGTAGACGACGGTGGATATCTTTTTCATGTTCATGCCGTCCGCCTTATTTTTCTTTGCCGAACAGGCCGGCCGGACGGATGAGCAGCACGATGACCATGATCACGAACACGACGGTGGAGGATGCCTCCGGATAGAAAACCTTGGTGAGCCCCTCGATCACGCCGAGCCCGAGGCCGGTGAGGATCGCGCCCATGATCGAGCCCATGCCGCCGATCACGACCACGGCGAACACCACGATGATGAGGTTCTGCCCCATCAGCGGCGACACCTGGATGACGGGCGCGGCGAGCACGCCGGCGAAGGCGGCGAGCGCACAGCCGAAGGCGTAGGTCAGCGTGATCATCAGCGGCACGTTGACGCCGAAGGCCTCCACCAGGCGCGGATTCTCGGTGCCGGCGCGCAGGTAGGCGCCGATGCGGGTCTTCTCGATCACGTACCAGGTGGCGAAGCACACCACCAGCGACGCCACCACCACCCATGCGCGGTAGTTGGGCAGCACCATGAAGCCGAGGTCGGTGGCGCTCGACAGCGCGTCGGGCGCGTCGTAGGGCAGGCCTGAGACGCCGTAGATCGAACGGAACACGCCCTCGATCAGCAGCGTGAGGCCCAGCGTGAGCAGCAGGCCGTAGAGGTGGTCGAGCTTGTAGATCCAGCGCAGCAGCAGCCGCTCGATGAGCACGCCGAAGATGCCGATGACG
>Ga0102590_1002576_pt1 | contig 20949 bp, 19 predicted proteins | sample AraplaMF_Col_mMF_FD_76859 | JGI IMG/M metagenome (GOLD analysis project Ga0102590, IMG submission 76859) | Arabidopsis root microbial communities from the University of North Carolina, USA - plate scrape MF_Col_mMF | ecosystem: Host-associated > Plants > Roots > Endosphere | place: USA...
GGGCGGCGTGTTGTTCAAGATGTCCTGCAGCGCCCCGATCCGAACGCCCTTCGTGGCGCGCAGTGCCTCGGCCGGGTCGGAGGCAGCCAGCTGGCTCGCAGTGGGAAACTCGTCCGATATGTCGAACACACCCTTCTCGCGGATGGCCACGACCGCCGGGCCGGCGAGATCGGGACGCCAGACCCTCCCCATCAGCGCGGCGTTTGCGAAATCGTCGGGCAGGATAAAAGCGGCGTCTGTGGCAATCTGCATCGGGCGGATCCTCGCAAGGTCGACTTCTTATACGTCCACCTTGTGCATAGAAGGGAACCGCGCGACGGGTCAACTGCTATGGCCGCTTCGCGACGCAGCATGAAAAGAGCCGGCGGGTGTTTCGCCCGCCGGCCGTAGCGATAGTCCAGAGGGAAATTCTTCAGGCCGCCTTCTTGGCCTTTGCCACATGGCTCGAGATCGCATCCATCAAGGGCGGCGACAGGCAGTCATACGGCTCCAGCCCGAGTTCCTTCAGCCTTGCCCTGATTCCAGCCATCTCGCCCGGCTGGACGCCGGACTCCAGCACGGACGACACGAAGGCGGCGAACCCCGGCGCTGCCGACCCACCTTCCTGGAACAGTTCGGGATGGATGAAGTCGAGGCCGTAGAAGGGATGTCCGGTGTTCTCGATCCGGCCGTACATGTGGGTGCCGCAGGCCTTGCAGGCATGGCGCTGGATGGTCGCCGCCGGGTCGACGATCTGCAGCTTGTCGCCGTTCTCGATCACCTTCACATTGTCGCGCGGGACCACCGCGACGACGGAGAACGTCGCGCCTGAGGGCTTCCAGCATTTGGTGCAGCCGCAGGCATGGTTATGGGCGACGTCGCCCTTGATGGCGACCTTGACCGGCCTGTCCGCGCATTTGCAAACAAGGGTGCCGCCGGCGAAGTTGCCAGACCCCTGCTTTACGCCGCTGTCGACCGATGGGTGGATATGAACAGTCATGGGCCTATCCTCCTTGTGTTTGACGTTCCCTTATTCAGAACACGACTACCGAGCGGATCGACTTGCCCTGATGCATGAGATCGAAGCCCTGGTTGATCTCTTCCAGCTTCAGGACATGCGTGATCATCGGATCGATTTCGATTTTTCCGTTCATGTACCAGTCGACGATCTTCGGCACGTCGGTGCGGCCGCGCGCGCCGCCGAACGCCGTGCCCTTCCAGACGCGGCCGGTCACGAGCTGGAACGGCCGGGTGGCGATTTCCTTGCCGGCTTCCGCGACGCCGATGATCACCGAAACACCCCAGCCGCGATGGCAGGCTTCGAGGGCCTGCCGCATCACGTTGGTGTTGCCGGTGCAGTCGAACGTGTAATCCGCGCCGCCATCGGTGAGCCCGACCAGATGCTGCACGATGTCGCTGACCTTGGTCGGGTTGACGAAATGGGTCATGCCGAAACGGCGGCCCCAATCTTCCTTGGCATCGTTGACGTCGACGCCGACGATCTTGTCGGCCCCCACCATCTTGGCGCCCTGAATGACGTTGAGCCCGATGCCGCCGAGACCGAACACGACGACGTTGGCGCCGGGTGTTACCTTGGCGGTGTTCACCACGGCGCCAACGCCCGTCGTCACCCCGCAACCGATGTAGCAGCTCTTGTCGAAAGGCGCGTCCTCGCGAATTTTCGCCACCGCGATTTCCGGCAGCACGGTGAAGTTCGAGAACGTCGAGCAGCCCATATAATGGTAGATCGGCTTGCCCTTGTAGCTGAAGCGCGAGGTGCCGTCCGGCATCACGCCCTTGCCCTGGGTGGCGCGAATAGCGGTGCAGAGATTGGTCTTCTGGCTCAGGCAGCTTTTGCACTGGCGGCATTCCGGCGTGTAGAGCGGAATCACATGATCGCCGGCCTTCACCGACGTTACGCCCGGCCCCACTTCGCGGACGACGCCGGCACCCTCATGACCGAGGATCGACGGAAAGATTCCTTCGCTGTCGAATCCATCGAGCGTGTAGGCGTCGGTGTGGCAGATGCCGGTCGCCTTTATCTCGACAAGCACTTCGCCAGCCTTCGGGCCTTCCAGGTCGAGTTCGACGATTTCGAGCGGCTTCTTCGCTTCGAACGCGACTGCAGCGCGGGTCTTCATCACAGGCTCCACATTTTCTTTTCAGGCCGATGCACGGACGCACCGACACACACCGCGGATGTCCGGCATGGTCATTTGGCCCCCATGCAGGCTTTCTCCGCCTCAGTGTAGGCTTCGGGTTTATCTTCACGCTTGGCGGGCCGCACGCGGCCGACCGCGTCATAGGCGCGGGCACGCAGGTAGACGTAGAGGTCGTCCATGTAGCAGGCGACATTCGGATTATCGCCGAACGCCGGCATGACGCTCTCTTGCGCGGTGTTGACGTTCTTGCGGCCGCTGGCGACGACCCCGAGGAAATCGCCGTAACTCATCGTCTTCAGCGACTGCTGCAGCGCCGGCGCGTAGGTCGATCCCATCCCGTCAGGGCCGTGGCAGACATGACATTCGGAGTGATAGCGGCGGTATCCGGAATAGGTGTACCAATCGACCGTTCCGTCTGCCGCGACCTTGAAGGTCGGGTTGCCTTCCTTGTCGAGATATTTGCCATCCTCGGACTTCACGGCGGTCGGATCGCTCGCCTCCGCAAAGGCAATTCTTCCGGGCGCCACGAGCACGAGAGTGGCTGCAATCAACCAGATTTTACGCAAGAGCTCATCCTCGATATCAGAAGTAGATCAACCGGCGCGTGGGAAGCGAGCCACGCGCCGGACGAGGTGGTCCTGCTTTACTGCGGCAGCGCGAACACGGTGAGCGTGCCACCGAGTGCCGTGTAGTTGCTCAGCGCGGCGTAGCCACCGACGGCGCCGAGGCCCGCGGTCGGATCGGTCAGACCTGCGGCAAGGCCGATACCTGCCCAGCCGCCGACACCGGACAGCACGGCCACATACTGCCGGCCACCCTGCTCATAGGTCGTGACGTTGCCGATGATGCCGGACGGAGTCTTGAACTTGTAGAGCTCCTTGCCGGTCTTGGCGTCGACCGCCTTCAGGAAGCCTTCCAGCGTTCCGTAGAACACCACGCCGCCTGCCGTTGCGAGCGCACCCGACCAGACCGAGAACTGCTCCTTGTTCGACCAGGCGATCTTGCCCGTCTTGTTGTCCCAGGCGATGAAGTTGCCCATATGGCTTTCGCCTTGGGGCGGATACATCGAGAGCGTCGCGCCAACATAGGGCTGACCCGCGGTGTAGCTCACCTTGAACGGCTCATAATCCATGCAGACATGGTTGGTCGGGACATAGAACAGCTGCGTATCGGGCGAATAGGCTGCCGGCTGCTGATCCTTGGTACCGAGCGCGGCCGGGCAGATACCCTTGGTGTTCTTGTCCTCGCCGCCCTTCTCCGTCGAGAACTGATCGAGCACCTTCGGACGACCATAGGTCGGCGAACTCTTGTTCATGTCGACGCCAGAGGTCCAGTTCACCTTCGGATCGTACTTCTCGGCGACCAGAAGCTCGCCGGTGGCACGGTCCATCGTGTAGGCCAGACCGTTGCGATCGAAATGGGTCAGCAGCTTGCGATCCTGGCCGTTGACGTTCTGATCGCTGAGGATCATTTCGTTGACGCCGTCATAGTCCCACTCGTCATGGGGCGTCATCTGATAGACCCAGCGCGCAACGCCGGTGTCCGCATTGCGGGCGAACACGGTCATCGACCACTTGTTGTCGCCCGGACGCTGTTTCGGGTTCCAGGTCGAGGGATTGCCGGACCCGTAATACACGAGGTTCAGCGAAGGATCATAGGACATCCAGCCCCATGTGCAGCCGCCGCCGATCTTCCACTGATCGCCCTGCCAGGTCTTGATGCTCGAATCCTTGCCGACCGGCTTGCCGAGATCGGTGGTCTTCTCGGGATCGAACATGATCTGGTCGTCCGGTCCTTCGGAGAAGGCGCGCCACACCTGCTTGCCGCTCTTGAGGTCGTAGGCGGTGACGTGGCACTGCACGCCGAATTCGCCGCCGGAAATGCCGATCAGCACCTTGTCCTTGACGACGAGCGGCGCCGATGTGCCGGTGGCGCCCTTGCCCGGATCGCCGTTCTTGGTGCTCCACGCCACCTGCCCGGTCTTGGCATCAAGCGCGACCAGCGTGGTGTCCGCCTGGTGCAGGAAGATCTTGCCATCGCCATAGGCCACGCCGCGGTTCACCGTATCGCAGCACATCACGGGAATGACGTTCGGATCCTGCTTCGGCTCGTACTTCCAGACGATCTTGTTGTCCTGCGAAAGGTCAAGAGCATAGACCTTGTTCGGGAACGGCGTATGGACGTACATCATGTTGCCGACGATGAGCGGCCCGCCTTCGTGGCCGCGCAGCACGCCGGTCGAGAAGGTCCAGGCCACCTGGAGCTTGCCGACATTGGACGCGTTGATCTGGTCAAGCTTCGAGTAGCGTGTATTGGCGTAGTCGCCAGCCGGCTGCACCCAGTCCTTTGGGTTCTGCGACATCTTGATCAGTTCGTCGTTGGCGTATGCGCCGCCAGCGGCGAATGCCGCCATGGCGCCGAGACAGGTCGCGGATAGCACCTTGCGCATAGTGGACTCCTCCCAGGTGTGAGTTTTGAGGTGCCGCCGAAACGGCCCACTTCTTCCATTGTTGGTCCCTATCCCTATCCCGTCCGGGAATAGGAAACTTGCCCAAGAGCGAACCGTGTTTGCTCAATAGCGAAACCCAATTAAAATTTTTAATTGGGCGGCGGCGTCGCTGCGATGCTGCGAAGCATCATTGCGTGGGCGTGTTCCCAACTGCTTCTCCGCCCGGCTCCCGGCCCGAGGTTTCCCTTGACGCCGTCAAAACTAAGTTGGAGGATTGTCAAAGGGATATTGGGAAGAATCTGCGCAACTTCCCTGACGACTGCCTAAATTGGGTCCAAATGTCACGACGATCTGACCGACGCTCCGGCGGAGGTTGCGGCCTGTTCTCAAATCGGTGGCTGGGCAATGTCTGATATAGTTCGTTCACTCAGCACTTCCGGATTGGCGCCGAAAAAGCAGCTACAAACTTGGTCAGATGCGCTGACGGATCTCTGCGGCCAGTTCGATGTCGATCCACTCGAAGGTTCCTCGCTCGAGGGGCGGATCAACTACACCACCGTCTCGCAGCTGAAGCTGTGCCAGATCGAGGCAAGTCAGCATCGCATCGCGCATACGGTCTCGGGCACGAAGCTGAGCGAACATCCCTACGTCAAGATACTGTTCCAGACCTACGGCATCTCTCATTTCGAGCAGGCCGGCCGTCGCATCGACATCATGCCCGGCGACTGCCTCGCCTATGACGTCTCCTGCCCGCACACGATCGTCAGCCCGTCCTTGACCCGGCACGAGGTCGTGATCGTTCCGAAGGAACTGCTTCACGAGCGCGGCTTCCGCACCGCAAAGATGCTGCCGTGCAAGCTCTCTGCGCGCAACGGCACCGGCCGCATCGCCTACGACTTCGTGCATACCGCATTCGACGAAGCGAACAGGTTGTCGCCCTACAACGCCATCGGCGTCGCCGATTCGCTGATCGATCTGCTGCTGCTGCCGCTGCGCGAAGCCGACACGATGTTCGATCGCGTCGGTCCGGAGGCGATGTACATTCGCGCACAGGCATTCATCCGCGAGCATCTGCGCGATCCGGATCTGTGCATCGACCAGATCTCCGCGGCGCTCGGCTGCACCAAACGCTACCTGCACATGCTGTTCAGCGACAAGGGCATGACCGTCAGCGACTACATCTGGCGGGCGCGGCTATCGCACTGCCGGCAGGAGCTGGAGACCCAGCACGGAAAGACGATCACGGATGTTGCGTTTTCGTGGGGCTTTTCGAGCTCGTCGCACTTCAGCCGCGTGTTCCGGAAGCATTTTGGCGTCGTGCCATCGGCGATTCACAAGGCGCACGCCAACGATTCGGTGCCGGGCGCGTCCTGATCGAGCGCCCCAGCGCGCGGCAGACCGTTATCAGGCGTAGCGCTACCGCGACGCCCCTCCGCTCCTCGACGTCCAGCTTAGAACGTTGCTTTCAGCCCCGCATAGAAGGCACGCGGCCGCGCCGGGCTGACCGTGCGAGGGTCGGTGAAATCGGCGCCGCCATTGGCGAAATTAGGTATGTCCCCCTTGTCGAAGAACGTCCCATAGGTCGCGTAGCGATTATCGAAGATATTATCGACGCGGCCGTAGATCTGATACGTCTTGTTGATCTGGTACGAGGCGTGGAGGTTGAAAACCGAATATCCAGGCAGCCTCGCCGCCTGGTTGGATTCATCGCCGACAAAATACTGGCTGCCGACGAACAACGCATCGCCGCCGACCTTGAAGGCGTCGGTGACCGCATAGTCGAAGCCAAGCTTGACCCGGTTGCGGGGAATCGCCGGAATTCGGTTGCCGGGCAGAACCTGGATAAGGCCGGTCGCAGGATCGGCGAACGGGCTGTGCGAGTTGAGCTGCAGCGCGTTGAGGAAGCGCGCATCCACGAGGGCATAGCTTGCATAGAGCTGGAGCGTCTTCGACGTCAGGTTGACCTGCGCTTCGATGCCCTGACGCCGCGTGCTGCCGACGTTCTGGAAGTAGCCAAAGCCCTGTAGCTCACTGGGGATCGCCAGGATGTCGTCGGCATTGGTGGCGCGGAACGCTCCGACTTTCCATCCGAGTGTGCCGACATTCAGCTCCCTGGTCCCGCGGAAGCCCGCCTCAACGGTACGGGATACGACCTGCTTCAGCGGCGGATCCGCGATCAGGAAGGCCCCGACAATGCAGGGGCGCGCCGGGTCAGCGCACGCGAGCTCCAACGGGGTGGGCGCGCGATTGGCCTCTGAATACCCCGCATAGGCGGTCAGTTCCGGTGTGATCTTGTAGGTGCCGCCGATCATCGGATTGAAGCGGCTGAACGTATGACTGCCGTTGAGATCGGTGCCGATCAGGTCTTGCAGGTTGATGCTCGCATAATTGAACCGGCCGCCGGCCGAGATGGAGAACCTGTCCGTTACGTCGAACGTGTCGAGCGCATAGAGGCCGGTGTAGCGGTTGGTGGCACGCAGGGAGACCGGTCCGATGGAAATCGGTGCACCGGACGGGCCGAGGAATATGCCGCTGCCCGTGACCACGTAGTTTGATCCGATCGTGCCCAATTCCGCGGTCGCCCCGAAACGGGTAACGCCGGAATCGAAGCTGGTGCCGATCATGAACTGGTTGTTGTGCCCGAACAGCTGGTCGGTATTGGTCGCCTGCAGGGTTGCCCCCGTGGTCGTCGAACGGGTGGTCGTCCGGTCGATCTGCCCCAGCACCGCCGTGTCCGGGAACGGATTTGCGAGCTGGACTCCGTTGAGGCCGTTCGCCGGTGCTCCCGGCGCGGCGTCCTCGTTGAAGCAAAGCAGCGTCGCATCCGCGGCACAGGGCCCCGTCTCAGTCGGATTTCCGTCCACCGTCTTCTGCTCGAACCTGCGGACGCGCGCCGAGCCTTCGACCGTCCAGGTCGGCGACACTTCGACTTTCCCGGTCAGATTGGCATAGGCAACGCGGTTGTCATGGGTCTGCGGTGTCGTATAGGTCGCGCCCCAATAATTCTGCAGCAATTCCACGGGGACCGCGGCGGTGGCGCCAAAATTGTTCTTGGCGGCGCCGAAGTTGAGGTGGAACTCGCTGCTATCCGTCCGGTAGCCGACATCTCCGTAAAAGCGGCGGATTTCGGATTTCGAAAAATTGCGATAGCCGTTGTCGCGCAGGCCTTCGAGTGCGCCGTAGACCGACCAATTGCCATACTGCTGGCCGTACTGCGCTGAACTCTGGATGCGCCCGAACGAGCCGCCCATCGTGTTGATTTCGGCCCCTTTGTAGTTGAAGCCGTCCTTCATCAGTACGTTGACGGCTCCGCCAAGCGCATTGAGGCCGAATGCCGGGTTATTGGTCACGACCGTCACCGACCTGATCGCCGCCGTCGGGATCAAATCCCAATTGACGGTATCGCCAAAAGCTTCGTTGATGCGCGCCCCGTTCTGGTAGACCGCCAGCCCCTGCGGCGTGCCCGCCACCGGAGATGCGACAAAGCCGCGAAACTCGATATCCGGCTGAAAGGGGTTGCCGGTGGTATCGCTGATGATGATGCCCGGCACCTGCTGCTGCAGCGCATCAGCGATATTCAGCGAACCCGTACGCGCGATCTGCCCGGCGCCGACGGCGTTGATGGCCGCGGGCACCTTGTCGACATCGGTTCCCGAGCCGGCCGTCGGCGTTGGCGCGGTCGGATAGACATAGACCCTGCGCACATTCCTGGCGGCGGCACGAGGCGCACCTCTGCTGCGGGCCGGCTTGGCGCTCGTCGCCGGTGCTACAACCTCAATGGCCGGCAGAACTTCGCTATCGCCGGACGCGGCCTGGGCCTGGGCACCCTCATTTCCCGGAATTAGACATAGCGATATTGTCCCGACCACCAGGAACCGAGCGCCCATTGTGTTTCATCCCCATTCCCTTCCGGCCACTGGTACCCCGCCGGTCGGTTGCGGACGATCTTAAGGCGCATCGCTCAGCTTGCGCACCATTCAAAACGTCTCGTTCGCCAATATCTCTTTTCCCGGTCGACACCGGGAGAAATTCCCGGATCAGCCGCGCGCGTCACTGGGAATCACGGCTTCCACGGTTACGCCGCCGTCTCCGGAAGCGATCGTGAGCGAACCGCCCAAGGCCAGAATTCGCTCGCGCATTCCCGTGAGCCCGAAGCCGAGCTTGTGATCCGGCCGCAATCCGCTGCCATTGTCGCTGATACGCACCAGCGCGCCGCTTCGGCTGTCGCGGATCGATCCCGATGACAGTTCGGTCGGTTCAACGGTGACGTTGACGCTGGTCGCGCCGGCGTGGCGAAAAACGTTGGTCAGTGCTTCCTGGATGGTGCGATAGATCGTCAGATCGGCGGTCTCCCCGCTCTCGCCGAGCGACGGTGAAATCGACGTCGCGATTGCGACGCCTGGATGCGACTCAGCCCACAGACGCAGCAGCGCTCCGAGCGCGTCGCGAAGTCCGAGCTCCATCAATCCCACCGGCCGCAGCTTTTCAAGGACCCGCCGGTTGGTTTGCTGCAGGGCATTCACCTGCTCCAGAATGGCGCCGCCATGCTTTCGCGTGGCTTCCGCATTCGGCTCTCCCGTATCCACCGTCCGCGTCAGCGCGCTGGCATGCGCCCGCAAGGCAAAGAGATGCGGCCCAAACTCGTCATGCAGCTCGCGCGCAATCTCCTTGCGTTCGACGTCCTGCAACGAGACGACACGTTCGGCCAGACGCCTTTTGTCGTCGACCGCGTTGCCCAGCGTCGCCGCAAGATGATTCAACTTGTCGCAGATGGCGGCTAGCTCGGGCGGACCATCCGGCTTTACGCGCGTGTCGTAACCGCCCGCCTCGATCTTCGTCATCGCGTCGGAAAGCGTCATGATCGGCGCCAGCGCCCGGCTGACGACCCTGCTGGTAATGAGAAAAAGAACGATGGCGATCGCCGAGCCGATCTGGAGCTGGGAGACAATGCCGTCCCAGATCTCGCTCATCTCGTCGTTCGGATGAGAGGTGATCAGGAGCGCGCCCGGCTTTCCCCTGACCGAAATTGGCACAGTGACGGTGGTCTTTTCGGGATGCACGAGCGCGACGAACCAGGCCGGAGGCGAGCGGGCATCGTCGGCGCCGCCTGAACGCTCGCCGTTTCCAGATACCTCCGCCGCATCGCCCTGCCGCGTGATGCTCACGTGACGCAATCGGTTGAGGTCGCGAACGATTTGGGTCAAACGTGCATCCGGGTCCGGCGCCTCATCCAGCCCCGCAACGATGGTCTCGACGAACTCGCGCGCCAGCCGCGTGACGCTTTGATCCTCGGCCTGGACGCGCGGCCCCGCTTCAAGAACAAGCCGCGCAATGTTGATGGCCAGACCCAGCGTGAGCACCAGCGCAAGCAGCAGGTTGATCCGGGCGCGTAAGGAAAATCGTTGCCACATGACTGAAGTCCACGAGTACGGCGTCCATGGTTCCGCCGAAGGAAGCGTTGACAGATAGAGGGAGGCGGCTATCTAATCGAACCGTACAGCAACATCGCGCGGGTTACATGATCCGTCGATGGGTGAGCTTCGCGGCGGCGGTGATCTGATGCGGTGCAGCAAGTGGATTGACGCAGCTATCGGAGGCCTCGGCCAATGCGCGTTCTGATCGTCGACGATCATCGCATCGTTGCTTCGGGCTGCCGTGCGCTGTTCGCGGACGATCCCGACATCGACATATTGGAAGCCGCCGACGCAGAAAGCGGCGAACGCGTGTTCAGCGAACAGCGCCCGGACATCTCGGTTCTCGACATCAACCTGCCGACGGTATCCGGGTTTGAACTGGCGCGCCGCATCCTCGGGCACGATGCGTCTGCGCGCATCATCATATTCAGCATGAATGACGACCCGGTATTCGCCAAGCGCGCCATCGAAGTCGGCGCCAAGGGTTACGTGACCAAAACCGGAGATCCGCAAGACCTCGTCGAGGCCATTCGCGAGGTCGGAAACGGCGGCGTTTATCTGCCGCCCGCGATGGCGCGGAGCATCGCCTTCGCCGGCGCCTCGTTCGCGCAGAGCCCGCTTTCAAAGCTGACGTCGCGCGAGATGGAGATATTACGGCTGCTCAGCGCAGGCAAAAGCCTCTCTGAAATCGCCTGGATGATCCACTCCTCCTACAAGACGGTCGCCAACACGTCCTCGATCATGCGCCAGAAACTCGGCGTGCGAACCTCTGCCGAACTGGTGCGGCTGGCCATCACCAACGGCGTCGGCTAACGACAGCACAGCGCTAAGTGGCAAAGGCATGACAATTCAAACCGTTTCGACCAACGAGGCCCATGGCGGCGTTCAAGGTGTCTACCGGCACGCCAGCCGCGAGACGCAGACCGACATGACTTTCTCCGTCTATGTCCCTTCGCATGGCGCGGGCGCCAAGCTGCCGGTGGTCTATTATCTCTCCGGCCTGACCTGCACCCACGCCAATGTGACGGAGAAAGGCGAATTCCGCCACGCCTGCGCCGAGCTGGGGCTGATCTTCGTCGCGCCCGACACCAGCCCGCGCGGCGAAGGCGTGCCGGGCGATCCCGCCAACGCCTATGATTTCGGGCTTGGTGCGGGTTTCTATGTCGATGCGACACGCGAGCCGTTTGCGCGCAATTATCGCATGTGGAGCTACGTCACGGATGAATTGCCAAAACTGATCGGCGATCATTTTCCCGTCGATCCTGTCAGGCAATCCATCCTTGGCCACTCCATGGGCGGTCACGGCGCACTGACCGTCGCGCTGCGCCATCCCGGCCGCTATCGCGCGGCAAGCGCGTTTGCACCGATCGTCGCGCCCTCGCAGGTGCCGTGGGGCATCAAGGCGCTCGGCGGCTATCTCGGCAGCGACCGGCAAGCCTGGCGCAAGCACGATACCGTCGCACTGATCGAGGATGGCGCGAGGGTGCCCGATCTGCTCGTCGATTACGGCGATGCCGATCAGTTTCTCACCGAGCAGCTCCGGCCGGAGCTGCTGCAGGCCGCCTGCGAGAAAGCGAACATCCCCCTCACCCTGCGGCGGCAGCCCGGCTATGACCATAGCTACTACTTCATCTCCACCTTCATGGCTGATCATCTGCGCTGGCACGCCGAGCGCCTGAAGGGCTGAAACGCCGCAACAGAATTGAGTTGCAAGCCAAGACCATTCGGTCATGCTTCAAGCCACAAGGTCTTCCATCCCGTGAAATCGAGAGGACCTGTCAGGGAGAAATCATGATCCGATGGTTGGTCGCTGTGACCTGTTTGAGCATCGCGGCCACCCCTGTGCACGCGGCCGACCCTATCGAGATCGGCATCGGCTATCTCGGCAACGCCGGCGTCAGGCCGAAATTGTCGCTGGTCGAGCAGCCGGCCGAGAATGACGGGATTGCGGGCGCACGCCTCGCCATCGAGGACAACAACACCACGGGCAAGTTCCTCAATCAGCAATTCAAGCTGGAGGAAGTCCGGCTGAAAGACAATGAGGACGTCGCCAAGGCCGCGGTCTCGCTTGCCGAGCGAAACGGCTTCATCATCGCCGATCTTTCGGCGGACGATCTCCTGAAGGCCGCCGACGCGCTGCGCGATCGCGGAACGCTGCTGCTCAATGCCGGTGCGATCGACGATCGGCTCCGCGAGCAGGATTGCCGCGCCAACGTCATCCATGTCGCACCGACCCGCTCGATGCTCGCAGATGCGCTCGCGCAATACCTGGTGTGGAAGCAGTGGAAGCGCTGGCTGTTCGTCGTCGGCTCCCATGACCAGGACAGGCTTTACGCCGATGCCTTGCGCCGCGCGGCGACGCGCTTCGGCGCCAAGATCGTTCAGGAACGAATCTTCGAGGACACCGGCGGCGCGCGGCGCACCGACAGCGGCGTCACCCTGATCCAGCGGCAGATGCCGGTGTTTACCCAGCAGGCGCCGGCCTACGACGTCCTCGTGGCGGCCGACGAAAGCGAGGTGTTCGCCTCCTACCTGCCCTACCGCACCTGGGACCCGCGCCCGGTGGCCGGCTCGGCGGGGCTGGTTCCGACCAGCTGGCACGCCGCGCAGGATCAATGGGGCGCGGTCCAGATCCAGAACCGGTTTGTGAAGTTGAACTCGCGGCAGATGACCGCATTGGACATGCAGGCCTGGACAGCCACACGCATGATCGGCGAAGCGGCGTCGCGCACCAAGTCCGGCGATCCGAAGGCGGTCGCGGGTTTCCTCAAGGGACCCGAATTTTCGATCGCCGCGTTCAAGGGCCGGCGGCTGACGCTGCGCGACTGGAATCTGCAGCTTCGCCAGCCGATCCTGCTGGTCGATGGACGCATGGTGGTTTCGGTTTCGCCGCAGGAGGGATTTTTGCACCAGGTATCGGAACTCGATACGCTTGGCGTCGATCGTCCTGAAACCAAATGCAAGCTGCGCTGAGGGAGGAGAGATTGCATATGTGGCGATGTTGCCTCGTTTCCGGAATGGCTGTGTGGCTGGCGACCGTGGTCCCCGCCTCGGCCTTCATCGCCTATGTCTCGAATGAAAAGAGCAACACCGTATCCGTGATCGATACGAACAGCTGGACCGTCACCAAGACCATCAAGGTCGGTCAGCGGCCGCGCGGCATCGAGTTCACGCGCGACAGCAAGTTCGTATTCGTGGCGGTGGGCGACGATGACAGCATCCAGGTCATCGACGTCGCCAAGCAGGAAATCGTCGACACGCTTCCCTCCGGTCCGGACCCCGAACTGTTCGCCCTCGATGCCGACGGAAAAATCCTCTACGTCGCCAACGAAAACGACAACACGGTGACGATCATCGATGTCGAGAAGCGCACCCGGCTCGGCGAAATCCAGGTCGGCGTCGAGCCGGAGGGCATGGCCATCAGCCCGGACGGCAAGACCCTGATCAATACGTCCGAAACCACCAACATGGCGCATTTCATCGACACCGCGACGCGGCAGATCGTCGCCAACGTGCTGGTCGATGCGCGCCCGCGCTTCGTCGAGTTCAAGCGCGACAATTCCGAAGTCTGGATATCGTCGGAGATCGGCGGCACCATTTCGGTGATCGATCCGGCCAAGCGGGAGGTGACCAAGAAGATCACCTTCGAGATTCCCGGCCTGCGAAGCGAGGCCATTCAGCCGGTCGGCATCGGCATGACCAAGGACGGCAAGACCGCCTTCGTCGCGCTTGGCCCCGCCAATCGCATCGCGGTCGTCGATGCCACCACGCACAAGGTCACCAAATATCTGCTCGTCGGTCAGCGGGTCTGGCACATGGCATTCACGCCGGATGAGAAATATCTGATGGTCACCAATGGCGTTTCGAATGACGTCTCGGTGATCGACGTCGCCGCGCAAAAGGTCATCAAGACCATCCAGGTCGGTGAGCTGCCCTGGGGAATCACGATTGCACAGCCATGACGGCCACTGACGCACCTTCCGCCGGTCAGGACATGCGGGACATCCCTTCCCGGCCCGAGACCGCACCGATGCCTGCCCTGTCGGTCGACGGCGTCAGCCATGCCTACGGCGCGCGGCGCGCCCTGATCGACGTCGGCTTTTCTGTGGCCCCGGCAAGCTTCACCGCGCTGCTCGGCCTGAACGGCGCCGGCAAGAGCACGCTGTTCTCGCTTGTTACCCGGCTGTTCGGCATCCAGCACGGACATATCGGAATTTTCGGCCACGACATCGCGCGTTCTCCCGGCGAAGCGTTGCGGCTGCTCGGCGTGGTGTTTCAGCCCCGCACGCTCGATCTCGACCTCTCGGTAACGCAGAACCTGCTCTATCACGCCGCGCTGCACGGCATCGGCCGGCGCGAGGCCCGCGCGCGGAGCCAAGAGGTGCTGGCCCGTATTGGCCTTGCCGACCGTGCCGCCAGCAAGGTGCGCGACCTCTCCGGCGGCCAGATGCGAAGGCTGGAAATTGCCCGGGCGCTGCTGCACCGGCCGCGCCTGCTGCTGCTCGACGAGGCAACCGTCGGCCTCGACGTCAAGGCGCGCGCAGACATCCTCAGCCATGTCCGCCAGCTCGTGGCCGAACAGGGCATCGGCGTGCTGTGGGCGACGCATCTGTTCGACGAGATCGGCGCGAGTGACGATCTCGTCGTGCTGCATCAGGGCCGGGTATTGGCCAAGGGCAAGGTGGCACACGTCATCGCCGATGCCGGCGGCAGCGACATCAACACGGCCTTCATGCGGCTGACCGGCTCCGCCGGGCAGGACGGAGGCCAGGCGTCATGACGTCTGAAACCATCACGCCTGCCAGAACCGGCTTCTCGCCCGCCGAATATTTCACCTGCCTGAGCGGCATCGTGTGGCGCGAGGCGCTTCGGTTCCTGCACCAACGCGAGCGCTTCATCTCCGCGCTGGTGCGGCCCCTGGTGTGGCTGTTCATCTTCGCCGCCGGCTTCCGGCAGGTGCTCGGCCTCTCCATCATCCCGCCCTATGAGACCTACATTCTGTATGAGGTCTACATCGCGCCCGGCCTGATGGCGATGATCCAGCTCTTCAACGGCATGCAGTCCTCGCTCTCGATGGTCTACGACCGCGAGATGGGCAACATGCGGACCTTGCTGGTCAGCCCGCTGCCGCGATGGTTTCTGCTCTCCTGCAAGCTTCTGGCGGGAACCGCGGTCTCGCTGCTGCAGGTCTACGCCTTCCTGCTGATTGCCTGGTTCTGGGATATTGCGCCGCCGCCGTCAGGCTATCTCACGGTGCTGCCGGCGCTGGTGCTGTCCGGCCTGATGCTCGGCGCGCTCGGGATGCTGATCTCGTCCGGCATCAAGCAACTCGAGAATTTCGCAGGCGTGATGAACTTTGTCATCTTCCCGATGTTCTTTGCCTCGTCGGCGCTTTATCCGCTATGGCGTATCCTGGAGAGCAGCCCGCTGCTCTACTACGTCTGCCAGTTCAATCCGTTTACGCATGCCGTGGAACTGATACGCTTCGCACTGTACGGACAGATCAGCTGGATCGCGCTCGCGGTCGTCGGCGGCTGCACGGTCGCCTTCATGGTCGGCGCCATCCTGGCATATGATCCATCGCGCGGCCTGATCCGCCGCGGGCCGGCCGGAGGCGAGACATGAGATATCGGACCGCGATCGCCCTGTGGCTCGCCGTTACGGCGGCGAGCACAATGGCCCACGCCGCCGACCCGCGCTATCCGGACTGGCCATGCACCCAGGCCAAGGTGCCGGAGATTTCGCTTGCCGCGGTATGGGCCGGTCCGCCGCTCGACGACGTCACCGGCAAGTGGAAGGACGATGCCAAAATTGGCGCGCTGGTCGCGAAACTCGCGGCAAGACGGACCCCGCTTGAGGATGCGCAAAAGGCAATCACGGATTATCTGAACGGTGCATCCGACAAGACTTCAAGCGGAAAGCTGCTGTTTGCCGGCCTGTTCGATACCCTCAACGCCCAGCGCGCCCAGGTCATGAATGGGCTGGAGCGCGTTACCCGCAAGCAGCGCGAGGCGGCGGACAAGATTCGCTCGGACACGCTTGCACTGCAGGCGCTGCAGGGTGAGGCGCAGCGCGACCAGGCCAAGATCGACGAACTCGGCAATCAACTGGTGTGGCAGACGCGCATCTTCGAAGACCGGCGCGGCGTCATCAAGTTCGTCTGCGAGGTGCCGACGGCCATCGATCAGCGCCTGTTCGCCCTCGGCCGCACGATTCAGCAGGAAATAGAATAGCGGCTGGCGTCTGGAGATTGGGTTCAGTCGATCGCCTGGGGCCGCTCCGGCCACTTGACGGCTACTTTGCATGGGGTTGTTTTCGATATTTTGTTTGGGCGGTCAACGCGGCGCGGAGATCCCCTCGACCGTCCGCGGCTCAGGTTGCGACGCCACCAATTCCAGGCCGGCCCGTTCCCAGCCATCGGTCCCTTCCGGGTACCACGCCACGTTGGAATAGCCGTAGGTCCGGATTCGCTTTGCCGCGTTCCACGACATCCAGCAATCGGCCATGCAGTAGATCACGACGAGCGCCGCGCTGTTGCCCGCCGTCGCGCGGACGAGCCCGCGTTTCAGATACTCCTCCGTCGAGGCCGCGAGCTTTCCGTAGCCGGTATCCGGCAGCCAGATGCTGCCGGGAATGTTGAGCCGTGGCTGGTCGCGCCAGATGGTGCCTGCGGGGAGATTTTGTGGCTTCGGCGCGCGCGGCATGACGTCGACGAAGGCGCCCGCCTTTGCCCGCCAGATCGCTTCGGCCTCCGCGGTGGTCAGAACCCGCACCCCGGCAAGGGTCGCGGGGACCGGCGCACGGTAATCTTCCGTGCGATACCCATCCGGCTCGGCAGGTTTTTCCTGCGCGATTGCAGGGATGACGAAGGCAAATGCCGCGAGGATCAGACCTGCGAGCGCCTCTCTCATTGCGCTTTCGTTGCCGTCTCCGCGCCGATCGGCCGGTCGTTCTCGTCCAGCAAGGGAACGCCGAAGTCCAACAGTATCTTGTTGATGGCGGGCTGGTTCTCCTGGATCAGGCGATTGAGCAGCCGTTTCCAGTTCTGGTCAGCGCCCCGCACCCCCATGCCGATGCGATATGCCAGTCGCGGACCGGTCTTTTCCTTCACCAGCGGCGTGACATGGAGCGGCGGGTTGGCCTTCTTCGCATGGAAGCCCGCCATCGGCCCCCAGAGAATGCCGGCGTCGATCTGGCCCGACATCAGGTCGGCAATCATGGCCTCTGCCGACGAGTCCAGGCGGGTATCGACCATCAACGGATATGGCTTGGCGTTCGCCATCAACCCGTTGACTGCCATGTTGGTGGCGGGCGGCGTGCCGGCCACAATGCCGATATGCTTGCCTTTCAGCCGCTCGTCTTCGAGCGTCGCAACGTCTTCGAGGCCACTGCCCTGCTTGGCGACCAGCGCATACGCGGTCCGATAATAGGGATTGGTGCCCTGAACGAGATCGTCGCCTTGCGGAAAGCCCATGATGACGTCGCAGCGATGGGAGCCAAGTGTCATCCGGACGAAGCCCGTCGCCTGCGGGAAGTAGGTATAGTCCAGTTTCTTTTGCAGCTTCTCGGCGAACAGCTCGGCGAGCTTGTTCTCCAGCCCCTCGCCCTTGTCGTTGGAGAACGGCAAATTGTGCGGGTCGGCGCAGACGCGCAGCACCTTGGGATCGACGAGCTCGATCGACAGATCGCCGCCTTCCTTGATCTGCGCGTGCGCATCATCGCGCCCGAACAACACCGCGAGCACCGCCAAAGTCGAAATCGCCAGCCAGCGCTGCTGTCCGGCACATGTCATTGAAAGCTGCTGCACTTCCGGCTCGCTATTGTTGCCAACCCGCAAGAGATATCGGCAACCCGGACGAACGAAGTTCCGTTGAAGCCGCAGACAAGCAAAATGCTATGCTTGTCAACTAGGGCGCGCAACAGGAATAATCCCGGCAAACTCATCGCCGTGCTGCGGCGCAAACGCAGTTCGCGATGAAACGTCGAATTGCCGGCTGCGCTTCGCGAGGAGACGAAGGCCGAAACATGGCTCATCCCACATTGATCCTGGCCGCGCTCGCAACGATCGCTGCGGCCTCCGCCTCGTTCGCACAGCAACAGCCGCTGCCGGTCACTTCCATTGCGGACGGCGTATTCGTGCACAATGGCCTGACCGCGCAGATGACGCGCGAGAACGCCGGTGCGATCGCCAATGTCGGCTTCATCGTCGGCGACGAGGCCGTCGCCGTGATCGATACGGGCGGCAGCCTCCGCGAGGGCCGGCAATTGATGGCCGCCATCCGCGCGCGGACCGGCAAGCCGATCCGCTATGTCATCAATACGCACGGCCACCCCGATCACGTTTTCGGCAATGGCGCTTTCGTGCAGGATGGAACGACCTTTGTCGGGCACCTGAACCTGCCGCGGACGCTCGCGACGCGCGGGCCATTCTATCTCGATGCATTCCGCCGCACGATGGGCGATGAGTTGATCGACGAGATACGCATCGTACCGCCGACCCAGCTCGTGAGCGGGACGCTGACGCTCGATCTCGGCGCGCGTCCCCTCGTCGTGCGGGCGTGGCCCGCCGCGCATAGCGATTGCGACCTGACGGTGTTCGACGAAAAATCCGGAACCCTGTTTGCGGGCGATCTGGTGTTTCTGACCCATACGCCGGTGCTCGACGGCAGCATCCGCGGCTGGCTCCGCGTCCTCGGCGAGCTTGCCGCCCTGCCCGCGCAGCGCGTGGTTCCCGGCCACGGCCCGGTGAGCGGATGGCCGGCGGCGCTAGCCGACGAGCGCCGCTATCTCGAAACGCTGGCTTCGGACATCCGAGGGCTCGTCGCCCGCGGCGAGCCGATCGCGGCGGCAGCAGGAAAGGCTGCAATTTCCGAGCGAGCGCGATGGGAGTTGTTTGACGATTTCAATGCCCGCAACGCAACTGCAGCATTCTCGGAAATTGAATGGGAATAGCGCGCGCATTGCCCTATATTGCCGCCGTTGCTTGCATCCCCGCGAAGGTGGTGACCATGCCCGGATATCTTTTCCGACTGTTCGGCATCGCCGGCGTCCTGCTGGTCGGAGCACCGCTGGCGCTTTTGGCCGCGCCGGGCGTCAATGATCCCTGGCCCGGCCTGGTCCAGGACATCTTCAACAACCGTCCGATGAACGATGGCAGCGATGTGATCGGCATCGAAATGCCGGTTCGTGCCGAGGATGCCGCCATCGTCCCGGTCACCTTGCGAACCAAGCTTTCACCAAGCGACAGCCGGCAGGTGCTCAGCATTACGCTGGTGATCGACCAGAACCCCGCACCGATGGCGGCCAAATTCCAGCTCGGGCCGGATGCGAAAGTGTCCGAGATATCCACCCGTGTCCGCGTCAACAATTACACCGACGTGCACGCGGTCGCCGAGCTATCTGACGGCAAACTTTATATGGCGAAAACCTATGTGAAAGCGTCGGGCGGCTGTTCGGCCCCTGCTGCCAAGAACGCCGAGGAGGCGAGCGCCAGGATTGGCCAGATGCGCTACCGGCAGTTCGCGAAAGCCGGCGAAGGGCCCGCCAGCGGCGTCCGCGAGGCCCAGGTCATGATCGGACATCCCAACAATTCCGGCCTGCAGATGGACCAGCTCACGCAGCTCTATGTCCCGGCCTTCTTCATCAATGAGCTGCGGCTCTGGCAGGACGACAGCCTCGTCCTGACGATGGAAGGCGGCATCTCGATTTCGGAGGATCCCAATATCAGGTTCACCTACGTATCCAATGGCGCCAAACATTTTCGCGCCGAGGCAAAGGATACCGAGGGACACGTCTTCCAGCGCGATTGGCAGGTCGACAATTCCGGGATGTGATTCCGGCTGCGCCGCGCGCCCTTAGAAGCAGCGCACTTCCGCTTCCGCCTGCGCCCGCCTGAGCTCGTTGAGCGCCGTCGCCGCCTGCTCCGAGGTGCGGAACTGGCTGCCCAGATTGCCGCGAACCTGGGACATGCTGAGCACGGTTTCAGCCGTGACATAGCGCGCGTAAGGGACCAGCGAAGCCACGACATCGATCGAACAGGAGCATTGCTCGATCGCCTGCCGCGTCTCGCCGTTCGCCTTCAGGCAGCCGAAGACGTACTCGACGCGCGCGGACGTCGGGTAATCGTTGATCTCCTCGGCCTGCGCGATTCCCGCCATCGTCGGCAGCACCGCCAATGCGGCGACAATACGTCGTACCGATCGGGCAAGCGTCATCGTCTTCCTCCAGCTACCAACCGTGCAAGCTATGCTATGACTGATCCGTTGAAAAGCGGACGTTCGAGGAAGCGGTTCAAGGTCCATGATGCATTTTGTTCGCATGCTGTTTGCCACGGTTGTTTGGGTCACGCTCGGCGCGTTTTGCAGCGCCGATGAGTTGCGCGTTGCGGTGCAGAAGACCGGAACATTCGCCTGGGAACTCGCCGTGATCCGCGCGCATGACCTCGACAAGCAGGCCGACCTCTCGGTCAAGGTTCTTGAGCTGGCGAGCCCCGAGGCGGGCAAGATCGCGCTTCGCGCCGGGAATGCCGACATTGTGGTCACCGACTGGCTCTGGGTGTCGCGCGAACGCGCCCTTGGCGCCAAGCTGACGTTCTATCCCTATTCGAGCGCGCTCGGGGCCGTGATGGTCCCTGCCTCCTCACCGATCCGGAGCCTTTCCGATCTCAAGGGCCGCAAGCTCGCCGTCGCGGGCGGTCCGATCGACAAGAGCTGGCTGCTATTGCAGGCGCGGCTGAAACAGGAAGGCATCGACCTGAAGTCGGATGCAACAATCGCGTACGGTGCGCCACCGTTATTGACCGCAAAGATGCTCAGCGGTGAAATGGATGCGACCGTGAACTACTGGAATTTCTGCGCGAGCCTGGAAGCAAAGGGTTTTCGCCGTATCGCAGGCATTGAGGACCTGCTGCCAAAGCTAGGCGCCAAAGGCCGCACCGCGATGCTCG
>Ga0102590_1002578_pt1 | contig 20947 bp, 22 predicted proteins | sample AraplaMF_Col_mMF_FD_76859 | JGI IMG/M metagenome (GOLD analysis project Ga0102590, IMG submission 76859) | Arabidopsis root microbial communities from the University of North Carolina, USA - plate scrape MF_Col_mMF | ecosystem: Host-associated > Plants > Roots > Endosphere | place: USA...
CGGAAGCAGCGCCAGTTGCTCCCGCAAATGAAGCGGCACGTGCGTTCGAAGACGTCATCGCAGGGATCGACCATACGCCAGGCGGCGTGAAGATGCCCGCCGCAAATGAGGGCTTCTCCTGGGAGTCCGCCGCCTTCGACGACTTGCCGCCGATTGAAAGCGGCAAGAAGGTTCCGATCAACGCCCATTTTGACGACGGCGATCTCTTCTCGGAAATTCATGGGACGCCGGCAGCAAAATCTGCCTCGGAAACCAATCCGGCCTGGCAGGAGGCAAAGCCACTTCGCGGATACGACAATCGTGGCGTCGTTGCCGAGGATGATGACGGCATTCCGGCAGCCGATCTTGACAGTGCGGTTGCTGCGAAGTTCCAGGGCAAAAACCTCCGTATGGAGCCGAAGCGCCGCCGTTTCGGCATCGGCTCCATCGTAACGATTCTCATTGCGCTGGGCGTGGTCGGTGGTGGCGGATATGCCGCCTTGACCAATAAGGACGCGCTGTCGTCAATGGTGAAGAACCTCGTGAGCGCGGCTCCTTCGCAGGGCACGAAGAACGAGCAGACGCCCACCAAGCCCGGTGCGACAACGCCGCAGACCAGCGAGGCAAAGCCGGCTGAGGCAAACAAGGAAGTTGCTTCCTTGAATGATGGCGCTTCCGTCAACAACAAGTTCAACCAGCGGCTTCTTGTCGATGGTACAGAGGTGGACAGCGGCCCCGCTTCCGTTCCGGGAACGCCGACGGCCGAAGGAAAGTCGGTAGCCGAGCAGAACGTTGCAGCGGCGGATACGACCCCGCCAGTGACCTCGACGACGCCCGCAACGAGTGCCCCGCCTGCGACTGCGCCAGCGGCGACGACGCCAGCGGCGGCTGGAGCCACGCAAGCTGCGCCGGTAGGTTCCACCGAGAAGATGTTCCTATACGAGGAGCGGATCGGTCAGAGTTCGCCGACCGCCATCCAGGGGTCCGTCGTCTGGAGTCTCCAGCACGAGGCAGGTTCCGACGGCAGGCAGGAAGCGACGGTACAGGCGACTGTAACCGTTCCGGAACGCAATCTGTCGGCACAACTGACGTTCAAGCGCAACTCCGATCCGTCGCTGCCGGCCAGCCATATCGTCGAGGTGGTCTTCTCGCTGCCGCCGAATTTTGAAGGCGGCGCCATCGAAAGCGTTCAGCGTATTTCGATGAAGCGCACCGAACAGGATCGCGGCGACGCCCTGATTGCTGTGCCTGCAAAGATCACCGACGATTTCCACATGATCGCCCTTAACGACTATCCGGACGCGCGCAAGGCGAACCTCGATCTCCTTTCAAGCCGCGACTGGATCGATATTCCGATCACGTATCGCAACGGTCGCCGTGCACTTCTGACAATGCAGAAGGGCACTACGGGCGCTGAGGCGTTCAACGCCGCGATTAAGGAATGGGCCGCTTTCGGCGATGTATCGACCAGTCAGTAGGCGACTATCGAATCGACAAAAAGAAAGGGCGGGACCAAATGGTCCCGCCCTTTCTGTTCAAACTACGATCGAGCGTTACGCCGTCGCTTCCACCACCCGAACGGCCTTGGCGCGTTCGAGAGCTTCCTTGCGAACGGCGTCCTGAACCTTTTCGAATGCGCGGACTTCGATCTGACGAACGCGCTCGCGGCTGATGTCGAACTCCGACGAGAGGTCTTCCAGCGTTACCGGATCTTCAGCGAGACGACGCGCCTCAAAGATACGGCGTTCACGGTCGTTCAGAACGCTCATCGCCTTCGCCAGCATACGGCGACGGGTGTCGAGTTCGTCCTGCTCGATCAGAACCTCTTCCTGACTGTCATGGTCGTCGACTAGCCAATCCTGCCATTGGCCGGACTCGCCTTCCGAGGCCTTGATCGGTGCGTTCAGCGACGCGTCGCCCGACAGGCGGCGGTTCATCGAGACGACCTCCTCCTCGGAGACGTTCAGCTTGGTGGCAATCTCAGCGACGTGTTCCGGCTTCAAGTCACCGTCGTCAATGGCCTGGATACGGCCCTTGAGGCGACGCAGATTGAAGAACAGTCGCTTCTGATTGGCGGTCGTACCCATCTTCACCAGGGACCAGGAACGCAGGATGTATTCCTGGATCGAGGCCTTGATCCACCACATGGCATAGGTGGCAAGACGGAAACCGCGTTCCGGATCGAACTTCTTGACGGCCTGCATCAGGCCGACGTTCCCTTCGGAGACGACTTCGCCGATCGGCAAGCCATAGCCGCGATAGCCCATCGCGATCTTCGCAACGAGGCGCAGGTGGCTGGTGACGAGTTTGTGTGCGGCTTCGCGATCGCCGTGTTCCGCATAGCGCTTCGCGAGCATATATTCCTGCTGCGGCTCCAGCATCGGGAACTTGCGAATCTCGTCGAGATAACGATTGAGACCGGCTTCGCCGGCGGTAATGGACGGCAAGTTATTTCGGGCCATAAAAGCACCCTCCTATCTGAATTCCGGTTCCCGATGGAACGCGCCCCTGCGTCGAAAGGCAAACCGGGACGTGCGGCTTTATCCAAGCCCGCACTAAGTCAATGTACAGATAAGTATGGCGGAACAGGGGTTCAAGGCCGCACGCCCTTTCACGAAGGCGTTACTCCGGCTAGGCCCTTAGGGCGTTTGCCAGTTCCTCCATGTCCTCTGGCAGTTGCACTTCGAAGTGCATAACCTCGCCGGTGCGCGGGTGCTCGAATTGCAGCAGGTAGGCGTGGAGCGCCTGTCTTCCGAAGGCGTTCACAGTCTTCCTGGCAGCATCCGGAAGCAGGTTTGCCTTGGTTTTGAAACCTGCTCCGTAGACCGTATCGCCGAGCAGCGGGTGGCCGATATGTGCCATGTGCACGCGGATCTGATGGGTGCGGCCGGTTTCGAGGTGGCACTCGACAAGCGAGGCAAGTGATGTCGCGTCGGGGTTCTCATGGAAGCGCTCGAGAACTTCGTAGTGCGTGATTGCCTCGTCGGCATCCTGCGTTTCGGGCCGCTTCACGGCTCGGCGCGTACGGTCGCCGACGGAGCGGCCGAGCGGGGCATTGATGGTTCCGGTCAACGAGCGAGGACGGCCCCAGACGATCGCCTGGTAGGCACGCTCCAGCGGCATGGTCCGCCCGTGATCGGCAAACTGAAGCGACAGGTGGCGATGAGAGATATCGTTCTTGGCGACGACCATTACGCCCGTGGTGTCCTTGTCCAGCCGGTGGACGATGCCCGGACGACGCACGCCGCCGATGCCCGACAGACTGTCCCCGCAATGATAGATTAGCGCGTTGACGAGTGTGCCCGTCCAGTTGCCAGCCGCGGGGTGCACCACCAGGCCAGCCGGTTTGGAGATGACGATGACGTCGTCGTCTTCGTACAGAATATCGAGCGGGATATTCTCACCCTGCGGCGTCGGATCCTCAGGCTCAGGCAGCAGGATCTCAAAGGTATCGCCCGGACGCACCTTTTTCTGCGGATCGGCGACGACCTTACCGGCCACCGAGACCTGGCCTTCCTTGATCAGTACCTTCACGCGGCTGCGCGAAAACTCTTCGCCAAGCTGTGCCGTCATCCACGCGTCCAGACGGCCTTCAGCGTTCTCGTCAGCGGTGAGGACTTTTCTAATGCCGGATGCTTGTTTAAAGGGGTCGCTCAAGACGCTTCTTCTCCGAATGATTTATAGAACGGAACGCCACATATGACGAATATCCAGCCAGACGACGATCAGGACGAAAAGCCCCTTGATCCGGCGATGGAACGTGTCCGGCGCAAGATGATCCGCCTGCAGATCGTCTCAGGCATCATCATGTTCGTGAGCCTTATGGCTGTCTTCGGCGCCGTTGTCTACAAGACGATGCGGGCTCCTGCGAAGGAACCCGTGGCCGCAACATCCACGGCCGTTCCCTCCGATGCGCCGGTGCATGTGACGGCAACGCTGCCGCCGGGTTTTGTCATCCACTCCTCGTCGCTCTCGGGAGGCCAGATCATGTTCTTCGGGGCCACAGCCAACGGAATTAAGAAGTCGCTTGTCGTCGACATCCTGTCGGGGCACATTGTTGCCGATGTGACGATTAACGGCGGCTAGGGCGATGCCTTCTCGCCTCATAGCCATCGAGAGTGCCGACGATCCGCGCATCACCGACTTTCGTGACATTCGCGAGCGCGATCTCACCGGCCGGCATAACCGCTTCATCGCGGAGGGTACGGTGGTGCTTCGGCTGCTGGCGGAGGCGAGCCGCAGCGGCAGCTTTGCGACTGAAAAAGTGCTGTTGCTCAAGAACCGTGTCGATGGCGTCGCTCCAATCCTCGAGAGGCTACCGGACAATGTGCCGGTTTATGTCGCCGAGGCGGAGGTTTTGGACCGGATCGTCGGATTTCATCTGCATCGCGGCGTGCTGGCGCTTGGCAGGCGCGAGGTGGCTGAATTCGACCTTATCGACCGACTGCCGGCGCGTTCGTTGGTTCTCGTGGGATGCGGCATTTCCAACCATGACAATGCCGGGTCCATGTTCCGCAATGCGGCCGCCTTTAAGGCGGACGGTATCTTTCTAGACGAGACGTCGTGTGACCCGCTCTACCGGAAGGCACTGCGCGTGTCCGTCGGCTCCGTGCTCAGCGTTCCTTACGAACGGAAGGGCACGGCGCTTGACGTGCTGACACGGCTTGCGGCGAACGGCTTTTCAATCTGGACGCTTTCGCCCCGCGGCGAGACCGACATTCGGGCCATACCACCGGCGGAGCGCATGGCACTGGTTGTGGGTACAGAAGGCGAGGGGTTACCTCCCGCGGTGCTGGAGCGCTTCCGCAGCGCGCGCATCCCACAATCGCAAGGATTGGACAGCTTGAACGTGGCGACGGCAACGGGCATTGCTCTCTTCGCCATGTCATCGGCTGCAGCACTGATCTGATTTCAGCCCGGCTCGGACAAGATCGTGGCCGCGCGCTGCGCGAGGTTGATGCGCTCGCCATCCTGAGCGTCGGTGGCGTCCGGCAGAAGGTCGCGGATCGGCGAGGAGGGGCCTTCGTTGATGGCGGTCAACGCAACCATGCTTGCAGCGATGCCGGCGATCTCCTCGCGTATCGCGCCGTCGTGGCCAGAGTCGGATTTCGCTTTCAGAAGTTGTTCTGAGACGGCGGCACTGCGCTTGCGCACTTCGTCGCTCAGGCGCGCTGCAATCGCTGCGGTATCGAGTTCGGTTGTCATCGTTTCCTCTGTTGCCCGCTCCTGTGAAACCGAATCTGCGGTTACAGGCGGGAGGCCTGCGCTGCGGAGCGCGCGGTTTGCTTTGCGCAGTTCAGCGTTTACGGCCTTGACCTGTTCCTTCAGCTTGGCAATTTCCTGCTGGCGGCGTCCGAGGAGTGCATCCTTGTCGGCCACCGATGCCGCATCGCGGTCCGCCTGGTCCTTGAGCCGGATGACTGCGTGCTCGTGCTGGGCGAGCGCCTGCTCCGCATCCTTCGCGCGCTTCTGCAACAGGCTCACGTCCTGGCGAAGATTGTCCCGCTCGACGCGGATCGCGTTTGCTTTGAATGTCACACTCTCGATTTCGGTCTCGCGCGCCGCCAAATCGATCTTGAGATTGTCGGTCTGCTCTGCAAGCTTGTTGAGGCGCATGCGAAGAACGTCTAGCTCGCCTTCCTTGGCGGCGCTTGCCTGCTCGGCAATGTGAAGGCTGGTCTTCAGTTGGCTGATATAGTTCTCGTCCTTGCGCAGGTGCGAGCGCTGTTCCGCAGCTTCGACACTCATGTCGCTGATTTGGGCCTGCAGCCCACCGATCTCGGCGGCAAACCGTCCCGCATCGAGCGCCAGCGCGTCATGCTTCAGTTGCAGCGCCAGCGACTTTTCGCGCTCGCGCACCAGGTCCTGTGTGGTCTTGGCATTTTCCGCGGCATAAAGGGCCCGGACCATATCCTTCTGTGCCCGCACTTCCTGCGGGCTGAGCGGCATCGTCGCGCGCATCCGATTTTCCGTGTACCAGACAATGCGGCGGTGAACAGCAGGCGACACCAGGAAAACGAGGAACGCTGCCGTCAGGAAGCCCAATCCGAACAAGAGAGCATATTCGATCACGGCGTCGCCACGGCTTCCAGGGGTTGATTTGCGTCAGGACCAATGATTAAGCGGACCTGACGCGTTGGGCAAGTGGCGGAAAGGTAACGGCGAGCGAGAGTTCGCTGGCGCGGATGGAAATCAGAAAGGATTCCAGGTTGGGTTCGGCGTCACCTTGAGGTAGCCGACATTCAGTCCGAGGCGCGCGCCGACGCCGGTGCGGATCGGCACGACAAGCACGTTCTCGTTCTTGAGAAGAGTCATGCCGAAGCCAGCGATCACGAAGGCCTGACCGCTGACGCCGCCGAAGCGCGCGTATATGGCGTCTGTCGAGGGCAGGTCATAGACCAGCATCATGACTCGCGTGCCCTGACCGCCGTAATCAATGCCGAGCGACGGACCCTGCCAGTAGAGCGGATGTTCGCCAGCATTTTTTGTGTTCAACTGGCCCTCGCCGTATGTGAGGCCGGCGATGAAGGCGCCAGAGCCTTCCTGGCCGAGAATGTAGCCGTTCGGAAGGCCGTATTTCTGAAAGGCCGCTTCGATCACCTTGGCCAGCCCGCCACTCGTCGAGCCGAAAAACGAGTGCCCGGCGTCGACGATTTCCTGCATCGAATACTGGCCACCGTTGGACTGTTGCTGTGCCGTTGCCTTGGTCGGAACAAGGATGAGGGGCGAAAGGGTCAGCGCAACAAAGAGTCGGCAGATGGCGGAAAATCTTCCGAGGAAATGGGAGCGCATGGTGTCATCCGTTCATCATGGTCGGTACGATGAGCCGTTTCCGGCGTTTGATTCATTTTGCGCGTATGGTCTTAACAATCGGTTTACCAAATATGGTGTCATTATGGCGCCGAGTGCGGCCGCAAACTTCGCGCAATTTTGATGATGCAAGATAGACGGCGGAATGATCTTGCCGCCCCTGGAGACGATGATGTCGAAGAATCCAAACCTCACCCTGACCGGCCCGGACCTGGCAGCGCTTCTGTGCAGTCGCGTCTGCCATGACGTTATCTCGCCGGTCGGTGCAATCAACAACGGTCTGGAGCTTCTGGACGAGGGCGGCGCCGATGCCGACGCGATGGATCTTATCAGGACAAGCGCGCTCAACGCCTCTGTCCGTCTGAAGTTCGCCCGGCTCGCCTTTGGTGCTTCCGGATCGGTCGGGGCTTCGATCGATACCGGTGAAGCCGAACGCGCGGCAAAGGACTTCGCAGCCGCCGAGAAGAAGACCGAGGTTGTCTGGACTGGTCCGCGTGCGATCATCGCCAAGAACCGCGTCAAGTTGCTGCTCAATCTCTTCCTGGTGGCCTATTCGTCGATTCCACGCGGCGGCGTCATCGAAGTCACGCTTGAGAACCCCGAGCTTGACGCAAAATTCAAGATTGTCGCGAAGGGCAAGCTGATGCGCCTGCCGCCGAAATTCGTGGAGATTTCGATCGGGGAAATCGAGGAAGCCATCGATGCCCATTCGATCCAGCCGTATTATACGGTGCTGCTCGCTGACGAATGCGGCATGGCGCTCGGCCACGGCGCAACCACGGAAGAGCTGACATTTACCGCTGACGTTGTCGCTGTTTGATGAAGACCTCGGCCCGTTTCGGCTCGTCGAGGTAATAAATCCTTAGCCTAATGTTTCTATCCTTGGCTGGTATGACGCCAGCCGGGACAGAAGCTGGGGCAAGGAGCAGCCATGCAGAGGTTTATGATCGCCGACTCGTCGGATGTCGTTCGGAAGGTGGGAAAGCGCATCCTTTCCGAGCTCGACTTTATGGTCAGTGAAGCCTCGAGTGCCGTTGAAGCTCTCGCCAGCTGCCAGGTTCAACTCCCCGAATACCTCATCGTCGATTCCGGTATGGACAATGCACTCGAGCTGATTTCGACCATTCGCGGCATGGAAGGCGGCAAGGAGGTCAAGATCTACTATTGTGTGGTCGAGGCCGATCTCAAGAAACTGATGATGGGCAAGCGGGCAGGGGCGACCGATTTTCTCCTCAAGCCGTTCGACCGCAAGATTCTCACGGCCGTTTTCGGCAACCGTGCGATCGCCGCATAGTTTCCAAGATCTCTCAACCGACCGAAGCCGCCTCCGGCGGCTTTTCCATGTATCCAAAACGGCTTGCATGCCAAAAACAGAAATCCCGCCACAACGGACGGGATTTCTTTAAGCTTGGCAAAGGGGATGAAACGTCAGGCGGTTTCGGCGTACTCGGCACCATCCGGCTCGCGCAGAACGTAGCCGCGGCCCCAGACAGTTTCGATATAATTTGCGCCGCCGGCAGCATTTGCGAGCTTCTTGCGCAGCTTGCAGATAAAGACGTCGATGATCTTCAGTTCCGGCTCGTCCATACCGCCGTAGAGGTGGTTCAGGAACATTTCCTTGGTGAGCGTGGTGCCCTTGCGGAGCGAAAGCAGCTCCAGCATCTGGTATTCCTTGCCCGTCAGGTGGACGCGCTGGCCGCCGACTTCGACGGTCTTTGCATCGAGGTTGACGATCAGCTCGCCGGTCATAATGACGGACTGGGCGTGGCCCTTGGAACGGCGGACAATCGCATGAATGCGCGCGACCAGCTCGTCCTTGTGGAAAGGCTTGGTCATGTAGTCGTCAGCGCCGAAACCAAGGCCGCGAACCTTGTCTTCAATGCCGGCCATGCCGGACAGAATCAGGATCGGTGTCTTGACCTTGGACAGGCGCAGAGTGCGAAGCACTTCATATCCGGACATGTCGGGAAGGTTCAAATCGAGAAGGATGATGTCGTAATCATACAACTTCCCGAGGTCGACGCCTTCTTCACCGAGATCGGTGGTGTAGACGTTAAAACTTTCTGATTTGAGCATCAATTCGATGCTCTGCGCTGTCGCGCTATCATCTTCGATGAGTAGTACCCGCATTCTTATCCCCTTTACCGCCGCCGAAAGGTGGTCTGGCCCCCTACGCGATACCGAATATGTCACTGCGTGATTTGGAAGCTGCCACGAAATGGTTAACAAATTCTGATTCACTCTGGCAAGAGGTAATCAATTTATTAAATAATTTGTCCATTCCGCTGTTTTCCAACGAGAATTCGCAAAGCCAAATCCTTAACTTTTACATTAAGAACGGCTGGTAAGCGATTCATTCGACTCACCAATGAAACGGTATCGGAAATCGCGTAGTTGTGTTTACCGACCCTTAAATCATCGGCACTATCATTAACGATGCCCGTAAACGAAAGGTTACCAGCGGTAGGTTTTTGTTAATACCGACGGAAATTTTTTCGGCAGTCCGTGTCAAAGCGGCCCGCCGGGGCGATTTAAAGTGGAGCAGGGGTCTCGCATCACTGGAGTAATGCGTATGAAGTCGCGTGAGAGCCTAGTTCGCCTGAAGGAATTTCAGGTGAACGAAAAACGTCGCCAACTGCAGCAATTGCAGATGATGATGTCCGAATTTGAGCGGATGACGAAGGATCTGGAGAGCCAGATCGTCGTCGAAGAAAAAAAGTCCGGCATTTCCGACCCGAATCACTTCGCCTATCCGACTTTCGCGAAGGCAGCTCGCCAACGCGCGGATAATCTTCAGGTCTCGATCAAGGAGCTGAAGATGCAGGAAGAGTCGCTGGAACAGGCGCTCGAAGAGATGCAGGCGGAATATGCACGTGCAGCCGCGCTGGAAGAGCGCGACGGCGCAGTCCGGGCAAGAGCCTGAAGGCAGGAAACGGGCGCTACTTGGCGCTTGGGCATCGCCTCGAAAAAAGCCATGCATGATGGGCTGTCGCGTCCGTCATACATGGCTTTTCCTGTTTGCAATGCTAGCCGTTGACGACGTCGCGCCATTCCTCGTGACGTTGTGCTTGCGCCTTGAAGAAAGGGCATAGCGGAAAGATCTTCCATCCGCCTTTGCGTGCTTCCTCGACTGCATGCAGCGCAAGTGCCTGGCCAACGCCTTTGCCGCGCAACGCATCGGGAACGCCGGTGTGGTCAATGATGACGAGTTTGGGCGAAGTGCGGGAGTAGGTCATTTCGGCCTGGTGGCCCTCCACCTCTGCGACGTAGCGGCCGCCGGAAGCGTTCTCTTCGTTCTTGATGTCCATTGCCATTCCTCATCAATATTTCGCTGTTGGTGGAAATTGGCATGTCGTCTCAGCCGCGCCAAGCCGGCCGGCAAGGACACTGTGTTCGATTGAGACGCGCGGTAGGGGAGATTGCTGCCGGTACCAGGCCGGCAGCGATTTCTGGTCACCGATCGAGTTCCTGCCGAGTGGTCCATGGGGCAGAAAAGCTATGGTGAGGCTTCTAGCAGCTGATGGAAGCAGGGCATCATCTGGCTGCGTTAATGATTTCGGGCCGTCTGTGGATCCTCCTCAGGAGATCCAATCGGCCCGAAACGTAGAATTCGTTGCCCGGAAGGGCTTGTCAGTGACGATACTGCTGGATGCGCGTTGTGCGCAAACCGGCAAGGCCGTGGCTGTTAATGGAAGACTGCCAGGACAGAAACTCTTCGACAGTCAACGTGTAACGCTCGCAGGCTTCTTCCAAGCTCAACAGGCCACCACGAACCGCCGCTACAACCTCTGCTTTGCGGCGGATAACCCAGCGCCTTGTGTTCGGCGGCGGCAAATCCGCAATCGTCAGCGGGCTGCCATCGGGGCCGATGACATATTTTACTCGGGGACGTATCATTTCGGTCATTGGACTCTCTACACAACTCAAGACCACGGCAGCCACTCTAGCTTGTCACATTTAAGAATTGCCTAAGCGCATCGTAACACTTTGATAAGAAATTTAGGCGTCGACCGGCCAAGAAGCGATTTGCGTCCGTTGCAGACTTCCCCAGCGTAAATTTGTGGTGAGCGCATAGGAGCCATGCGTAATGGTCGGTGGGCAATTGATAATCGCCAATTTATAAGCGCTGCAACATAGTTGTGAGCGCAAGAATTCGTCTCCGTTCTTACTGTAGTGTCCGGAATGACTAAGGCTGTTTGCTTCGTATCCTTTTGATACGGAGGCTTTTGCTTTTCTCGGATGCTGTGCGACCTCTCTAGGGTCGGCAGATGAAGAAGTTGAGCCGAAGGTTGCCGCCGAGGGACAAGAGAATGAAGAGACAAGAACGTGCCGTCCGCGACGGCGCGGGCGATACTGTTTTTTCGCGGATCGCGTCTGGGCAGAAAATGTCCATGGAACGATTCAGCGACTACGTCGCCGAAATAGCAACAGAGGCTGGATTCAATCACTACTTGCTGGCCGAATTTCCGCGCGGAGACCGCAGCGGCTTCGTCAGCAACTATCTTGTCGGCAATTGGCCACAAGAGCTCGTCAATTTCTATGAGGAAGCAGACCTCTTCTATTGCTGCAAGCTTATCGCTGCTCTCAAAAGGACGGCGATGCCGGTCTTTTGCGATAACCCGCCTTTCGAGAGCGCGGCGGCAAATCAAGAGAACCAGCAGCTGACGACACTCTTCAGGGTGCATGGCCTGAAAAGCACCTTTGCGTTCGCTTTGCATGACATGCATTTGCGGCAGTACGTTTTTGTGTTCTCGGGGGATCGCGTGCGCCTAACCCGTGCGGAGGCGATGGAGCACGTTTTTCGTGCGATGGAATTCCTAGAGTTATACGGACAGCAGAACCCTCCGGAGCTGCCCACGGAAAGCCTCAGCAGCCGGGAAGTCGAATGCCTGCGCTGGTCGGCCGCGGGAAAGAGCAGTGAAGAGATCGCGATTATTCTTGATCTCTCCGCCCATACAGTCGTCGGCTATTTGAAGAGTGCGATGCGAAAGCTCGATTCCGTCAATCGCATGCAGGCAATTGCCCGCGCATTCCGCTATCGCCTGCTCTAGGCATCATCGATCTAATTTACAGCATGATCGCTGAGAGTTCGGTCTTCGTGGCTCCAAACTCATATTGCGCACTGCCGTCATGCAGGAGGGCCAGCCAATCCCCTTCAGTCAGTGACACCAGCGCGCACGCAGTATGACGCGCCGCGCCAGCCGAAGCCGGGCCAACAGCGGATGCAAGTGCCGTTGTGCCGTTTGCTTCTACCACTGCCGTGTGCCCGTAAGAAGATAATGTGCTTGCTGTCAGCAGCAGGATGTAGAGACCGGTCTCCGGAATAAGCAGGCGATCGCCGACGCCGGACGGAACGACCGGGCCGAGGGTGAAACCGCCCTGCAGCACATGAAAATCGCAGAAACCGGTTCGGCTGCCGGATGCCGGTGTGGATGTTCCTGCGGCCAAGGACACCCGCGCGATCGGCCTTGCTGGAGTTCTCACGGCACCTCGGGGTGAAATTGTCAGAGCAGTCAGCCAATCGCTGCCGTCGCCGCTGACCTACGGAAAACTCGTCGCTTCCGGTGAGACCCATTTCCGCCCGACCCGACCATGCAGTCTGAAACAGCAGGGTGCCAGTTTCCGCGGTGGCGGACTTGTTCACCTTCAACTGGTGTCCAGTGCCAGAATGAGTGAAGAGACTTGCGTCCGAAGCGACTGACACGCGGTTGACGGCATCGGGCGATGTGTTGACGCCGATCACAGGAACGGAACCGTCGTCATCAAGCGATATCGCCCGCCACGCGTCGTTGCTGAGGGCACGGAGTTGGCCTTGCGTCATGAAAAAGGCTCGCCAGCCCGTCTTCGGCTCGATGTAGATCCAGGCGCCGTCCTGGCGGAGGGCCAGCATTCCGTCCTTTCCGGACCATGCGCCACCGGCTCCTTCGGCAACGAGATAGCATTGCCCCTCGGAAGCGTCGGACGGTGGAAGGGAGGGCTCGCCCGCGATCGAGAGTTGGACAATGGCATCGAGACGTTGCAGCGCCTCGTTGTGGGTCACGTGCTTTTGTGCCTGGGACGGTAGGATGTAGGGCAGGGCGAGATTCTTCGTCTGGTCAGACACGGCTTGCCGCTCCCGGAATCGCCGGTGCTGTCCGGCGTGGTTTCATTCACCGAGAATCCTAGATGCCGTGAACGGGGCGTGGACCGCGAGGCGCGCGTCCTGCTGATTTTGCTCGGTTTTTCGACGGGGTTACGCCCGCTGCAGCGCGGATTTGGTGCTGCCCCAGGAAATGAAGCTCGGGTTGGCGAAGTCGCTGTCATGCGCCTGTGAGGTCTTGCCGTAGGTCAGCGGCAATCCGTCCAGCGTGACCGTCGAGCCACCCGCGGCGCGCAGCACGGCGTCGCCGGCAGCCGTATCCCACTCCATCGTGCGCGTGAAGCGCGGATAGACGTCAGCCAGCCCTTCGGCCAGCATGCAGAATTTCAGGGAAGAACCGATGTTGGTGCATCGCGAGATGGCGTTTGCCGCAAGAAAGACGTCCGTCTCGGGGCTATTGTGGGATCTGCTTGCCAACGCCGTCCGGTCGGACGGTTGCGAGCGCACCTGGATAGCTGTCCGCCGGCTCACCTGAAAATGCTCATCGACCAAGAGCTTCTCGGCCCTGTCGTTCTCGCCGGCAAAGGCGACGCCAAGGGCAGGGGCGTAGACGATCCCGGCAAGAGGGCGTCCGTCGCTGATGAAGGCGATATTCACGGTGAATTCGGGCCGCTTGTCGATGAATTCCCGAGTGCCGTCCAGCGGGTCCACAAGGAAGAACGACCTGCCGATCACAGGGGTGTTGCCAGCCGCCACCGATTCTTCCGCGATAATCGGCGTGTTGGGGAAGGCTGCTTCAAGCTGTGCGATGATAATGCGCTCGGCCCGCTCGTCGGCGATGGTGACCGGGCTGTTGTCAGCCTTCCTGGCCGACGGGCATCCCTCAAGGTACACCTGCATGATTTCCTTGCCCGCTTCGAGAGCGGCGCGCTCAAATGTTTCGAGCATTGCTCGCCTTCCGGATGTCACATGTCGCGCCTGTGTAAAGCGCTTTGCTCTATATAGGCAATTCTTCCGGCGATGGGAATCGTGTCCCGCGTAAGTTCGTCGTGTGCATTTGGTCGCGTTTCAAAAATGCGAAGCGATGCTTCCATGAAGAGAATTCCAGCTACGTGCAGCTGGCAGCGACTGGTCTCCGGTGGCGATGTTCTGCGGCATCTGTGCCGTTTACAGTCAAAAAGCGCTTTCTTGAGCTCTGCGTGCCAAAAAAAGCGAATTCCTGACCGTAAAAAAGTCATTTTCACTAAAACGGCAAAGAACTTTGGAGCTTTGCGATTTTGCACTTCCCTTTTGGTTTGAAAGCGGTATGAAATCCTAAAACAAGGGCTCATCAAAGGCTCTAATAACAAGAGATGCTGGCTGAAGCGGTCTGCATCCAGGGGAAATGACATATGGAATATTTTGTCCAGCAGCTCGTTAATGGGCTGACTCTTGGATCCATCTATGGCCTTGTGGCTATTGGCTATACGATGGTTTACGGCATTATCGGCATGATCAACTTCGCCCATGGCGATATCTTCATGCTTGGCGGTTTTGCCGGCCTTATTGTCTTTCTCGTCCTCACTTCCATGTTCGCGGGCCTTCCGGTTGCAGTTCTGCTCCTGGTCATGCTGCTCATTGCGATGCTGATGACGAGTTTGTGGAACTGGACGATTGAGCGTGTTGCTTATCGTCCGCTGCGCGGATCCTTCCGTCTCGCGCCGCTGATCACCGCGATTGGCATGTCGATCACGCTGTCGAACTTCATTCAGGTCACGCAGGGTCCGCGCAACAAGCCGATTCCGCCGCTGGTCAGCACCGTCTACAACATTGCCGGCATTTCCATTTCGCTGAAGCAGATCGTCATTATCCTCATTACGGTCGTGCTGCTGACGGTGTTCTGGTATCTTGTCAATCACACGTCTCTCGGCCGTGCCCAGCGCGCAACCGAGCAGGACCGCAAGATGGCGGCTCTTTTGGGCGTCAATGTCGATCAGACGATTTCCATCACCTTCATCATGGGTGCGGCGCTCGCTGCGGTCGCAGGCACGATGTATCTGATGTATTATGGTGTCGTGAACTTCAACGATGGCTTCGTACCGGGTGTGAAGGCGTTCACCGCGGCCGTTCTCGGCGGCATCGGTTCGCTTCCGGGCGCTGTTCTGGGCGGGTTGATGATTGGCCTGATCGAGTCGCTGTGGTCGGCTTACTTCACCATCGCGTACAAGGATGTGGCGACATTCGCCATCCTCGCTTTCGTGCTGATCTTCAAGCCGACGGGTATCCTGGGCCGGCCGGAAGTCGAGAAGGTTTAACGTCATGGAAAATGTTGTACGTTCCGCTGACAAGCCCGCCAAAGCCGGACTTGTCCAGACGGGTATTAAAGAAGCCCTGTTCGCAGCCCTGATCGCGTTCGGCATGTTCGTGCTGTATGTCGGTCTGAAGACCGATCAGAACATCAGCAACGAGCTCATTATCATCCAGCGCTGGGGCCTGCTGGCCATCTTCGTCGCGATTGCTGCCGTCGGCCGCTTCCTGATGGTCGTTTTTGTGAAGCCGCATCTGGATGCCCGCAAGCTGAAAAAGGCACGCAGTGGCGAGCTGGACATCTCGACCGAGAAGGGCTTTTTTCACACGCATTTTCTGAAGATCGCGCTCGTGGCGCTGCTGCTCTATCCCCCGTTCATCTACGCTGTTGCTGGCCCGCAGGGTTCGCTGAAGTGGGTGGATAACTTTGGTATCCAGATCCTGATCTACGTGATGCTGGCCTGGGGGCTGAACATCGTTGTCGGTCTCGCCGGCCTACTCGATCTCGGTTACGTCGCGTTCTACGCAATCGGAGCGTATTCTTACGCGCTTCTATCCAGCTATTTCGGACTGTCGTTCTGGGTGCTGCTGCCTCTGTCCGGTATTTTGGCAGCGCTGTGGGGTGTCATTCTGGGCTTCCCTGTCCTGCGCCTGCGTGGTGACTACCTCGCGATCGTAACGCTGGCCTTCGGTGAAATCATTCGTCTCGTGATTATCAACTGGACGGATCTCACCAAGGGCACGTTCGGCATCTCGGGTATTCCAAAGGCAACGCTTTTCGGCATTCCCTTCGATGCGAGCGCCGGCGGCTTTGCGAAGCTCTTCCATCTGCCGATGTCCTCGGCCTACTACAAGATCTTTCTGTTCTACCTGATCCTGGCCCTTTGCATGCTGACCGCCTATGTGACGATCCGCCTGCGCCGGATGCCGATTGGCCGCGCATGGGAAGCCCTGCGCGAGGATGAAATCGCCTGCCGCTCCCTGGGCATCAACACGACGACGACGAAGCTCACGGCCTTTGCAACGGGCGCCATGTTTGGCGGCTTCGCGGGCTCCTTCTTTGCTGCCCGCCAAGGCTTCGTTTCTCCAGAATCGTTTGTCTTCCTGGAATCGGCTGTCATCCTCGCCATCGTCGTTCTCGGCGGCATGGGTTCGCTGACGGGTATTGCGATTGCCGCAATCGTCATGGTCGGCGGCACGGAACTGCTGCGTGAGATGGATTTCCTGAAAGCGATTTTCGGACCGGACTTCACACCTGAGCTCTATCGCATGCTGCTGTTCGGTCTGGCGATGGTCGTCGTGATGCTGATCAAGCCGCGCGGTTTCGTGGGATCGCGTGAACCGACAGCCTTCCTCAAGGAGCGCAAGGCCGTATCCGGAAGCTTCACCAAGGAGGGCCACGGTTGATGAGCTCTCAGGAAATCAATATGACCAGCGATACTCTGCTCAAGGTCGAGCACCTGTCGATGAAGTTCGGCGGCCTGATGGCGATTAACGACTTCTCATTTGAAGCTAAGCGCGGCGACATTACCGCACTCATCGGCCCGAACGGCGCCGGCAAGACGACGGTCTTCAATTGTATCACCGGCTTTTACAAGCCAACGATGGGGATGATCACGCTGAAGCAGAAGGGCGGCAAGGAGTTCTTGCTGGAACGCCTTCCGGACTTCCGAATTACCAAAGAAGCTAAGGTCGCCCGCACGTTCCAGAACATTCGGCTGTTTTCCGGCCTGACGGTTCTCGAAAATCTACTCGTCGCCCAGCACAACAAGCTGATGAAGGCGTCCGGGTTCACCGTGATGGGTCTCGTGGGCATCGGGCCGTATCGGACCGAGGCGAAGAACGCCATCGAACTGGCGCGCCACTGGCTTCAGAAGGCTGATCTCATCGATCGCGCCGATGACCCGGCTGGTGATCTGCCTTACGGCGCTCAGCGCCGGCTCGAGATTGCGCGCGCCATGTGTACCGAACCGGAGCTTCTGTGCCTCGACGAGCCCGCCGCTGGCCTCAATCCCCGCGAGTCGGCTGCGCTGAACGCGCTGCTGCGCAGCATCCGTACGGACAGCGGCACGTCGATCCTTCTGATTGAGCACGACATGTCGGTGGTCATGGAAATTTCCGACCATGTCGTCGTGCTGGAATACGGCCAGAAGATTTCCGACGGCACGCCTGAAGAAGTGAAGCACGATCCGCGGGTTATCGCGGCCTATCTCGGTGTCGAGGACGAGGAAGTGGAAGAAGTGATTGCAGCCGTAGAGAACCTCGAAGGAGGCTCGCACTAATGACTGGTCAGCCACTTCTAAACGTTCAGGGCGTTGAAACCTATTACGGCAACATCCGGGCCCTGGCCGGAATCGACGTCGAGGTCCATCGGGGCGAGATCGTCAGCCTGATCGGTGCCAACGGCGCCGGCAAGTCGACGCTGATGATGACGATTTGCGGAAGCCCGCAGGCACGCGCCGGCTCGGTGATCTTCGATGGGCAAAACATCACGCGTTTGCCCACGCACGAGATTGCACGGCTGCGCATCGCCCAGTCGCCGGAGGGGCGGCGTATTTTCCCGCGCATGACCGTCATGGAAAACCTCCAGATGGGTGCCGGCCTCGACAATCTGAAATACTTCAAAGAGGACGTCGAGAAAGTCTTTGCGATGTTTCCGCGCCTTAAGGAGCGGCAGGGCCAGCGCGGCGGCACGCTATCGGGCGGCGAGCAGCAGATGCTTTCGATCGGTCGCGCGCTGATGGCGCGTCCGAAGCTTCTGCTCCTCGATGAGCCCTCGCTTGGTCTTGCTCCGCTGATCGTCAAGGGCATTTTCGAGGCGATCAAGAAGTTGAACAAGGAAGAGGGGCTGACCGTCTTCCTCGTGGAGCAGAACGCTTTTGCAGCACTGCGTTTGTCGGACCGCGCCTATGTCATGGTCAACGGCAAGGTCACTATGAGCGGTTCCGGTGCGGAGCTGCTGGCTAATCCGGAAGTTCGTGCCGCCTATCTTGAAGGCGGGCGTCATTGAGCATGACGAAGAGGAGACTTTGATATGCAGGGACTTTTCTTTGAAGGCGATACGGGTGTGCGCAGCGCCATTCGGCTTTTTGTCGTGCTGATCGGGTTCTGGACGGCGTGGCGGGCCGGCAGAGCCGCGGCCGAGAGCTGGAGCGGCTATCCTCTGGTGATCGCCTATACGGTTCTGCTCGCCGGCGCGATGCAATTCCTGCATCACGCACTGTTCGATGGACCGGTCCTCAGCCTCTTTTACTATGTGATCGACTTCGTCCTTCTTTTGATCTTCTCGACGGCTGGCTATCGCTATCGCCGGACCAATCAGATGGTCAATAACTACTACTGGCTATACCAAAAGACGTCCCCCTTCTCCTGGAAGGCAAAACATTGACAGCCGGTTGAATCTAGGGACAGATTGCCCCTTCGAGTGGAACAAGTTTCCTGGCGCAGTAAAGTGGGTAATGCGCTGGGTAGTGGAACAGAACCCGCTAAAAAATTGGGAGTAATAGAATGAAAAAGTCTCTCCTGTCGGCTGTAGCTCTGACGGCGATGGTCGCCTTCAGTGGCAACGCATGGGCCGACATTATCGTTGGCGTTGCTGGTCCGCTGACCGGCCCGAACGCCGCGTTCGGCGCTCAGCTCCAGAAGGGCGCAGAGCAGGCGGCCGCTGACATCAACGCTGCTGGCGGCATCAACGGCGAGCAGGTCAAGATCGTACTCGGCGACGACGTTTCCGACCCGAAGCAGGGCATCTCGGTTGCGAACAAATTCGCTGCTGACGGCGTCAAGTTCGTTATCGGCCACTTCAACTCGGGCGTTTCGATCCCGGCTTCCGAAGTCTACGCTGAAAACGGCATGCTCGAAATCACCCCGGCCGCTACGAACCCGAAGTTCACCGAGCGCGGTCTCTGGAACACGTTCCGTACCTGCGGTCGTGACGACCAGCAGGGTGCAATCGCCGGCAAGTATCTTGCTGACCACTTCAAGGACGCCAAGATCGCTGTCGTTCACGACAAGACGCCTTACGGCCAGGGTCTCGCTGACGAAACCAAGAAGTCTCTGAACGCTGCTGGCGTTACCGAAGCCCTCTACGAAGGCATCAACGTTGGTGACAAGGACTTCTCGGCCCTCATCGCCAAGATGAAGGAAGCCGGCGTGTCGATCATCTATTGGGGTGGTCTCCACACCGAAGCTGGTCTGATCATCCGTCAGGCTGCAGACCAGGGCCTCAAGGCTACGCTGGTTTCCGGTGATGGTATCGTTTCGAACGAACTGGCATCGATCGCTGGCGACGCAGTTGCCGGCACGCTGAACACCTTCGGTCCCGATCCGACGCTTAACCCGGCCAACAAGGACCTCGTTGCGAAGTTCAAGGCCGCCGGCTTCAACCCGGAAGCGTATACGCTCTACTCCTACGCTGCACTCCAGTCGATCGCTGGCGGTGCGAAGGCTGCTGGTTCGACGGATGCAGAAGCCGTTGCCGCTGCACTGAAGGCAAAGGGCCCGTTCCCGACCGTTCTCGGCGACATGTCGTTCGACGAAAAGGGCGACCCGAAGCTTCCCGGCTACATCATGTACGAGTGGAAGAAGGGTCCGGACGGCAAGTACAGCTACTTCCCGCAGGAAGCCAAGTAAGGGTTCATTCCCGCTTGTGCGGATTTTGGAAGCCCGGTCGCAAGACCGGGCTTCTTCCGTTTGGCCCGTCGGTCTTTTTGCGCTACTGGCTAGAAGGCCAATCACAGCATCCTGAACAGGTGACCATGTCCAAGCCACGCATTCTCGTCACACGCCGCTGGCCGTCAGCCGTCGAACGCATTCTTTCGGAACGGTTCGATGCAACATTGAATCTGGACGATCAGGCGATGAGTGTGGAGGCGCTGGCCCGGACGATCGGAGAGTACGATGCAATTCTGCCGACGGTCTCGGACAAGTTGCCCGCAGCTGTTTTTGATGTGGCGACACCGCGCACACGCATACTCGGCAATTTCGGCGTCGGTTACAATCATATCGAGACTAATGCCGCCAGGGATCGCGGGATCGTGGTGACAAATACTCCCGGCGTGCTGACCGATTGCACGGCTGACATCGCCATGCTGCTGCTGCTGACGGTTGCCCGGCGGGGCGGCGAGGGAGAGCGTCAGGTCCGCTCCGGCGAGTGGGACGGGTGGTGCCCGACGCATATGATTGGGACGAAGGTCACCGGCAAAACGGTGGGCATCATCGGCTTTGGGCGCATCGGCAAGGCGTTCGCGCAGCGTTGTCATTTCGGCTTCGGCATGGACGTGGTTTTCTACAACAGGTCTCCCGTCGATCGCGCGGAAGCCGCGCGCTATGGCGCCTGTCAATTGCCAACCGTCGAGGACGTATTGGCGCAATCCGATTTCGTGTCCCTGCATTGCCCAGGCGGCGCGGAAAACCGGCACCTGATGAATGCAGAGCGGCTTGCGGCAATGAAGCCCGGTGCTTTCCTGATCAATACGGCACGCGGCGATGTTGTCGACGAGGTCGCTTTGATTTCGGCCCTGAAGGGCGGCGTCATCCGCGGTGCCGGGCTTGACGTGTATGCGGCCGAGCCGCACGTACCAGACGCATTGAGGGCCATGGAGAATGTCGTTCTGCTACCTCATCTCGGCAGCGCGACGGAGGAAACCCGCACGGCCATGGGGATGAAGGTGGTGGACAATGTTACCGCCTTCTTCGAGGGCAGATCGCCACCTGATCGCGTTGTTTGAGCTGTCGGTTTGATCCGCCGGATGGTCGGATCACGTCTCATGCAGGACATGAGCGGCTTTGACC
>Ga0102590_1002586_pt1 | contig 20921 bp, 22 predicted proteins | sample AraplaMF_Col_mMF_FD_76859 | JGI IMG/M metagenome (GOLD analysis project Ga0102590, IMG submission 76859) | Arabidopsis root microbial communities from the University of North Carolina, USA - plate scrape MF_Col_mMF | ecosystem: Host-associated > Plants > Roots > Endosphere | place: USA...
GCAGCCCGGCTGGGGCCTGCAGCACACCGTCGCCGACCTCAAGCCGGCCGGCGCGCGCACCTACGAGCCCAAGGCCTTCGCCAGCCACACCACGGCCGGCAACCTCGAAAACCTGATGGACTACTACCAGCTGACGGGCGACCCGAAGTACCTGGACCGCATTCCGGAGACCATCGACTGGCTGGCCGCCCTGAAGTTGGATGACAAGATCGCCCCCGGCAAGCCGCGCTACCCCACCTTCATCGAGATCGGGACGAACGAACCGCTGTACGTGCATCGCCGCGGCTCCAACGTGTTCAACGGCGAGTACTTCGTCGACAAGCACTGGGAGAACACGATCGTCCACTACTCGTCGTTCCGCGCGGTCAACATCGACAAGCTGCGCAAGCGCTACGAGACGCTGAAGGCGACGCCGCCCGAGGTCGCCAGCAAGGACTCGCCGCTGAAGGTCAAGGGCGGCAGCCAGGCCTTGCCGCGCTACTTCACCACCAAGGACATCTCGGTCTCCGACCTCAATGTCGGGGCCCTGAAGGCCGCCGACGGCAAGACCTCGGAGGCGCAGGTCGCCCAGCTGATGTCCGAGCTGAACGCCGAAGGCTGGTGGCCCACCCCGATGAAGGCGGTCAGCAACCCCTATATCGGCGACGGCTCGATGACCGTGACCCCCGGCGAGTTCTCGCAGACCCGCGTCGGCGACCCCACCGACACCTCGCCCTATCTCGCCGACGTGCCCAAGCCGGGCATCTCGACCGGCGCCTATATCGAGAACATGGCGGCCCTGATCCGCTATGTGACGGCCTGAGGTCCGGAACAGCCCCTGGGGACATGCGCCACCGCGTGTCCCCAGATGGCGAACGCCTACTTCCGCATCGCCCTGATCGCCTTCTCCAGCGCCGCCCGCCGGCCCTCGAACCCTTCGACGGCCGCCGCCTCCTCGGCGTCCAGCGCGGACCGCCGCTCGGCGAAGGCCAGCTCTGACGCCTCGGCCTCGTCCTCGAGGGCCTCCAACTGCGCCTTCAGGGCCGCCAGTCTCTCGGCCCGCGTCGTTTCCGCCTTCGACGGCCTGCGCCGCGCCTTGGCGGGCAAGGCCTTCAGCGCCGCGCCAAGGCCGCCGGCCGGGGTGGTGACCACGGTTTCCGGCGCATCGAGGGCGGCGTCGCGGGCCCGCCCCTCCGCGATCTCACGGGCCGTGCCGTCCTTGAACAAGTCGCGGCCGACGTCCCACGCCTCCAACGCCTTGGCGCGCGACGACGCGGCCACGGTGTAGTCGTGGAGGCCGTCGGACCAGCAGAACACTTTCAGCTTGCGCGCCATGCGCTTCGAACGGCCGATTGCTCAGCTTGTTCCGAAGGTTGGCCCTGGGAACCGCCCGGCCGGGCGACGGATTTTTCTCCACAGCAGATGGAGGACGACATGCCCCAGGGCGACAAGTCGAAATACACCGACAAGCAGGAGCGCAAGGCCGACCACATCGCCGAAGGCTACGAGAAGCGCGGCGTCTCCGAGCAGGAGGCCGAGCGGCGGGCCTGGGCGACGGTCAACAGGGACGACGGCGGCGGCAAGAAGCCCGGCGGCTCAGGCCGCGGCAAGGACACCGGCCATCCGGCCGCCCACAAGGGCGGCGCGAAGGGCGGCAAGGCGGCGGCGTCGCGCACGGCGGCCGAACGCTCGGCCTCGGCCAGGAAGGCGGCCGCGACCCGCAAGCGCAACGCCGAACACCACACCCATCACTAGGCGCCGCCATGGTCCAGAAGAACAACACCGAAGGCCGCGAGGCCAACGACGCCCTGCCGCTGGGCGAGATTCCCGACAAGGACACCGCCAAGACCGGCCGGAAGGAACGGCGCACGGCCGGCCCGGACGGCGGGGATTCCCGCGAGGTCGGCGACACGTTCAGGAACAGCCCGGGCGGACGGGTCTAGGGCGACGATGGGGGACGGGCGCATGCGCCCGTCCCCAGCCGCGCAACAGCTCTACGACTTGCCCAGGTCCATCCCCAGGGTCGGCCCGATCCCCTCCGGATGCTCGCCGAACGGGTTGCTCGACCGCCGCCTGGCCACCGCCTCGAGCTTGCGGCGCAGGTCCTGGTCCAGCGCCAGTTCGGGCCTGGGCACGGGGTCGTCCTCGTCGACCGGATCATCGACGATCGAGGCCGACAGCACCTGGCGCAACCGTTCGCCGAAACGGGCGTCCTCGGGGGTGCCCGGGGCGGGCGGGGCGGCCAGGAATTCCAGGACCTCTTCCAGGGCGGTGTCGTTGTCGACGCGATCGGTCATGAGGTCTCTCCAAGCCAAGTTTCGCTGAAGATGGAACGGCCACGCCCCCATGGCGGTTGCGGAACCCCGCCGACCGGCCCTAGACAGGCCAGCTCACCTTCCTGGACGCCCCGACCATGGCCTGGACCCGCCTCTATGACGAAGCCGAGCCGCAGCGCGTCAATCGCTGGCTGGCCCAGAACGGCGTCTGCTCGCGGCGCGAGGCCGAGGCGCTGATCAGCCAGGGCCTGGTGTCGATCGACGGCCAGCGGGTCGACGACGTCGGCCGCAAGATCGAGCCCGGCCAGACCCTGGTGCTGTCCGACCGCGCCCAGGCCCAGTTGGAAGGCGCCCTGAGCGTGATGATCCACAAGCCCGTCGGGATCGTCTCGTCCCAGCCCGACCCGGGCCAGGTCCCGGCCGTGCGCCTGCTGACCCGCGAGGCCCTGGTCGGCCAGAGCCCGGTCATTCCCGGCTTCGACAACAAGCTGGCCCCGGTCGGGCGGCTGGACATGGATTCGCGAGGCCTGCTGATCCTCTCGGAGGACGGGGTGGTGGCCAAGGCGGTGATCGGCCCGGCCTCGGAGCTGGAGAAGGAATACCTGGTCTGGATCGACGGCTGGATCACCGACGACAAGCTGGCCCTGCTGCGCCACGGCCTGGAACTGGACGAGCGCCAGCTGCGGCCCGCCCAGGTCGAGGTCGTCGGCCGCCAGCAGTTGCGGTTCGTCCTCAAGGAAGGCCGCAATCGCCAGATCCGGCGGATGTGCGAGCTGGTCGAGCTGACCGTCGTCGACCTGCTGCGGATCCGGATCGGCGATCTGGTCCTTGGCGACCTGCCGGAGGGCCGCTGGCGGCCGCTGACCGCCGCGGAACGGACCAGCCTGATCCGCCCCGCCGCCCGATAAACCCGCGTTGACCCCGCCTCCGGGCGGGGGCAGGGTCGCAATACCTCTTGGGGGATCGGGCCGAGAGGCTTAAGTCGGTCGTTCATCGCCTCGGCCCGTCGCCTTCAGTTCATGCAGCCATGATCGCCATCACGCCCGCAGTCGCCCGCCCGGTCCGCAAGAAGAACCGCAACCGCCACCGCAAGTCGGTGCGGGCGCTGCGGACCATCCTGCCGGCCATCGCCATCGGCACGGCCGTGGCGATCGTGGGCCAGGGCACGATCCTGGCCATGGCGGTCAAGCCCGCCCCGCCCGCCGCCACCGCGCCCCTGCGCATGGACAATCCCCGTTTCACCGGGACCCTGAAGGACGGACGCGCCTTCCTGATCACCGCCACCTCGGCGACGCGCGACCTGAACAACGCCGACCAGGTGTTCCTGAAGAACCCGCAGCTGACCCGCGGCTACGGCTCGGACAAGCCGACGCACGTGGTCTCCAAGGACGGGGCCTACCAGGAGGAGAAGGGCTCGCTGCTGCTGACCGGCGACGTCAAGATCGACAATGGCCAGGGCTACCAGTTCGCTTCGCAGAAGGCGCTGATCGACACCCGCACCGGCGACCTGGTCGGCGGGGCCGCGGTCGAGGGCGCCGGCCCGAACAACGGCGCCATCCGGGCCGACAGCTACTCGGTCAGCGACAAGGGCGACCGCGTGCTGTTCAAGGGCCGGGTGCGCACGCGCCTCACGCCGCAACAGTGATCGCGTCCGCCTCGAAAGGGCGAGGAAACAGGCCCAGCGTCTGTTTCCTCTACATCGCCCAGACCCACCAGATCCTGCACAGCCTGCCCATCGCCATCGCCCTGGCGGAGGGCTGGCCCGAAATCGACGTGCACATCGCCACCACCACCCAGGAACACCTGGACTATGTGCGCGAGCTGCTCGAGATCCTGAAGGTCCCGCCGATCCCCTCGCGCCTGCTGCCGCCGGCCTGGCTGCGGAAATTGCGCCTGAAGGGCGCGGCCACGCCGCCCAAGGCCCTGATGCTGGCGGCCAACGCCCGCCGCCTGGGCCGCTACGACGCCGTGGTCACGCCCGAGCGCACCACGGCCCTGCTGCGCAAGCTGGGGGTCAAGGACTGCAAGCTGGTCTACACCCAGCACGGGGCGGGTGACCGGGGCGGCCCGTTCGAGCCGCGCCTCAAGCAGTTCGACCTGGTGATGGCCGCCGGCCCCAAGCAGCGCGACCGCATGCTCGCCGAGGGCTGGGTTACGCCAGAGACCTGCGCCATGGTCGGCTATCCCAAGTTCGACATCATCGACGCCCTGCCGCCCTCGCCCCTGCCGGCCTTCCCGGACGCCAAGCCGGTGGTGCTCTACAATCCGCACTTCCACCCCACCCTGGGCTCCTGGCCGCGCTGGGGACGCGAGGTTCTCGAGCAGTTCGCCGCGGACGAGCGTTACAATCTGATCTTCGCACCCCATATCCGGCTCTTCGAAGGCGCGGCCCCCGCGACGATCGAGGCCCTGGCACCGTTCGTCGACCACCCGCGCATCCACCTCGACCTGGGCGGGCCCGCGGCGATCGACATGACCTACACCCGCGCGGCCGACATCTATCTGGGCGACGTGTCCAGCCAGGTCTACGAGTTCCTGCGCACGCCCAAGCCGTGCCTCTTCCTCAACGCCAGCGACGCGGCCTGGCGCGGCGACGAGAGCTTCCATCACTGGCGTTACGGCCCGGTGCTGGACAGCGCCGACGGCCTTGTCGACGCCATCGACGCCGCGCGACGCGGGCACGGCGACTATGTCGAGGCCCAGAAGCGCGGCTTCGCCGAAAGCTTCGACCTGCGGGACACGCCTTCCTCGGTCCGCGCCGCCCAGGCGATCGTCGAGCGCCTGTCTCCGGAATACCGACGCCCCCGATGAGCCCTGAACCCAATGTCCTGAGGCGGGTCCTGGCCAACGCCGGAACCTTGCTCGGCGGCCGTACGGTCAACGCCGTGGTCGGGCTGGCCTATATCGCCCTGACCGCGCGCGGCCTGGGCAAGGAGCTGATGGGCGTGATCGTGCTGATCAACGCCTTCGCCCAGTTCCTGGGCGAGGTCGCCAAGTTCCAGTCCTGGCAGACCCTGCTGCAGTACGGCGCCTCGGCCCTGCTGCAGGGCGACCGCCCGCGCTTCCAGCAGGTCCTGCGCTTCACCCTGCTGCTCGACAGCCTCGGCGCCGCCGTGGGCGTGACACTGGGCGTGATCGGCGCCCTGCTGTTCGGCCATTTCCTGGGCTGGCCCGCCGCCCTGTCGCCGGCCGCCGCCTGCTACGCCCTGTCGATCGCGGTGATGGACTCGGCGACCTCGGTCGGCCTGCTGCGCCTGTTCGATCGCTTCCGCTTCCTGGCGGCCGAGCAGGCCGTCAGCTCGACCGTGCGCCTGATCGGCTGCGCCCTGTGCTTCACGCTGCACGCCCCGATCGAGGCCTATCTGGCCGCCTGGGCCGCCGGCACGGTCACGGCCTTCGTCTATGTCAACGGCGTGGCCCTGTGGGACCTCAACCGCCGCCAGCTGCTGAAGGACTTCACCCTGCGCGGGCCGCTGTCCGAAGGCCTGCCCGGCGTCTGGCGCTTCGCCTGGGCCACCAATTTCAGCGGCACGATCGACACGGCCTTCAGCCAGGTGATCACCCTGGTGGTCGGCTCGGTCCTGGGCCCGGCCCAGGCGGCCATGTGGCGGGTCGGCCGCCAGGTGGCCGACGGCATGGCCAAGCCGGCCAAGCTGCTGGTGCCGGCGCTCTATCCGGAACTGGCCAAGATGCGCGCCACCGGCGGCGAGGAGGCCATGCGCAAGCTGTCGCGCCAGATCGGCCTGATCGGCGGCGCGGTTGCGGGCGTGCTGCTGCTTGTCTCGATCCTGTTCGGCGACGACGTTCTGACCATCGTGATGGGCAAGCCGTTCGCCGCCGGGGCCGGCATCATGAACTGGCAGGTAGCCGCCGCCGCGATCGGCGTGCTGGCCATGCCCCTGGAGCCGATGCTGGTCTCGCTGGGCAAGGCGGGCCTGGCCCTGCGGGTGCGGGCGGTGGTCTGCGCGGTCTATCTGGTCGCCCTGGTTCCGCTGATCCGCGCCGCGGGCCTGAACGGGGCCGGCGCGGCCCTGGTCGCCGTCGCCGCCGCCCTGGCGATCGGCATGTATCTGGCGCTCCGCCGAAGCCTGGCGGCCGAAACGGCCCGCTCCAGGGATGAACAAACTTGCGCCGAAGGTCAAAACGGCGCCAAAGGCCTGTCGCAATGATTACTCCGACGTCCTCCTCGCGAACCGTGAGATTCGCCGATTTCCCCACCCTGACGGCCGCGCTCGATTTCGCCGCGACCGGTGAAACGGGGATCAACCTCTATTCGCTGCGCGGCGAACTGGTCGAAGCCCTGCCCTACGCCCGGCTGCGCGAACAGGCCCTGGACCTGGCCCCGCGCCTGCTGGCGACCGGCGCCCGGCCCGGCGAAAGCGTCGGCCTGATCGCCGACACCGAGGCCGACTTCGTCCGCGCCTTCTTCGCCTGCCAGTACGCCGGCCTCGTGCCCGCGCCGCTTCCCCTGCCCGCTCCACTGGGCGGCCGCGAGGCCTATGTCGAGCAGATCGCGCGGATGCTGGCTTCGGCCCACGCCAAGCTGCTGATCGGTCCGGTCGGCATGAAGGACTGGGTGGCGGACATCGCCGCGAAGACCCCGCTGAACTTCGCCGGCGCCCTGGCCGACCTGCCGGCCTCCAAGGACGACGCCCTGCCCGAGGTCGTTCCGGACAACACCTGCTACCTGCAGTTCTCGTCGGGCAGCACGCGCTTCCCGACCGGGGTGCTGGTCACCCACCGGGCGCTGATGGCCAACGCCGTGGCCATCACCCGCGACGGCCTGCAGGTGCTGCCCACCGACCGCGCCGTCTCGTGGCTGCCGCTGTATCACGACATGGGCCTGATCGGCTTCCTGCTCAGCCCCATGACCAGCCAGATGTCGGTCGACCTCCTGCCCACCGGCGCCTTCGTGCGCCGGCCGCTGCTGTGGCTGGATCTGATCACCAAGAACGGCGGCACCATCTCCTACAGCCCGACCTTCGGCTACGAACTGTGCGCCCGCCGCGCCGAGGTGGCCTCGATCGAGCACCTGGACCTGTCCAGGTGGCGCAGCGCCGGCCTGGGCGGCGACATGATCCGCACCGCCCCGCTTCGCGCCTTCGCCGAGCGGTTCGCCAGCGTCGGCTTTTCCGACAAGGCCTTCGTGGCCAGCTACGGCATGGCCGAGGCCACCCTGGCCCTGTCCATGGCCCCGCTGGGCGGCGGCCTGAGGACCGAGCGTCTGGACGTCGAGCGCCTGGAGCAGCACGAGGCCGTCCTCGTCGAAACCACGGGGGACGACGCCGAACGCTCGCGCGAGTTCGCCCGCAACGGCCCGGTCCTGCCCGGCCACGAGCTGGAAGTGCGCGACGAGAACGGCGCCGTCCTGCCCGAGCGCGGCGTGGGCCGCATCTACGCCCGCGGCCCCAGCCTGATGCGGGAATATTTCGAGCAGCCGCAGGAGACCGCCCGCGTGCTGTCCGCCGACGGCTGGCTGGACACCGGCGACTTGGGCTACCTGGTCGAGGGCGAGATCGTCATCACCGGCCGCGGCAAGGACCTGATCATCCTCAACGGCCGCAACATCTGGCCGCAGGACCTGGAATGGACCGCCGAGGCCGAGGTCGAGGGCCTGCGCAGCGGCGACGTGGCGGCCTTCTCCGTGCCGGGCGACGGCGAGGAAACGGTGGTGGTGCTGGTCCAGGCGCGCGGCGGCGACGCCGACACCCGCGCGGCCCTGGTCGAGAAGATCGCCGGCGTCCTGCGCCTGCGCCACCAGGTCGAGGCCCAGGTCCAGTTGGTCGGCGCCCACGCCCTGCCCCAGACCTCGTCGGGCAAGCTCAGCCGTTCCAAGGCCAAGGCCGCCTATCTGGCCGGCGCCTATGGCGAGCGCGCCTGACATGAGCCAGGCCCGGACGGGCCCGGTGGTCGCCGTCACCGGCGCCACGGGCTTTCTGGGCCGCCGGCTGGTCAGGATCCTGGCCGAGCAGGGCTGGACCGTCCGGGTCCTGGCCCGGCGCGATATCACCGATCTGGCCTGGTCGGGCCTGGAGCCCCAGCTGGTGATCGGCGACCTGGCCCATGCCGGCGCCCTGGCGGCGCTCTGCGACGGCGCCGAGGCGGTCGTCCACGTGGCCGGCCTGATCAAGGCGCGGGACCGGGCCGCCTTCGACCGGGCCAATGTCGAGGGCGCGCGCCGGGTCGCCCAGGCGGCCAAGGCGGCCGGGACGCGACTCATCCTGGTCTCCAGCCTGGCCGCCCGCGAGCCGGAATTGTCCGACTACGCCGGCAGCAAGCGTGGCGGAGAAGACGCAGCTCGCGAGATTCTTGGCGGAGATCTGACCATCGTCCGCCCTCCGGCCATCTATGGCCCGGGCGACGTCGAGACGCTCAGACTGTTCAAAATGGCCTCTGAATCGGCCTTTTTGCCGGTTTTGGACCCAAAAGCCCGCATGGCGTGGATCCATGTGGACGACGCCGCGGCGCGGATCGCGGACTTGGTCAAAACGCCGCGCCCGGGGCTGCTCAGCTTGTCCGACAACCGCCCGGAGGGTTATGGCTGGGTCGAACTCATGCAAGCCGCGTCCAAGGCGGTCGGCGCGTCGCCAAGGCTGGTCCGGGTCCCCTCGGGAGCGATCAAGGTTTTGGCGGTGTTGTCGAAATGGGCTTCATTCGTCACCGGGAAGGACACAATTCTCACCCCGGGCAAGGCTCGGGAGTTGCTTCACGCCGATTGGGGCCTATCTAGCAACGATCCGATTCCGGACTTTCCCCCGGTGAGTTACTCTCTCCAGGCGGGATTCGCGCAAAGCGTGCGCTGGTATCGTTCGGAAGGCTGGTTGAAGGATAAAAAGTCTCGAAAATAGCCGAATACGGCGATTTTCCGTCGAGACGGCTGTTACAATTCGGTTATGTAGGACCTTGGTCGGGGATATCGTCGCGTCGATGGAAGCTGTTACGGATCTCACTTTGCGTGAAATCGGCTTGGCTACGAGCAAGGTGCTCGGACGCTCTGTCGATGTGGCTAACGATACCCATATCGGCCGCGATCTGGCCGTCGATTCCTTGGCCTTGATGAACATCATCATGGAGCTCGAAGACACCTTCGACATCTCCATTCCTCTGGATCGCCTGGCTTCGGTGGAAACCGCCGGAGACCTCGCCTCCCTGATTAAAGACCTTCGGAATAGGGCCTAAGCCATGGGGCTGTTCGACAAGCACCTCGCGTATCGCGACGCCTACAACGCGATCCGGCAAGCCGGCGCCGATCCCTTCAGCGTGCGCTTCGACGCCGTCGTCTCGCCCACGGAAGGCGTGATCAACGGCAAGCGCACGATCCTGCTGGGCACCAACAACTATCTGGGCCTGACCTTCGACGAGCAGGCGATCGCCTCGTCGGTCAAGGCCGTCCAGGAGCGCGGCACCGGCACCACCGGCTCGCGCATCGCCAACGGCAGCTTCGAGGCGCACGTCGAGCTCGAGGAAGCCCTGGCCAAGTTCTACAGGCGCAAGCACGCCATGGTGTTCACCACCGGCTACCAGGCCAATCTGGGCGTGCTGTCGACCCTGGTCGGCCGCGGCGACCACCTGATCCTGGACGCCGACAGCCACGCCTCGATCTATGACGGCGCGCGCCTGGGCCACGCCGAGGTCATCCGCTTCCGCCACAACGACCCGGAAGACCTGTACAAGCGCCTGCGCCGCATGAAGGACGTGCCCGGCGAGCGCCTGATCGTGGTCGAGGGCATCTATTCGATGATCGGCGACACCGCGCCGCTCAAGGAAATCGCCGCCGTGAAGCGCGAGCTGGGCGGCTACCTGCTGGTCGACGAAGCCCACTCGATGGGCGTGCTGGGCGAACATGGCCGGGGCCTGGCCGAAGCGGCCGGCGTCGAGGCCGACGTCGACTTCGTGGTCGGCACCTTCTCCAAGAGCCTGGGCGCCATCGGCGGCTTCTGCGTCTCGGACATGGACGACTTCGACGTCATGCGCGTCACCTGCCGTCCGTACATGTTCACCGCCTCGCTGCCGCCGGCCGTGGTCTCCTCGACCGTGACCGCCCTGCGCCGCCTGGAAGAGCAGCCCGAGCTGCGCCACAAGCTGATGGACAACGCCCGCCGCCTGTACGACGGCCTGTCGGGCATGGGCTACGTCACCGGCCCGACCTCCAGCCCGATCGTGGCCATCACCATGCCCGACACCGAGCGCGCGATCGGCATGTGGAACGCGCTGCTGCAGAACGGCGTCTATCTGAACCTGGCCCTGCCGCCCGCCACGCCGGACAGCCGTCCGCTGCTGCGCACCAGCGTCAGCGCCGCCCACACCTTCGAGCAGATCGACCAGGTCCTGGCCGTGTTCGCCGAACTGGGCGCGGCCATGGGCCTGATCGAAGCCCCGCTGAAGCGCGTCTCGGCCTAAGGCCGGACAGCTCTGGAAAACGAAAGGCCCGAGGGAAACCTCGGGCCTTTTCTTTTTGCGGTCGGGGACATGCCCTTGGGCGTGTCCCCATCAGCATCCACGGAGCCAAGTCTTGGGGACACGCCGCAAGGGCATGTCCCCGTCTACGCCCCATTCCCCGCCTTCGCCCGGTCCTGGGCCTGCCGTCGGCGCCACAGGCCCCACAGCACGCCCGGCGCGGCCAGCACCGGATGGCGCTCGCGCCAGGGCGTCACCTCGACCGGCATGCCGGTGTGGCGCTCGATCTTCCAGGCGGCGTAGCGCGCGGCCCCGTCGAAGGTGAAGGCCGCCTTGATCAGCCGGGCGTAGTTCAGGGGCCGCCCCATCCGCCGGCGCAGGCGCCAGGCGGCCAGCAGGCGTTTCCGGCCCGCTTCGTCCAGCTTGGGCCGCACGACGCCGTCGGCCTCGATGTCCATCAGCCCTTCCTCGCGCCAGCAGGCGATCAGCAGGCGATGGTAGCGCGCCGCGTCGAAGCCCAGGATCGAGCGCTCGCGCCCGCCCTTCTCGACCCGGAACTCGGCCGCGTAGGTCTCCTTGAACAGCGCCGTCCAATAGGCCTCGGACGGCCCCTCGGCGGGGCCCAGGGCGGCGGCGAAGCGGGCGGCGGTGCGGGCGGCGTCGGCCACGGCCTCGACGACCTGGCCGGCGATCGCCGGATCGGCGCTCCACACCAGGCCCGCGGGCTGGACGAAGCGGGCCCAGATCGTGGTGTCGATCCCCTGCCCGCGCGTCGCCGCCTGGAACTGGGCCAGGGTCATGGTCGCCACCTTGGCCCGCAGCACCTGACCGTCCACCTCCATCTCGTGATAGCTGACGTCCGGCCACAGCAGGCGCGTGACCAGGCCGCGCGGGCCCGGACGGACGCGCTCGGTCAGCACGTAGAAGTCCAGCACCCCGTCCAGGTCGCCCGTGCGCAGGATCGAGCCGTAGAACAGCACCGCCAGCGGCGTCTCGAAGCGGTCCAGGAGCTTGGCCGCGAAGGCCACGGCCTGCGGCGGGGCGGGAGCCAGCAGCTCCTCGCCCACCAGGCTTGCGACGGACCCGGTCATGCCGCCAGGAACCTCAGGGTCGGGGCCAGCACCACGGTCAGGCCGCCGGAGCCGTCATAGACGTCGCCGTCCACCACCAGCGGCTGGTTGGTGGTGATCCGCAGCCTCGAAGCGTCGCCGCGCCGGTAGCCGTAGCGGCCCGACCAGGCCGACTCCTTGCCGGCCACCAGGGCCGGGAAGGCGCCCGGCAGGCCGCGGGGCGGAGCGTCGACGTCCAGGAACTTCAGGCCCTCGCGCGGCGGGCCGAACGGCTTGACCCCGAACGGCAGGCGCTTGAGCGTAGTGGCCAGCACCAGGAAGCGGTCGGCCGTGCGGGTCTCCTCGCCGTCGATGGCCAGGCACAGGGGCACGCCGGCCCGCCACTGGTCGCGCTTGCCGCCCATGACGGTGCCGACCAGGGCGCCCAGCACGCTCATCGCCACGGCGATGCTGTGGAAGGCGCCGGTCTTGTGGACGGTCTGGGCCAGGCTGGTGGCGCGCACGAAGGCGCCCAGGCCGAAGACGAAACCGCGCAGGCTGGGCCGTCCGTCGTCCCAGCGGACCTCCAGCGGCGCGCGGTGCTTGATCACGGCGTCGGGCGACTTGGCGGCCGCCAGGGCCTTGGCCAGGGTGAAGTCGCGCGGCACGCCCAGGTCGATGGCCAGCACGTTGGTCTTGCCGGACGGGATCAGGGCGATCAGCGGCATGGCGTCGCCGAAGATGGTCGCCGCGCGGCTGAGGACGTCGCGGATCGTGCCGTCGCCGCCGTCGATCACCAGCATCTTCACGCCGCACTGGGCGAAGGCCTGCAGGTCCTGCTCCAGCGCCTCGGGCGTGGCCGGCTCGACGAGCAGCACCGCGTCGGTCGTCGACGCGTCGCCCGTATCGGACTCCGAGCGCCCGATATTGGCGTGGCTCATCGGATTGCGGACGACGCCTACTCGCATCAGCGCGACAACCAGGAAACGACGGCCCCCTTCGGGGCGGCCAGGGCTTGCAGGATTTGCGCGGCGTGCACGACCAGGCAGATGCCCGTCCAGACCGCCACCGCCAGGAACCCGATGTCGGGACGACCGACCACAACCGCAAGGGTCAGCAGGATCAGGTTCGGGTTCCGACGGGCGGTGATCTGCCGGAAGAAGCTGTCGAACGGCCGCCAGGCGTGCATCTCGACCTTGAACAGGGCCAGGAAGATCCCCTCCTCAACCCGCTGCAGGACGTAGCCGGCCAGGATCACCGCCAGGGCCAGCTGGCCGTGCGGCATGGTCAGGCCCAGCGCGCCTACGCCGACATACCAGGCCCACCACCAGAAGGGCGGATGCACCAGGTCGATGCCGTGGTCGAAGACGTTGCCCCACTTGGACGAGGTCAGGGTCACGCGGGCCAGCTTGCCGTCGACGGTGTCGAGGAAGGTCATGATCCAGGCGCAGACCAGGCCCCAGCCGAATTCGCCCTTCCAGAACAGCCAGAAGGCCGCCAGCACCAACAGGAAGCCGATCAGGGTCACCTGGTTGGGCGTCATCTTCGCCAGGGCGCACCAGCGGGTGACGATCCGGGCGGGCACGGGCCACACGTGCTTGGTCACCAGGTCGGTGACGCCCTTGTACGAGCCCTGGAACAGGCGCTTCTCGACCGCCACCCGGGTCTCGGGCGTCAGGCGCTCCAGCACCGGCGGCTCGCGCTTGCGCAGGGCGTGGTTGTAGGCCGAGCCCAGCTCCACGGCGGTCAGGCGGGTGTCGACCAGGGCGGTGACGTCCTCGCCCGTATCCAGCCGCACGATCGCCTCGCGGGCGCGGGCGGCGGGGACGTTGACGGCGACGATGCGGCCGGCCTCGTCGACCAGGGCCACGCCGGGACGGCCGGCCAGGGCCTTGATCAGCGACTCGTCGAACACCCAGCCGGCGTCGACCACCACCACGTCGCCGCTGACGAAGACCGTCTCGTGTCCGGCCTCGACCAGGCCCAGGCGGCGATAGATGCGCGACAGCCGTTCGGCCGAGGTCATCCCCCAGAGGCGCGTTTTCGCCTGACCGACCGTGACGGCGGACGGGCCGGCGGCGTCATTTGGACGATTTTCCACGCTCACGATAGACAACCCCTTGAAACCTGGGGCGATTGATAAGCAGCTTCGGCCCCTTCCGCCAGAATCCGTGAACCAAACTTTGTCGATATTCCGCTTGGCCCACCTCTCCGACCCGCATCTGCCGCCGCCGCAGGGGGCGTTCGGCTGGCGGGACCTGCTGTCCAAACGTCTGCTGAGCCGGATCGCCTGGCGGCGCAAGCATCGCGAACACCGGCCCGAGGTGCTGGCGGCGATCGTCGCCGACCTCAAGGCCCACGCCCCCGACCATGTCGCCATCACCGGCGACCTGACCAACTACGCCGCCCCGGCTGAGTACGAGGCGGCCCGGGTCTGGCTGGAGGCCCTGGCCCCCGCCCGCGACGTCACCGTCAGCCCCGGCAACCACGACGCCCTGGTCGAGACCAAGGGCGGCCGGCCATTCGCCCCCTGGACGCCCTGGCTGGGCGACGAGGGATTGGGCGAAGGCGGCGACGTCGCCTTCCCGCGGGTGCGGGTGCGCGACGGGGTGGCGCTGTTCAACCTGTGCTCGGCCGTGCCGACCGCCCCGCACCTGGCCACGGGCCGGCTGGGCAAGGCCCAGCTGGAGCGGCTGGACGCCCTGCTGGCCGACCCGGCCTATCGCGACCTCTTCCGCGTGCTGCTGATCCACCACCCGCCTGTCCCGGGGGCGGTGGCCAAGCGCAAGGCGCTGGAGGACCAGGACGCCCTGCGCGCCCTGCTGGCCCGCCATGGCGCGGACCTGGTCCTGCACGGCCACGCCCACGAGGCGATGGTGGCGACGGCCCCCGGGCCGGACGGGGCGATGATCCCCGTGCTGGGCGTGCCCTCGGCATCGGCCATGGGCGAGCGCGGCCATCCGGCCGCGCGCTGGCACGGGGTCGAGATCGACCGCCAGGCCGACGGCGGGGTCGAGGTCAGGGTCGTGGCGCGCGGCCTGGATCCGAAGACCGGCCGGCCCGCCGAACTGAGCCGCTACGTCCTGCTGCAGGCCGGCCGGCCGCCCGCCGGACACGCCTAGCGCGAAAAGCCCGGAACCGGAGCGAACCGCGCCGTTCGGACTTCCATGGAAAAGGCCGCGTCCCTATTGTATGCGACGGCGGCGAACGCCCCGAGGCGAGGCCGACATGACCAATCCCACCGCAGAGAATTTCGGGTATCCGCGCACCAAGGTGGCGGAAACGGACAGCTGGCTGGTCCTGGTGCGCCCCAAACAACCGACCTTCGGATCGCTGGTGCTGGTATGCAAGGAATCGGTCGAGTCCTTTTCCCAGCTGAGTCCCGCCGCCTTCGCCGACCTCAAGACGGCGACCGAGGGCGTCGAACGCCTGCTGGGCAAGGTCGTGGCGTACGAGAAGATCAACTACCTGATGCTGATGATGGTCGATAAGGACGTGCATTTCCACGTGATCCCGCGCTACGCCGGGACGCGCGAGCATGAGGGCCGCACCTTCGCCGACGCCGGCTGGCCCGCCGTTCCGGCGCTGGGCTCGACCGTCGACCTGGACCCCGACGCCGCCGAGCGCCTGGCCCAGAGCTTCGCCCAGGTCTGGTCGGCCGCGTGAAGAAGCCCATCCCCACGCCGCACGGCACGTCGCGCTTCCGGCTGATCGACGCCTATCTGCTGCGCCTGCTGACCTGGCCGATCATCGGCTGCCTGGGCGTGACCGTGATCGCCCTGTTGCTGGAGCGGGTCCTGCGCCTGCTGGACGTGCTGTCGCAGAGCAGCGCCCGCTTTGGCTACGTCACCCAGCTGGCCGCCAACCTGGTGCCGCACTATCTGGGCCTGGCCCTGCCCGTGGCGTTCTTCGTGGCGCTGTTCATCGTCATCACCAAGCTCAGCGACGGGTCCGAGATCGACGCCCTGCTGGCCAGCGGCCAATCCCTGACGCGCGTGGCCGCTCCGTTCGTCTATGTCGGCCTGTTCCTGATGGTCTTCAGCCTGATCGTCTTCGGCTACATGCAGCCCTACAGCCGCTACGCGTATCGCGCGGTCATGCACGAGGCGATCAACGCCGGCTGGAACGGCAAGCTGAACGGCGGGGCCTTCATCGACCAGCCCAAGCTGCTGATGACCGCCGACGGCGCCGACCCGGCCGGCCAGCAGCTGACCCGGGTGTTCATCCGCCGCCAGGACGCCGCCGGCCGCGAGGAGGTGATCACCGCCGCCACCGCCGACCTGCGGGCCGACGCCGACGGCAAGAACGTCACCATGCTGCTGCGCAAGGGCCAGCGGATCGCCGTCGATGCCCGCGGCGAATACCGCACCCTGGTCTTCGACCAGTTCACCACCAACGTGCCCCTGGCCGGCGCGGCGGCCCTGCTGCGCAACCGGGGCGGCGACGAGCGCGAGCTGACCCTGGGCGAGCTGGCCCGCCAGGCCGACAGCCCCAACCCGGTCGTCCCGCGCGCCACCCTGCTGGCCGAGCTCTACGGACGCCTGGCCCGGGCCGCCTTCCTGCCCTTCCTGCCGCTGCTGGCCTTCCCGCTGGGCCTGGCCGCCAAGCGCGGCAACCGCACGCCCGGCCTGATCATCGCCGGCGTCCTGCTGCTGGCCTTCCAGCACAGCCTGCAACTGGGCCAGAGCCTGGCGGAATCGGGCAAGGCCATGCCGCTGGCGGCCATCGGCGTCCCGTGGCTGATCTTCACGGGCCTGAGCCTGTGGATGTTCATCGGCAGCCGCAAGCGTCCCGGCCAGACCCCGGTCACCGAGCTGATCCGCCGGTTCGGCGTGGGCATCAAGCGCTTCCGGCGCATGTTCCGCGACAAGTTCGAGCAGGCCGACGCATGAAGATCCAGCTCTACGTCCTGCGCACGGTCGGCACGCGGGTGCTCGGCGCGGCCCTGATCCTGTTCTCCATCCTGCAGATCCTCGACCTGCTGGAAGTGACCACCGACATCCTGGACCGGGGCCTGGGCACGGCCGGGGTGCTGTACTACGCCGCCCTGCGCTCGCCGCGCCTGATCGAGCAGGTGGCCCCCATCGCCACCCTGGCCGGCGGCCTGTTCGCCTTCTCGCAGCTGGCCCGCGAGAGCGCGATCATCGCCATGCGCGCCACGGGCATCTCGGCCTATCGCATCGTCGGCATGGCCCTGCCCGTGGTCCTGCTGGTCATGGCCATCGACTTCGGCTGCGCCCAGCTGATCGCCCCGCGCACCGATCCGGTGCTGGCCGACTGGTGGCGGGCCACCACCCCGGTCGCCGACCGCAAGGTTCCGGGTCCCCGCAGCTTCCGGGCCGGCGACGACCTGGTGATCGCCGCCGGCGCCTCGGCCGACGGCGGAACCCTGAACGCGGTCAAGGTCTACCGCCGCGACAAGGTCGGCCGCCTGATCGAGCGCGTCGAGGCGCCGTCGGCGACCTATGCGCGCGGCGGCGGCTGGACCCTGGTCAATCCGGTGATCGTCCGGTTCAAGGGCGAGCAGGTCAATGTCACGCCCGCCGCCAAGATGAGCTGGCCCTCGCCCCTGCACCGCCAGGATGTCCAGGCCCTGTTCGCCGACAGCCCCGTGCCGACCGCCGCCACGGCGCGGCGGGCCCTGCTGAACGGCGGCGGCGACCGTCCGACCAGCTTCTACGAGACCCGCCTGCTGGCGGCGTTCGCCGGACCGGTCGCATCCCTGGTGATGCTGCTGCTCAGCGCCCCGGTCGCCCTGGCCAATTTCCGCAGCGGCCAGGGCGCGGTGCTGCTGACCGGCGGCCTCGCCGCCGGCCTGGTCTTCCTGGTCGTCAACGGCCTGCTGTCCGCGCTCGGCGAAGGCGGCTCGCTGTCTCCCATCCTGGCCGTCTGGGGCGGTCCGATCATCTTCGCGGCCCTCGCGATCTACGCGCTCGTTGTCCTGGAGGGCTGAATGCCGTTCGACACCACCGATTCCGACCTGACGATCGTCCCCGTCGGCTCCAAGGCCGAGCTGAAGCGTTTCGTCGCCCTGCCCAACCGGCTCAACGCCAACGACCCCAACTGGGTCGTGCCGCTGATGTACGAGCGGATGGCGGCCCTGACGCCGAAGACCAACCCGTTCTTCGAGCACGCCGACGTGCAGATGTGGCTGGCCGTGCGCGGTGGTCGCGACGTGGGCCGGATCAGCGCCCAGATCGACCACCTGGCCACCGAGGTCGGGACCGGCAAGACCGGCAATTTCGGCATGGTCGCCGCCGAGGACGATCCGGCGATCTTCGGCCTGCTGTTCCGCACCGCCGAGGACTGGCTGAAGGCCCGCGGCTGCGACCGGGCCCTGGGCCCGTTCAACCTGTCGATCAACGAGGAGGTCGGCCTGCTGGTCGACGGCTTCGACACCAAGCCGATGGTGATGATGGGCCACGATCCTCGCTACACGGCGGCGCGGGTCGAGGAACAGGGCTACGCCAAGGCCAAGGACGTCTACGCCTATGTCTGCGATCCCCGGGCCGCCCTGCCGCCCGTGGTGGTTCGGCGCGTCAAGCGCGGCCTGCCCGAGGGCGTGACCCTGCGCCAGCTGGACATGAGCCGCTACGACGAGGAGGTCAAAGCCCTGACCGGCATCCTCAACGACGCCTGGTCGGGCAACTGGGGCTTCGTGCCGACCACCGAGGCCGAGACCGCCCAGCTGGGCAAGTCGCTGAAGGACGTGCTCGACAAGCGCCTGATCCTGTTCTCCGAGATCGACGGCGAGCCGGCCGGCTTCATCGTGCTGCTGCCCAATGTCAACGAGGCGATCGAGGGGCTGCACGGCAAGCTGCTGCCGTTCGGCTGGGCCAAGCTGCTGTGGCGGCTGAAGGTCAAGCGGGTCAAGTCGATCCGCATCCCGCTGATGGGTCTCAAGCGCAAGTTCGCCGACACCCTGCGCGGCCAGGTCGTGCCGTTCCACCTGATGAACGCCGGCCGCGACGCCGGGCTGGCCCTGGGCTACGACAAGTTCGAGTTCTCGTGGATCCTGGAGGACAACGCGCCGATGCGCCGGATTTCCGAGGCCATGGGCGCGGAGATCTACAAGACCTATCGCATCTACGAGAAGGCGATCTAGGGCGGTGGCGGCCCCGTTTCAGGCCCTGGTGCTGGCCGGCTCGCGCGGCGGGGTCGATCCGGTCGCCGACTATGCCGGGGTCAGCCAGAAGGGCCTGATCGTCCTGGGCGGCCGGACGCTGCTGGCGCGGGTGCTGGCGGCCCTGGACCAGGCCGGCGCCCAGCGCATCGGCGTGTCGACCAACGACGCGGCCCTGGAGGCCGCCCTGGCCGGGGAGACCACCCGCGCGGCGGTGTCGCGCCTGCCCTCGGCCGCCGGCCCCAGCCAGAGCGTCCATGACGGGGCCCAGGCCATGGGGACCCCCTTGCTGGTCACGACGGTGGACCACGCCCTGCTCCAGCCCGAATGGGTGACCGACTTCATGGCCGACACCCCGGCCGACGCCGACATCGCCATCCTGCTGGGCGAGGCGGCGCTGGTCCAGGCCGCCGCCCCAACGACCAAGCGCACCTATCTGGCCTTTCGCGACGGACGCTATTCGGGCTGCAACCTGTTCTACCTGAAGACTCCCGCCAGCTTGCGGGCCATCGACCTGTGGCGCACGGTCGAGAAGCATCGCAAGCAGCCGTGGAAGATCGCGGCCCTGTTCGGCCCGGTGATGCTGGTCCGCTACCTGCTGGGCCGGATGACCCTGGACGAGATGGTGGCGCGGATCGGCCGCCTGGCCGGGGTCAAGGCGGCGGCGGTCCGGGCCCGGCACGGCTTGGCGGCGGTGGACGTCGACAAGCCGGCCGACCTGGATCTGGTGCGGTCGATCGTCGAGGGGTGAGGCCCCTCGCGCCGGTTCAGCTGGTGGCGGGCTCGGGGGCGTTGCCTTCGTCGCCGCGATAGAACACCCCGACGGCGGCGACCCACAACACGGCCACGATCGTGGGGATGAACGCCACCGAGGACGGCAACGGAATGGGCGAGTTCGTCCCCAGGGTCGCGGTCCAGATGACGAAGGAAATCGCTGAGATGACGATCCCCAGCACCTGGGGCTTGACGCCGCCTTTCGAGGTGGACTTGACGCGGACCACGACCAGGATCGCGATGCAGGCCAGGGCGATCAGGATCAGGCCGATCAGCTTGCCCACGCCCGTGACCGAGGCCGGGATCAGCGCCACGGTGGCGGCGTAGGTCCCCAGCGCCTCGGACGGGATCAGCTTGGCCAGGCGCGAGGCCCAGCCGTCGGTGTTGGTGTCTTGCGGCGGGGGGTTGTCGCCCGGTTGCAGCGGCGGACCGTTAACTCTCAGTGACATGGATGCTCCCTCTCTCTCTTCAAAAATTGTTTTCGAAGCAGGACGCCGACGTCGCGACTTACCGACGCGATACTGAGCCCTCCGCGCGCGTCCGTGGGGGAGCCTGACCCAACTGGGCCGCGACCGCAATCAGCGAGAGAGAATTTTGATCACCACAACTCCAGGAAAACCCTGAGAAGCAGCCACGAAAAACCCCGCCGCCGGAACCGGCGACGGGGTTTCGAGACGGCCGACGAGGTCGGCGGCGGGCTACTTCAGCTTGGCGCTGACCGAGACGCCCACGATACGCGGCTCGTTGTAGACGGCGGCCATGTAGTTCTCGATGACGCCCTTGAGGTTCTTCTCGTTGGTGATGTTGCGGCCGAACAGGGCCACTTCGTAGGCGCCGTTTCCGCCTTCGTAGCCGAGCTTCAGCCCGCCTTCGAAGTTGCCCTTCGAGTAGAACTCGTCGGTCTTGTAGAGCACGAAGTTCGTATAGCCCTGGACGTTCCAGTCCGTGGCGACGAACAGCTTGCCGTCGGCGCCCACCGGCACGTCGTAGCGGCCCGTGAAGCTGAAGTTGTACTTCGGCGCGTTGGGCAGCGGCTGGCCGTCGATCTGGGCGAAGGTGTTGGAGCCCACCTTGATCGTCGGGTTCTTGACCGTGCAGACCACCACGCCGTTCAGCGCGCAGACCTGGGCGTAGACGCGCTTGTCGTCGATCTCGCTGTGCAGCAGGCTGGCGCCGGCCGTCAGGGTCAGGTTGGCGATCGGGCGCCACTCGGCGTCGGCTTCCAGGCCGTAGGCCTTGGCCTTGTCGGCGTTGAACAGCACGCCGTTGCCGTTGGAGTCGTTGCCGTTCAGCTGGATGTCCTTGACCTCGTAGGTGAAGGCC
>Ga0102590_1002590_pt1 | contig 20893 bp, 17 predicted proteins | sample AraplaMF_Col_mMF_FD_76859 | JGI IMG/M metagenome (GOLD analysis project Ga0102590, IMG submission 76859) | Arabidopsis root microbial communities from the University of North Carolina, USA - plate scrape MF_Col_mMF | ecosystem: Host-associated > Plants > Roots > Endosphere | place: USA...
GCCCGCACGCGCGCCAGCACCGCCTGCTCGCGCCTGAGACGATGCGCTTTCAGCGCCCGGAGGAATCCGGCCGGCTCCGTCACCGGCCCGCCATGGCCGGGCAGCAGCAGCCGGTCGTCGCGCGCAATCAGCCGCTCGAGCGATTCCATGTAATCCGCCATCGAACCATCCGGCGGCGCGACGATCGAGGTCGACCAGGCCATGACGTGATCGCCGGAGAAGAGGATGTCGCGACCCGCAAGCGAGAAGGCGGCATGATTGGCCGTGTGCCCCGGCGTCAACACCGCCGTCAGCGCCCAGCCATCGCCCGATAGTGTCTCGCCGTCACCGATCGTTATGTCGGGCACGAATGATAGATCCGAGCTTTCGGCAAAGGGATTGATCTCGCCATCCCGCAGCGGCCGCGCCGGCCGGTGCGGCCCCCGGCCCACCGTCACCGCCCCCGTTGCCGCCTGCAGCCGGCCGGCGAGGGGAGAGTGGTCGCGATGCGTGTGGCTGACGAAGATATGCGTCACCGCGCGGCCGCCAAGCGCTGCCATCAGCGCCTGAAAATGCGCCTCGTCCTCCGGGCCGGGATCGATGACCGCGACCGAGGAAGAGCCGACGATATAGCTGTTGGTGCCGAAAAAGGTAAAAGGGCCGGGATTGTTCACTGTAACCCGCTCGACCCCTGCAACCACCGGCACGGCTTGCCCATAGGCCGGCTCGAAAGCGAGGTCGAATGCGGGCGTGTCCATGAAGGAATGATCTCGGGCCGATAACGTCGCCAATTCCTAGCACGACGGCGGCCGCTACGCAGCGCATAAATCTGCGCCGGGTTAAACTTAGTCATTGTGACAGGCGAAGAGCTTTGCTAATCAGGCGTCGATTTGAGCAAGCGGTTTCCGCTCAAGCTCTGGTGGGGCGTCGCCAAGCGGTAAGGCAACGGTTTTTGGTACCGTCATCCCTGGTTCGAATCCAGGCGCCCCAGCCACTGCTGATTTTACCCTTTTATTGCTGATCTTTGCGCCCTCATGAAGCGGCGCGGATCTCTCCTATGTCATTACAAAGATGACCATAGGATTGTATTGATATCTTTACAAACATATAGATATGATTATATCATAAAGATATCTATACAATGAGGCCTTTATGGCGCGACCAAACCCAGAAAGCGCTCTGCGCTTCCCGCTTTCAACTATTTTGGGGAACGAAACGAATGTGCGGGTGATGCGGGAATTATCGCTTCACGGCGGGCAATTGAGTGTTGGCAATCTCGTCAACAGAACCAAAATATCCCGCCCTCCCATACTCGCCTCGTTGGCAACCCTCGCAAGTTTTCAAATCGTTACCGAAAGTGGAACCGGATATGCCCGTCTTTTTAGTCTCAATCGAGGCTCACCATTCTCTATCCCGGTGCAAATCCTGTTCGAGACTGAGGAAAACCGCTTTGCCCATATCCTTGCCGCAGTGAAAGAATGTGCCTCCCTCTTCGGGGACAAAGTTGTGGCGGCATGGGTATTTGGCAGCGTCGCGAGGGGCGAAGACAACGCCTCAAGCGATCTGGACGTGGCGCTCATAGCTCATGCGCCAGACATCGAAACGATACAAAACGGAAGCATCGATTTTCTTGCAGCCAAAGGAAAAGAGCTATCGTTTTCGCCGTCGATCAATACCCTGTCTATCACTGACCTGAAACGATTGCGCCAAAGCGGCGATCCCTTATGGCAAGCGTTTCTAAACGAAGGACTGGTAGTGCTTGGACCTCGTCCGGAATCAATACCGATGTGAAGAGACTACGTTGACCAGAAGCGGCCCTTCGAAATCCTCTGACGCTCGTCATGGTGCAAATCGCTTGATAATCGCCAGGGGATTTCTGGAATCGGCCAAATTGCAATCAGCAGTGCTCAAGCAGGAACACTCGGAAATCCGATTGCTGCGACTGTGGTCAACGCGGCAATCGCCTATACCGACGCACTCACGGCAACCTTCGCGAACAAGATCAATCAAAACGATCACGCAGCGGTCATCAAGACTTTGCGAGACGCATTGGGAAATCGACTGCCAAAATCTCAGGAGACCAGGCTAACTCGCATTCTCGGCAACAAAGACCTAGCCCAATACGGCGGCCGCTTCATGCTGCTATCCGACGCGGAATCTCTATTCGAGCAGTTGAAGGAATACGCAGAGTGGGTGGAAAACGAGATGACCCGCCGCTGATCTAAACTCTACGCCAGTCGCTATTTCCGCCTTCCCTAGGGGGCGTGGGTCTGGTGGACTTAACGCGGCTGCCCACTCTGTTGCCGCGAACTACCTGCCAAAATTTGAGTTCGGTTAATACTGTGGAGGATGAAGGTGGCCGAATTGTTCGGAATGCTTGATGATGAATGGGAAGGGCTGCAGCCCTATCTCGGCGGAACGTTTACAACCCAAACCTTTCGAAGCGCCGTAGAACAGAACGCACCGCATGCCTGGGCAAAACTAGTTGAGCGATATGGGCGGGGCGGAAAAGGCAGCGGCAAGTACTATTCGCCGTCGAACATTCTATACAATTACCTAAATGACAAAGCTCGCAATTCCCTGATTATTCGGCGTGGCCTCGTACCATCTGAAAAAGGGTGGGGAACGCGAATCGTGGTCCAATGGCAAATTGCCGATGCGGTTGCGCCAATCACAAGCGAAGAAGATAAGCAATTTATTGAAGGCAGAGAGGAGCGACGTGTGCACCTCTTGCGCGAACGAAAACCCGGCTTGCGACGAGATCTTCTCAGAGTTCGGAAACGTGTGGGCATGTCCTGCGACATCTGCAAAGCGACCGGTTCGCACATCGCGGAAGACATGCGCGACTCCATGTTCGAAGCTCATCACGACAAGGAGCCTTTCTCTACTCCCGGTGAGCGCGCGGTAACGATCAAAGACATGGCCTTGCTTTGTGCAAACTGCCATCGCTTGCTTCATCGCCTTGTGGCCCTGAAGGACCGATGGTTTGAGGTGGAGGAAGCCCGCCAGGAGTTTGGTTTCGAGCTCCAAGCCATATCCGCATGAAATCCGGCTTGACGCCTTAAGTCGCCGCACCGCTGACTAAATTACACTGTGACATCTCGTCCGGCGGCGCCAGCCTGTGAGCTTCTGTTAGTCGATAGCCGCTTTTTGCGTCACGCTCTTGCGCGCCATGGCTTCTTCAGCAAAGTTCGGCTTCAAATAGAAGGGTGGGGCATGAGCAAATCTTGGATGGTGCGCGCTGAGCGTGACGGGCGGCTGTTCGACGCGTTCAAAGAGAAATCGGCGGTCGCGATTGGCTGGAACGAAGTTGGTGACCTATCGAATGTGAAGACACGGAAGGCGATTAGCGATCTAGTTACGGCGACGTGGCCGGAGACTAAGCTACAGTCGGTTGCCATGGTTGCTGGCCAGCTTCATCGATTTGTCAACGAAATCGATGTCGGCGACATGGTCGTAACCTACAATCCTTCGCGCCGCGTTTATATGATCGGCGAGATCGCCGGCCCCTATCGCTACGACACTTTGGTCGATCCTGAAGATGCACAGGTTCGGCCTGTGCACTGGCAGGGAGAAGTCAGTCGGGATCTCCTATCCGTTGAAAGTCGTAACAGCCTCGGTGCAATCTCCACGCTGTTTCGGATATCAAACGATGTTGCCGCAGAGCTCAAGAAGGCGATGGTCTCGGGACAGCCTGTGAAACCAGAGGCGGTAGCGACGACAGATGCGACGGAGGACGATCTCTTCAAATCGATGGAGAGCCGCGCTCATGAGTTTATAAAGGACAAGGTCAACGCACTCGCCTGGGACGACATGCAGGAGCTTGTCGCGGGATTGTTACGCTCGCTGGGTTACAAGACGCGGGTCTCGGACGCAGGGCCAGATCGCGGGAAGGACATAGTTGCCTCTCCGGACGGGTTCGGTTTCGAGTCGCCTCGTATTGTAGTCGAGGTCAAACATCGTAAAGGCACAATGGGCGCACCGGACGTTCGAAGCTTCCTAGGTGGCCGACACCCGCAGGATAAGGGTCTGTATGTGAGCACCGGCGGTTTCACGCGCGAAGCTCGGTATGAAGCGGAGCGTGCAAACATCCCGCTGGCGCTCATGGATCTAGACGACTTAGTGAAGAGCCTGCTGGAGCAATACGGGAAGCTTGACCTTGAGGCTCAGCAACTCGTGCCCCTGAAGCGAATCTTCGTGCCGGCTTGGACATAGCGGTTAGTTATTCAGTTCCCCATCCGCAATGTCAGTCGGGCTTGCTGTTCGCTTCGTTGACTTCATCGCCTCAACGATCTCCATCGTTTCGACTGAAACGTGGGTGACGCGAGCGATCAGGTCAATCATCCTGAACCGCGCCAGGATCTCCGGAGGCCGTTTGGCTTAAGTTATGCGGCCAGCGCTAATTGGTCCAGCATGGCGTAGTATCGTACCTCGGCTTCGGCTGATGCTGACGACGCCGTTCACCGCCCGGAACAACGTGCGGGCGCGGATGGCGCGGCCTTCGGGGGCCATGTCGGACTGCAGTTCGGGCAGAGGTTCGGCGATCATATCCATGAGGAAGAGGTGCTCGTCGAGATGCCATTGCGGCGTCGGGCTGGTTTCCGGCGGGGAGTGGTCGAGTATCGCGTTCCAGAAGTTTCGAACGCGGCAGCGCCCGATAACCAACCGATCTCACCTTACCCGCGCTCTGCAAACAGTCGAACACCTGTGAGTCCGGCAAGCTTTTCCGCGAGCGCCTCCTGAAACCCAGCATCGCTAACCTCAGGCAAGGCCTCCCGCTGCCGGCGATGATACCAATAACCGCCGCTCACCTTCGCGGCCCCCGCATCGCTTGCCGCAAGCCACGTCTGCGTGAGGTGCCCCATCTCCAGGTCATCGGGTGCGCCGGCGCCGCCCATCTTGGTCGGGACCCAGCCGGGATCCACCGCGTTGCTCAGAACATCCGGCCAGTGGCGGGCGAGGGCGGCGGCGAGGGTGGCGATGTAGAGCTTGCTTTCCGAATAGGCCTGGCTGGCGTTCCATGGCCGCTTCTTCCAGTCGATATCGTCAAGGGCGCTGCTGCCGCTGCGGTGCATGCCGCTGGTGAGATAAACCAGGCGATCGGGACGGGCGATCCAGGCGGTGAGGAGATAGGGGGCGAGCACATTCACCGCCAGCGTCTTGGGGTGACCATCAGGCGTTTCGCCCCGGCTCCTTTCGAGGTAGATGCCGGCATTGTGGATGACGGCGTCCATGCGGCCGATGGCGTTGACCTGCTCGGCGATCGATCGCGTCTCGGCGGCGCTGGCGAGATCGCCGATGACGAGGCCGCGTGCGGCAGAGGAAATCGCTGATATGGCGGCGGCGCGCTCCCGGGAGCGGGCGTGCAGCACGACGTCATGGCCTTCCTTCATCAGGGTGCGGGCGGCGGCAAGGCCGAGGCCATCGGTGGAACCGGTGATGAAAATGCGGCTCATGGGTTGTCCTTTCGCGGCGGCGTGGTGGGCGTCAGTCAAGCAGCTTTCGTTGGGCTGCTCAATGCGGGAGTTGGGGCGTGGGTTCCCGTGCTCCCAGGTGAGGATCCATGGAAATTTACCGATCGGGATATTTCGGGATGTGGAGCAGGGTTGAGGCTATGAATTTTCCCGCTCGGTAATATGGCTGGTGGCGCTTCGCAGGTCTGTCCTCTCAGCGTGAGGATTTACGGCTGCCCCTTCGTGCCCATGCCTGCCCCTCACCCTAACCCTCTCCCCGTAAACGGGGCGAGGGGACGTACCTCGCGAGAGGTTAGTGGGGGACGGAGAGGTTGCGGCATATCCCCTTCGCCCCGCCTGCGGGGAGAAGGTGCCGGCAGGGCGGATGAGGGGCATTTTTCGCGGTGATTTCAGTGGCTTGACTCCCGTGCCCGCCGGCATCATGGCGGCGGGGGTAGATCCTCGGGTCAAGCCCGCGGATGACAGTAGGGGAAGGCGAAGAACAAGCCACCCGCCGCACAAGTTTCCTCCCGACTGGGCCGTGTCACGCCGTGGCACGGCCGTCTTTTTTGCGTTGCAGCATAAACTGTCCTCGACGCGAGTAAAAAAAGACGAACGCATCCGCTTTCCCGGCTTGCCGGACCGATTCTTCTGGTATACAAAATTCTGAATTCAGTCGACCAAAGAGCCTCCGAGGCCGGTCGCACGATCTGGGGCAGGGACGCCGATGCTGGTGGATGGGGTGACGCTCGATGTCGCGCCGCTGGCCGCCAAGGCCAGCTACAAGGCCAAGGCCTACCAGGCCCTGCGCGACGCGATCGTGCGCATGAACATCTACGGCCACAGCCGCCCGATCCGGATCGACGAGCGGCAGCTGTGCGAGGCGCTGGGCATCAGCCGGACCCCGGTGCGCGAAGCCATCGCACTGCTGGAGCAGGAGGGCCTCGTCCGGTCGATGCCGCGGCGCGGCGTCTTCGTGGTGCGCAAGACCCGGGACGAGATCCGCGAGCTGATCCTGGTCTGGGCCGCGCTGGAAGGCATGGCCGCCCGCCTGGCGGCGGCGCACGCCACCCCGGCCGAGATCGAGGCGCTGCGCGCCATGATCGCCGGCCAGGCGGCGGAGGCGGATGCGCCGGACCGGTTCGCCGCCGCCAACATCGATTTTCATCAGGCGCTGATCCGCTTCGGCGGCTGCGCCCTGATCACCGAGATGACCGAGACCCTGTTCCTGCACATCCGTGCCATCCGCTGGTCCCTGATCGGCCGGCCGGAGCGGGCCGAACGATCGGTGGCCGACCACGCCGCCATCGTCGAGGCCCTGGCGCGGCGCGACGGGGATCTCGCCGAGACGCTGGTCCGCAACCATGCCCTCGACCTGTCGCGGTCGGTCGAGCGGCACGGGACCGGCTTCGAATGACCGCCCGGCGCCACGCCATGCCGTGCATCCCGAGCAGAAGGTTAAGGAGGAAGCGATCATGCCCGATACGACAGTGAAGGAAGCGGCCGCGACGGAAGAGGTCATCTCCGGCGGTCACCTCGTGGCCAAGGCGCTCAAGGCCGAGGGCATCGACACCATCTTCACCCTCTGCGGCGGCCACATCATCGACATCTATGATGGCTGCCTGGACGAGGGCATCCGCATCATCGACGTCCGGCACGAGCAGGTCGCGGCCCATGCCGCCGACGGCTATGCCCGCGTCACCGGCAAGCCCGGCTGCGCCGTGGTCACCGCCGGTCCGGGCACGACCGACGCCATCACCGGCGTCGCCAACGCCTTCCGCGCCGAGAGCCCGTTCCTGCTGATCGGCGGCCAGGGTGCCCTCGACCAGCACAAGATGGGGTCGCTGCAGGACCTGCCGCATGTCGACATGATGAAGTCGATCACCAAGTTCGCGGCCAATGTGGTGACCACCGAGCGCGTCGCCGACATGTGCTCGATGGCCTTCCGCGAGGCCTTCGCCGGCGCCCCCGGCCCGGTCTATCTCGAGATCGGCCGCGACATCCTCGACGGCCATGTGCCGGTCAAGAAAGCCCGGCTGCCGCAGGCCGGCCACTACCGCTGGTCGACCAAGAGCATCGGCGATCCGCGCGACGTCGAGAAGCTGGCCGACATCCTGGTCCATGCCAAGAAGCCCTGCGTGCTGCTGGGCCAGCAGGTCTGGACCTGCCGCGCCGCCGACGACGCGATCGCCTTCGTCCGCGCCCTGAACATCCCGGCCTTCATGAACGGCGCCGGCCGCGGCACGCTGCCGCCGGGCGACCCGCACCACTTCCAGCAGACCCGGCGCTACGCCTTCGACAATGCCGACGTGATCCTGATCGTCGGCACGCCCTTCGACTTCCGCATGGGCTACGGCAAGCGCCTGGGCCGCAACGCCACGGTGGTGCAGATCGACCTCGACTACCGCACCGTCGGCAAGAACCGCGACGTCTCGCTCGGCCTGGTCGGCGACTGCGGCGCCATCTTCGCCGCCGTCACCCAGGCCGTCTCCGGCCGGGTCGACAACGGCGCCAAGGGCCGCGAGCCCTGGCTCGAGGAGCTGCGGGCCGAGGAGGCGAAGATGGAGGCGGCGCGGCTGCCGAAGCTGCGCTCCGACGCCTCGCCGATCCACCCGCTGCGCCTGGCCTATGAGCTGAACGAGTTCCTGACCGACAACACCGTCTATATCGGCGACGGCGGCGACGTCGTCACCTTCTCGGGCGGCGTGGTCAAGCCGCGGGCGCCGGGCCACTGGATGGATCCCGGCCCGCTCGGCACCCTCGGCGTCGGCGTGCCCTTCGCCATGGCGTCGAAGATCGCCCAGCCGGAGAAGGAGGTGCTCTGCCTGTTCGGCGACGGCACCTTCAGCCTGACCGGCTGGGACTTCGAGACCATGGTCCGCTTCGACCTGCCCTTCATCGGCGTGGTCGGCAACAACTCGCACATGAACCAGATCCGCTACGGCCAGATCCAGAAATACGGGCCGGAAAAGGGCAATGTCGGCAACAAGCTGGGCGACGTGCACTACTCGAAATTCGCCCAGATGCTCGGCGGCTACGGCGAGGAGGTCTACGAGGCCAGCCAGATCCGCCCGGCGCTGGAGCGGGCGCGGGAATCCGGCAAGCCGTCGCTGATCAATGTGTGGATCGACCCCGACGCCTACGCCCCGGGGACCATGAACCAGACCATGTACAAGTAAGCGGCCGTGGGCGCGGGCTGTACAGCCGCCCGCGCCCCGTCCAGCAGCTGCACAAACACGGGAGAGAGACCATGGGCAAGGCCCTGGATGGGGTGCGCGTTCTCGACATGACTCACGTCCAGTCGGGACCCTCGGCGACGCAGATCCTGGCGTGGTTCGGGGCGGATGTGATCAAGGTGGAGATGCCGGGCCGCGGCGACATCACGCGCTCGCAGCTGCGCGACAAGTCGAATGTCGACAGCCTCTACTTCACGATGCTGAACAGCAACAAGCGCAGCATCACCATCAACATGAAGTCGCCGCAGGGGCAGGAAGCCTTCATCAAGCTGCTCGAGCAGTCCGACGTGCTGATCGAGAATTTCGGCCCCGGCGTGCTCGACCGCCAGGGCTTCCCCTGGGACAAGATCCAGAAGATCAACCCGCGGGTGATCTACGCCTCGGTCAAGGGCTTCGGCCCCGGCCCCTATGTCGACTGCAAGGCCTATGAGACCGTGGCCCAGGCCATGGGCGGGTCGATGAGCACCACCGGCTGGCATGACGGCCCGCCGACCTCGACCGGCGCCCAGATCGGCGACAGCGGCACCGGCATGCATCTGGTCGCCGGCGTGCTGGCGGCGCTGCTGCAGCGGACCCAGACCGGCAAGGGCCAGCGGGTCGAGGTGGCGATGCAGGACTGCGTGCTGAACCTCGTCCGCGTGAAGATGCGCGACCAGCAGCGCCTGGTGCACGGGCCCCTGCGCGAATACCCGAACACCGAGTTCGGCGAGGCCGTGCCGCGCTCCGGCAACGCCTCGGGCGGCGGCCAGCCCGGCCAGGCGCTGGTCTGCGCCCCCGGCGGCGAGAACGACTACGCCTATGTCATCATCCAGCCGCAGGGCTGGGCGCCGCTGATGCGCCTGGTCGGCCGCGAGGAGCTGATCGAGGACCCGGCCTATGCCACGCCGGAGGCACGGCTGAGCCACCTGCCGGATTGCTTCAACATCATCCAGGCCTGGACCAGCCGGCGCAGCAAGATCGAGGTGATGCAGGCGCTGAACGAGATCGACGTGCCCTGCGGCCCGATCCTCAGCATGAAGGACCTGATCGAGGACCGCTCGATGTACGACCGCGGCATGCTGGTCGACGTGCCGCACCCCGAGCGCGGCAACTATGTCCAGGTCGCCCTGCCGATCCGGCTCTCCGACAACGACGTGCCGGTCGAGCGTTCGCCACTCTTGGGCGAGCACACCGAGGAGATCCTGTCCTCGGTCGGCTACGACGCCGACGCCATCGCCGCGATGCGCACCGCCGGCGCGATCTGATGACGGCGCGGACCCTTGCCTCTCCCTCCTGGCGGGAGAGGTCGGGCGTCCGCAGGACGACCGGGTGAGGGCGGGCCCAGGCCTCGACAAACTCCCCTCACCCGGAGCCGCTTCGCGTCTCCGACCTCTCCCGCAAGCGGGAGAGGCAATACGAGAAACGATCGATTGATCCGACGGCCCTGCCGTCGACCTGAATTCCCTGCGACCGGGCAGCCTCAGGTGGGTCCGGTCCTCCCCCACATCCTTTGCTGAGCGAGGACCGCCATGAATGGCCATGTCGACGTCCTGGACGATGCCCGGACGACCGCCCGCCGCATCCTTGACGCCGTGAAGCGGGACGGGCGCACCAGCCTGACCGCCCCCGAGGCCCGCGAGCTGTGCGAGGCCTGGCAGATCCCGATCCCGAAGGAGGCGCTGGCGACCACCGCCGACGAGGCGGCGGCCCAGGCCGCGGCGATCGGCTTCCCGGTGGTGCTGAAGATCGTATCGCCCCAGATCCTGCACAAGACCGAGGCCGGCGGCGTGCTGGTCGGCGTCAAATCGGCCGACGACGTGCGCGCCGGCTTCAAGCGCATCGTCGAGAGCGCCGGCCGCTACGACCCGAAGGCCGAGATCCTCGGCGTCCAGGTCCAGCAGATGCTGGTCGGCGGGCAGGAGGTGATCGTCGGTGCCGTCACCGACCCCAGCTTCGGCAAGCTGGTCGCCTTCGGCCTCGGCGGCGTGCTGGTCGAAGTGCTGAAGGACATCACTTTCCGCCTCGCCCCGGTCGATCATGACGAGGCGCTGTCGATGCTGGACGGCATCCAGGCGGCGGCGATCCTGAAGGGCGTGCGCGGCGCGCCGCCGGTCGACCGAGAGGCGCTGTCCGACCTGATCGTCAAGGTCTCCCGCCTGGTCGACGCGGTGCCGGAGATCGTCGAGCTCGACCTCAACCCGGTCTTCGCCCGCACCGACGGCGCCATCGCGGCCGATGTCCGCGTGGTCGTCGACTTCGAGGAGAAGCCGGCCCGGCCGCGGCCGGCGAAGGACGCCATCCTGGCCAAGATGAACCGGATCATGCGGCCCGACGCGGTCGCGGTGATCGGCGCCTCGGCCGAGGACGGCAAGATCGGCAACTCGGTGATGAAGAACCTGATCAACGGCGGCTACAAGGGCGCGATCTATCCGATCCACCCGAAGGCCACCGAGATCCTGGGCCTCAAGGCCTATCCCAGCGTCAAGGACGTGCCGGGCAATATCGACGTCGCGGTGTTCGCGATCCCGGCCAAGTTCGTCGCCCAGGCGCTGACCGAGGTCGGCGAGAAGAAGATCCCGGGCGCCGTCCTGATCCCCTCCGGCTTTGCCGAGACCGGCAACCATGAGGGCCAGGAGGAGATCATCGCCATCGGCCGGAAATACGACATCCGCCTGATGGGCCCGAACATCTACGGCTTCTACTACACGCCGAAGAACCTCTGCGCGACCTTCTGCACGCCCTTTGATGTTCAAGGCCGTGCGGCCTTGTCGTCCCAGTCCGGTGGCATCGGCATGGCGATCATCGGCTTCAGCCGGTCGACCAAGATGGGCGTCTCGGCCATCGTCGGTCTCGGCAACAAGTCGGACATCGACGAGGACGACCTGCTGACCTTCTTCGAGCAGGACGATGCGACCGACGTCATCGCCATGCATCTCGAGGACCTGAAGGACGGCCGCGCCTTCGCCGACGTCGCCAAGGTGGTGTCGAAGAAGAAGCCGGTGGTGGTGCTGAAGGCCGGGCGCACCTCGCTCGGCGCGCGGGCGGCCAGCTCGCACACCGGCGCGCTCGCCGGCAACGACAAGGTCTATGACGATGTGCTGCGCCAGTCCGGCGTGATCCGGGCCAAGAGCCTGCAGGACCTGCTGCAATTCGCCCGCGGCATCCCGGTGCTGCCGGCGCCGAAGGGCGAGAACGTGGTCATCATCACCGGCGCCGGCGGCTCGGGCGTGCTGCTGTCGGATGCCTGCGTCGACAACGGCCTGTCGCTGATGGCGATGCCGGCCGACCTCGACGCCGCCTTCCGCAAGTTCATCCCGCCCTTCGGCGCGGCCGGCAACCCGGTCGACATCACCGGCGGCGAGCCGCCGACCACCTACCGCAACACCGTCAAGCTGGGGCTGGAGGACGACCGCATCCATGCGCTGATCCTCGGCTACTGGCACACCATCATCACGCCGCCGATGGTGTTCGCGAAGGTGATCACCGAGGTGGTGGACGAGATGCGGGCCAAGGGCATCAACAAGCCGATCGTGGCCTCGCTGGCCGGCGACGTGCAGGTCGAGGAGGCGGCGCAATACCTCTACGACCACGGCATCGTCGCCTACCCATACTCGACCGAGACGCCGGTCGCGGTGCTGGGCGCCAAGTACCGCTGGGCCCGCGCCGCCGGGCTGCTGTGAACCAGGCATAGGAGCAGGGAAGGGGCGGGGCCTGGCATCGGCACCGCTCCCCCTCACCCGAAATCGCCAGGGGCGATTTCGACCTCTCCCCAAGGAGAGGTGACCTTCCCCTCTCCTTGGGGAGAGGGAGGGGCCCGGCCCGCTTGGGCCGGGAGGGTGAGGGGGAGAGGGGCGCCGATCGTGGGAACCACCCTCGAACCGGCACCTCAGGAAGGGCAGGGAATGAACATCCACGAATATCAGGCGAAGGGGCTGCTGGGGCGCTATGGCGTGCCGGTGCCGCGCGGCGGGGTGGCGTACACGCCGGAGGAGGCGGTGCGAGTGGCGGAGGGTCTCGGCGGCAGCGTCTATGTCGTCAAGGCGCAGATCCATGCCGGCGGCCGCGGCAAGGGCCACTTCCAGGAGGATCCGTCGGGCAAGGGCGGCGTCCGGGTGGTGAAGTCGACGGCGGATGTCGCGGCGGCGGCCGAGGCGATGCTGGGCCGGACGCTGGTGACGGTGCAGACCGGGCCGGCGGGCAAGGAGGTCGGCCGGATCTATGTCGAGGAAGGCTGCGACATCGCCCGCGAGCTGTATCTGTCGCTGCTGGTCGACCGCAAGAGCGGCCGGGTGACGATCATCGCCTCGACCGAGGGCGGCATGGCGATCGAGGAGGTGGCCGAGGCGACGCCGGAGAAGATCCAGACCATCGTCATCGACCCGGCGACCGGCTTCTCGGACTTCCATGGCCGCGAGGTCGCCTTCGGCCTGGGGCTGGAGGGCAAGCAGGTCAATGCCGCGGTCGGCTTCCTGAAGGCGCTGTACAAGGCCTTCAACGAGCTCGACGCCGCGCTGGTCGAGATCAACCCGCTGGTGGTGACCGGGGCCGGGCAGCTGATCGCGCTCGACGCCAAGATGGGCTTCGACGACAACGCCCTGTTCCGCCACAAGGACATCGAGGAGCTGCGCGACGAGAGCGAGCAGGACCCGACCGAGACCGAGGCGGAGAAGGCGTCGCTGAACTACGTCAAGCTCGACGGCAACATCGGCTGCATGGTCAACGGCGCGGGTCTCGCCATGGCGACCATGGACATCATCAAGCTGGAGGGCGGCGAGCCGGCCAACTTCCTCGACGTCGGCGGCGGCGCCACGCGCGAGCGGGTGACCACGGCGTTCAAGCTGATCCTGTCGGACCCGAATGTCGAAGGCATCCTGGTCAACATCTTCGGCGGCATCATGCGCTGCGACGTGATCGCCGAGGGCGTGGTCGAGGCCGCGCGGGAAGTGTCGCTGCACGTGCCCCTGGTGGTGCGTCTGGAAGGCACCAATGTCGAGCGCGGCAAGCAGATCCTGGCCGAGAGCGGGCTGCCGATCCTGTCGGCCGACGACCTCGGCGACGCCGCAGTGAAGATCGTCCGTGCCGTGAAGGAGGCCGCGTGATGGCCGTGCTCGTCGACAAGAACACCAAGGTGATCTGCCAGGGCTTCACCGGGGCCCAGGGCACCTTCCATTCCGAGCAGGCGATCGCCTACGGCACCCGCATGGTCGGCGGCGTCACCCCGGGCAAGGGCGGCACCAAGCACCTCGACCTGCCGGTGTTCGACACCGTGGCCCAGGCGGTGGACCAGACCGAGGCCAATGCCAGCGTGATCTACGTGCCGCCGCCCTTCGCCGCGGATGCGATCCTGGAGGCGATCGACGCCGAGATCCCGCTGGTGGTGTGCATCACCGAGGGCATCCCGGTCCTGGACATGGTCAAGGTCAAGCGCGCCCTGGCGGGGTCGGCCACCCGGCTGATCGGTCCGAACTGCCCGGGCGTGATCACGCCGGGCGAGTGCAAGATCGGGATCATGCCGGGGCACATCCACCGCCGCGGCAAGATCGGCATCGTCAGCCGGTCGGGCACGCTGACCTATGAGGCGGTGGCGCAGACCACGGCGGCGGGCCTCGGCCAGACCACCTGCATCGGCATCGGCGGCGACCCGGTGAACGGCACCAACTTCGTCGATGCGCTGGAGCTGTTCCTGGGCGATCCGGAGACCGAGGGCATCATCATGATCGGCGAGATCGGCGGCGACGCCGAGGTGATGGGCGCGGAGTTCCTGAAGGCGTCCGGCACGACCAAGCCGGTGGTCGGCTTCATCGCCGGCCGCACCGCGCCGCCGGGCCGCCGCATGGGCCATGCCGGCGCCGTGATCTCCGGCGGCCACGACACCGCCGACCACAAGATCGAGGCCCTGAAGGCCGCCGGCATCGCCGTCGCCGACTCCCCCGCCTCCCTCGGCAAGACCATGATCCGGGTGCTGCGCGAAGGCAGCCGGGCCGCCGCGGAATAGGCCACGAGTTGCTGCGGTGCAGCCACGATTCCGGCTTGTCAGCGCGGCGGAAACGGTCTTTGGTATCTCAGGTTCTGCATTTGGTATGCCAGAGGGCCGGCCATAACGGCCCCTGTTAACAACGACATAACCGAGGGGAGGGGCAGCCGATTCACACATCGGCGCGAGGGGTACTGCTGACCAGCGAATCCGATCGAAGGCCGGCTGTCGACAGCACTCCGCGCACCCCTCCTCGAGGACGATGGCGTCCGTCACGGGCCGTCACCTCCGATGCCATGGGGTTGCCTCAACCGACATGCGAAGGATTGGGACGGAAATGCTGACAGAAAACTCAAATCAGACAGGGCCGGCGATCAAGGGACCGCCGGGGGGACGCTGGCTCCAGCTGCTCATCGGCATCGCCTGCATGGCGATGGTGGCCAACATGCAATATGGCTGGACCCTGTTCGTCGGGCCGATCAACGACACCCATCAATGGGGGAAGGCGGCGATCCAGGTCGCCTTCACCATCTTCGTGCTGACCGAGACCTGGCTGGTGCCGGTCGAAGGCTGGTTCGTCGACAGGTTCGGGCCGCGCATCGTGGTCCTGATCGGCGGCCTGCTCTGCGCCATCGCCTGGGCGCTGAACTCGGTGGCGGATTCGCTGACCCTGCTCTATGTCGCCGCGGCGATCGGCGGCGTCGGCGCCGGCGCCGTCTACGGCACCTGCGTCGGCGCGGCGCTGAAATGGTTCCCGGACCGGCGCGGCCTGGCGGCGGGGCTGACCGCGGCCGGCTTCGGCGCCGGCTCGGCCGTGACCATCGTGCCGATCGCCAACATGATCCACTCCTCCGGCTATCAATCGACCTTCCTGACCTTCGGCCTGATCCAGGGCGGGGTGGTGGTGGTGCTGTCCTTCCTGCTGGCGACGCCGGCCAAGGGGCAGCTGCCGGTGGTGAAGCCGAAGATCGTGCAGACCCGCCGCGACTATGCGCCGTCGGAGATGCTGCGCAGCCCGGTGTTCTGGGTGATGTATGCGATGTTCGTCATGGTCGCCTCCGGCGGCCTGCTGGCGACGGCGCAGCTGGCCCCGATCGCGGCCGACTTCAAGATCGGCGACACCCCGGTCAGCCTGCTGGGCCTGACCATGCCGGCCCTGGTCTTCGCCCTGTCGCTCGACCGGGTGCTGAACGGCGTCACCCGGCCGTTCTTCGGTTGGGTCTCCGACCATATCGGCCGCGAGAACACGATGTTCATCGCCTTCTTCCTCGAGGCGGTCGGCATCGTCATGCTGATGGAGTTCGGCCACGACCCGGTGCTGTTCGTGATCCTGACCGCGATGGTGTTCTTCGCCTGGGGCGAGATCTACTCGCTGTTCCCGGCGACCTGCGGCGACACCTTCGGGTCGCGCTACGCCACCACCAATGCCGGGCTGCTGTACACTGCCAAGGGGACGGCCTCGCTGGTCGTGCCCCTCGCCAGCATCGCGGTCGCCCAGCTCGGCAGCTGGGACATGGTGTTCATCTTCGCCGCGCTGGTGAATGTGATCGCGGCGGTGATGGCGATGTTCGTGCTCAAGCCGATGCGGGCCCGGGCGCTGGAACAGGCACGGGCCGGCATGACCCCGGAAGGGGAGCCGCGGCTCGCCAACTGAGATCCGGGCCGGGACGCGCCCGGCATCCGAGACAATCCCCAGGGAGGCGGCTTCGCCTCCCTTTTTCTTTGGCTGCTGCGCCTTACAGCGCGCGCATGAAGCTGGCCCAGGTCGGGTCGGCGGTCTCGGATTCGTCAGCCTCGCCGCCGGTCTCGACCCGGCGCAGCCCGCCCGCGGCGCTGCCCGGCAGCGAGCCGCCCTGGGCCATGGCCAGGCGGGGGGCGGTGACGAGGCCCAGCAGGGCGACGGCGGCAAGGGCGGTTCCGATCAGCAGGCCGGTCATGATCAAGTCCTTTCGAATGGGCTCGGGTTCCTGTTGCGATGCAATATACGCCCGTCCGGCGAGCAGGCAAGGCAAACTGGTATACAGAATACGAAAAACGGGTATGCGTCTGGTCGCGCGGTCCCTTCCCACCGGACCGCGCCGGCCTTGTCTCGAAAACATCAACAAACTCAGCAGGGTAGGGACAGCCTTTCGATCCGTCCCGGAATCCGCAGGTCAGCCATGGCTATCTGGCATACAAAATCCATAATGCATGAGCTTGATGAAGGTCAGTTCCTCTGCCATATGATGCGGCGCAAGAGAGCCAACCTCATGGAGCCTGTCATGACCCTCGGATTGATCGCCCTCGTCATCGCCGGCGCCGGCCTGGCCGCCATGGTCTCCGAGATCGCCGTGAAGGCGCCCGACCTGTTCGGTTCGATCGCCACCGATGTCCGCCGGATGGCGACCCCGCAGCGTCGCGTGGCCGAGGCGCAGGAGCCCGCCAACAGCAACATCTGGCGCAAGGCGGCCTGACCGCTCTCCCGCTTTCAACCTTTCCGCATCTCCGAACAGGCGGCCCCTCCGGGCCGCCTGTCGTCGTTTCCGGCCTTTGTGCATGGGCGAAGCGATGACGCCGTTCATAACGGTCTGGAAAGGGCCGGGTTTTCGCCCTTGGTAATTTCGTTCTATTGCGCTGCGAAATAGCGATCGAAACGGATCGTCCCGGTTGCAAAAAGATCCATTGCGTTACATTCCAGATACAATATATTGGATACCAGCCAGTCTCGGTCACCGACCTGGCCATCCACCAACAAGACAGTCGGGCCGCGCTTGACGCGAAGCCGCGGCGCTGGGGAGGCACCAATGACCGGGAAGTTGCGCAACGCGCTGCTGCATGGATTCGCCTGTGCCGCGGCTGCTGTGACCCTGCTGGGGGCGGGCATCGCCCAGGCGGACTGGAAACCGACCCGCAACGTCGAATTCGTCGTGCCGGCGGGCACCGGCGGCGGCGCCGACCAGATGGCGCGGATGATCCAGGGCATCATCCAGAAGCACGGGCTGATGGAGCAGTCGATCGTCGTGGTCAACCGCTCCGGCGGCGCCGGGGCGGAGGGCTTCCTCGACGTCAAGGGGTCGGGCGGCGACCCGCACAAGATCATCATCACCCTGTCGAACCTGTTCACCACCCCGCTGGCGACCGGCGTGCCCTTCAACTGGAAGGACCTGACGCCGGTGACCATGCTGGCGCTGGACGAGTTCATCCTGTGGGTGAATTCCTCCGAGCCGTACCAGTCGGCGCAGGACTACGTCACCGCGATCAAAGCGGGCGGCGACAATGCCTTCAAGATGGGCGGCACCGGCTCGAAGCAGGAAGACCAGATCATCACCGCCGGGCTCGAGCAGATCATCGGCAAGCGGCTGACCTACATCCCCTACAAGGGCGGCGGCGACGTCGCGGCCCAGCTGGTCGGCAACCACGTCAACTCCAGCGTCAACAACCCGATCGAGGCGGTGTCGCAATGGCGCGCCGGCGCGCTGCGCCCGCTCTGCGTCTTCGACGACAAGCGCATCGCCGTGACCACGCCGCAGGCCGAGGGCAAGGCCTGGAGCGACGTGCCGACCTGCAAGGAGGCCGGCCTGGACATGAAGTACCTGATGCTGCGCGGCATCTTCATGCCGCCCGAGGCGTCGCCGGAGCAGGTGGCCTATTATGTCGGCCTGTTCGAGAAGGTGCGCGAGACGCCCGAGTGGAAGGAGTTCATGGCCGCCGGTGCCTTCAACACCACCACCATGACCGGCGACGCCTTCAAGACCTGGCTGACCGAGACCGAGCAGACCCACAAGACCCTGATGGAAGTGGCCGGCTTTATCGCGAAGTAGGGCCCGCTTCCCGGCGGCGCCCCCGGACTCCATGGTCCCGGCGCCGCCCCATCCCCCGAGGAGGATCAGGCATGGCGAACCACGACCAGGAGAGCACCGTCAGCGTGCGGACGATGGAGATCGTCGTCGCCGCCGTCCTGATGATCATCGCCGTGGTGGTGATGGTCGACAACATCCGGATCGGCATCGGCTGGGCCTATGACGGGCCGGAGGCCGGGTACTTCCCGTTCTATGTCGGCGTCGCCCTGTTCCTGGCCAGCGCCGGGACGCTGCTGGCCAACCTGTTCGGCCGGTCGGCCGACCTCGGCAGCTTCGTCGGCCGCTCCCAGCTCAAGCTCGTGCTCAAGGTGCTGGTGCCGACCATCGTGTTCGTGGCGCTGATCGACTTCATCGGCCTCTATGTCGCCGCGGCGCTGTTCATCGCCTTCTTCATGCGCTGGCTCGGCAAATACCCGGTGATCAAGATCGTGCCGGTCGCGATCCTGGTGCCGGCCGCGCTGTTCCTGATGTTCGAGATCTGGTTCCTGGTGCCGCTGCCCAAGGGGCCGCTCGAGACCATGCTCGGCTATTAGCCCCACGCCAAGAAATCCCGAGACCCGCGCCAGGCGGGCGAGGCGAAACGCTGGGAGGGACCGTTGGACGCTCTCTATTCTCTGATTCACGGCTTCGGCGTGCTCGCCGACCCGATGAACATCGTCTACATGTTCGTCGGCATCACGCTCGGCGTGCTGATCGGCGTCCTGCCGGGGCTCGGCGGCGCCAACGGCGTGGCCATCCTCCTGCCGCTGACCTTCGCCATGTCGCCGACCTCGGCGATCATCATGCTGTCCTGCATCTACTGGGGCGCGCTGTTCGGCGGCGCCATCACCTCGATCCTGTTCAACATCCCCGGGGAGCCGTGGTCGGTCGCCACCACCTTCGACGGCTACCCCATGGCCCAGCAGGGCAAGGCGGGCGAGGCGCTGACCGCGGCCTTCACCTCCTCCTTCTTCGGCGCCTTCGTCGCCGTCGTGCTGCTGACCTTCCTGGCGCCGCTGATCGCCAGCTTCGCCCTGCGCTTCGGGCCGGCGGAGTTCTTCGCGGTCCAGCTGCTCACCTTCTGCAGCTTCATCGGCATGGGCCGCGAGGCGCCGATGAAGGTGATCGCCTCGATGATGCTGGGCTTCGCCCTGGCGGCGGTCGGCCTGGACACCGTCACCGGCCAGCTGCGCATGACCTTCGGGTCGACCGAGCTGCTGCGCGGCTTCGACTTCCTGATCGCGGTGATCGGCCTGTTCGGCATCGGCGAGATCCTGCTGACCATGGAGGAAGGCCTGGCCTTCCGCGGCAAGAGCGCGAAGATCAACGCCAGGGTGGTGCTGCAGGCCTGGAAGCAGCTGCCGCGATACTGGGTCACGGCGGTGCGCGGCGCCATCGTCGGCTGCTGGATGGGCATCACCCCGGGCGGCGCCACCCCCGCCTCGTTCATGAGCTACGGCCTGGCCAAGCGCTTCTCCCGCAACGGCAAGCGCTTCGGCCGCGGCGAGATGGAGGGCGTGGTCGCGCCCGAGACCGCGGCCCATGCCGCCGGCACCAGCGCGCTGCTGCCGATGCTGACCCTCGGCATCCCGGGGTCGCCGACCGCGGCGGTGCTGCTGGGCGGCCTCCTGATCTGGGGCCTGCAGCCCGGACCGCTGCTGTTCGTCGAGCATCCCGACTTCGTCTGGGGCCTGATCGCCAGCATGTATCTCGGCAACATCGCCGGGCTGATCGTGGTGCTGACCACGGTGCCGCTGTTCGCCTCGATCCTGCGCATCCCGTTCAGCATCGTCGCGCCGGTGATCATCACCATCTGCGCGGTCGGCGCTTACACGGTCAACAACGCCCTGGCCGACATCAGCGTGATGCTGGTCTTCGGCGTCGTCGGCTACCTGTTCAAGAAGCTGCACTATCCGCTGGCGCCGCTGGTCCTGGCCCTGGTGCTGGGCGACATGGCGGAAGGCTCGTTCCGGCAGGCGATGCTGCTGTCCCAGGGCAGCCTGTCGATCTTCTGGTCGAACGGCCTGGTCGGCGGCATCTGCGCCCTGGCCCTGGTGATGCTGTTCTGGCCGCTGATCTCGCTGGTGATCGCGCGGCTGCGCGGCGGCGGCAAGCCGATCGTCGCCGCGGATTGAGGGGCGGGGAGGGGGCCGTGCTCGAGGCGCGGATCAGCACCCGGCTGGCGCTCTCTCGCCTCGACGCCAATGACAGCTTCCGCGCCCAGGCCTATCTGGCGCTGAAGCAGGCGATCTCGGCGATGGACCTGTACGACCATCCCGGCGAGATCCGGCTGGACGAGCGGCAGCTGTGCCGGGACCTCGGCGTCAGCCGCACGCCGATCCGCGAGGCGCTGACGGTGCTGGAGCAGGAGGGGTTCGTCCTGACCCTGCCGCGCCGCGGCATCTTCGTCCGGCGCCGCACCCGGCGCCAGATCGTCGAGATGGTGCAGGTCTG
>Ga0102590_1002597_pt1 | contig 20862 bp, 18 predicted proteins | sample AraplaMF_Col_mMF_FD_76859 | JGI IMG/M metagenome (GOLD analysis project Ga0102590, IMG submission 76859) | Arabidopsis root microbial communities from the University of North Carolina, USA - plate scrape MF_Col_mMF | ecosystem: Host-associated > Plants > Roots > Endosphere | place: USA...
AGGTCGCGATGGCGCTCGGCGAGTTCGACGGGCCGGAGGCTGCGAGCGCGCTGGTAAAGCTGCTGGTCGACCCTGAAAGAATCGTCGCTGCCGCCGCAGCCGACAGCATGGCCGAATTCAAGAATCCGGCTTGTGCGGAGATCATCCTGCCGCTGGTCAAGCATGCTCACGCGTTCGTCCGCATGGGCGCGCTGCGTGCGCTGAAGGAGCTGCGCTGCAAGGACACGCTGAAGCCGGCGCTGGAAGCGCTTCTGGATACGGACGCTGCCGTGCGCGTGCAGGCGATCGGCGTGATCGGCTTCTTAAAGTTGGAGGAATCCATCCCCGCTCTGACTGCATTGATCAACGATCCCGATGCGCATGTGCGCCGAGCCGCCGTGAGCGCGCTGGCGTTCTCGCATATGAAGCCCGCGGCCGAGACGATCACGCGCGCGCTGAAGGACGCCGACTGGATGGTTCGCGAGATGGCGGCGGAAACGCTGGGTCTCAATGTCAACGGTTCGATCGCCGCAGATCAGCTCGTCGGTGCGCTGGCTGACGAATTCTGGCAGGTGCGGCTGAAAGCAATCCGCAGCCTCGGCAGAATGAAGATCGAGCGTGCGGTACGCCCGATCGGAAACTGCATCAATCACGACCAGGCCAATTTGCGGAAGGAAGCGGCCGCCGCGCTCGGCGAAATCGCCCATCCCGACGGCGAGGCGTTCCTGGCAGTCATCGCCGACGACGCCGATCCCGACGTCCGCAAGAACGCGCGCTGGGCACTTCAACAGATCGCGGCCCGAAAGGCGCGGGCGGGGGCGTAGAAGCAGGCCATCCCGCCGCTCTGGACTTCCGGAGCCAGACGTTTATTGGTCTTCGCCGGGAAACAGCGAGGACGCCGGCCATGACGACACTGACAACCAAGGATCTTCTTCCCGAGGACGGCACGCGGGGAACGTTGGTCGGCCGTGTCTGGCTGCCTCAGGCGAACGGCCCGGCCGTGGTCGCCGTGCGCAGCGACGGCGTGTTCGACGTCACCGCGAAGTTTCCGACCGTCAGCGCGCTTTGCGAAGAGGATGCTCCGGCGAAGGCGCTTGCCGCTACCAAGGGCGAGCGCATCGGCGATCTCGATGCGATCGTCGCCAACACGCCGCCCGACCTGCGCGACCCGACAAAGCCGTGGCTGCTCGCGCCGGTCGATCTCCAGACCCTGAAGGCCGCCGGCGTCACTTTCGCCATCTCGATGCTGGAGCGCGTCATCGAAGAACGCGCGAAGGGCAATCCGGCCTCGGCCGAAGCGATCCGCAAAGAGGTGACGCGGCTGATCGGTGACGATCTGTCGAAGCTCAAGCCGGGCTCGGACCAGGCGATGCACCTGAAACAGGTGTTGATCGATCAGAACGCCTGGAGCCAATATCTAGAGGTCGGCATCGGTCCCGATGCCGAGGTCTTCACCAAGGCCCCGACGCTATCGTCGGTCGGCACCGGCATGGATGCCGGGTTGCATCCGAAATCGACCTGGAACAATCCGGAGCCCGAGCTCGTGCTGTTCGTGTCGAGCCGCGGCAGGATCGTCGGTGGCGCGCTCGGCAACGACGTCAATTTGCGCGACTTCGAGGGCCGCTCGGCGCTGCTGCTGTCGAAGGCCAAGGACAACAACGCCTCCTGCTCGATCGGCCCGCTGCTGCGCCTGTTCGACGACACTTTCACGCTTGATGACGCGCGCAAGCTGGACATCAGCCTGAACGTGAAGGGGGCGGATGGTTTCGTCCTCGACGGCCATTCCTCGATCAGCATGATCAGCCGCGATCCCACCGACCTCGTCGCGCAGACCATCGGCAAGGTGCATCAATATCCCGACGGTTTTGTGCTTTTCCTCGGCACGATGTTCGCGCCGGTGAAGGATCGTGATGCACCGGGGCAGGGGTTCACCCACAAGCGCGACGACATCGTCACGATCGCCGCGCCCCAGCTCGGCAAGCTCGTCAACCGCATGCGGACCAGCGACGAATGCGAGCCCTGGACCTTCGGCATCGGCGCGCTGATGAAGAACCTCGCGCAGCGGAAGCTGATTTAGCTTTTTCGCCTCTCTGTGTGCGGCCGTCATGCCCGGGCTTGTCCCGGGCATCCGCGTTCTTCGTGCATGGCAACGCGTGGATGCCGGGACATAGGCGAGCGGAAGCGACGCCGCCCATGACGGTGTCACGCTCGCCGAGTCTCACGATCTTCCTTCATCTCCTCGTTGCATCCTTGGAACAAAATCGTGTTGGGTGTGTCATTTGATCACCCATCGCCCAACCTACATTTCTGAACGAATAGTCAAATAATATGACTAGTCGGAACTCATCTTCCGTGAAATAGTGCCTTCCGCCGCCCAAAAGGGCGCCTTCGGGGTGCCATGCTACCAACTGGCGCCCGAGATAAACACTTGGGAGACACGCTCGATGACCCTCAAAGCCCTCTTTGCGGCCAGCGCCACCGCCGCGTTGCTGCTCGCGCTGCCGGCGAACGCCGCCGAGCTCACCATCGGCTTCTCGCAGATCGGATCGGAATCAGGCTGGCGCGCGGCCGAGACTTCCGTCTCCAAGCAGGAAGCCGCCAAGCGCAGGGTCAATCTCAAGATCGCCGATGCTCAGCAGAAGCAGGAGAACCAGATCAAGGCGATCCGGTCCTTCATCGCGCAGAACGTCGATGCGATTTTCCTCGCGCCCGTCGTCTCGACCGGGTGGGACTCGGTGCTGAAGGAAGCCAAGGAGGCCAAGATTCCGGTCGTGTTGCTCGACCGCGACATCGATCCCTCCGGCAAGGAACTGTATCTGACCGCCGTTACCTCGGACAGCGTACACGAGGGCGAGGTCGCCGGCGACTGGCTGGCCAAGACCGTCGGCGCCAAGACCTGCAACATCGTCGAATTGCAGGGCACAGTCGGCGCCAGCGTCGCCGCTAATCGCAAGAAGGGCTTTGATACCGCCATCGCCAAGCATGCGAACCTGAAAGTGGTGCGCAGCCAGACCGGCGACTTCACCCGCGCCAAGGGCAAGGAAGTGATGGAGAGCTTCATCAAGGCCGAAGGCGGCGGTAAGTCGATCTGCGCCGTCTACGCGCACAACGACGACATGATGGTCGGTGCGATCCAGGCGATGAAGGAAGCCGGGCTCAAGCCTGGCAAGGAGATACTGACCGTCTCGATCGATGCCGTCCCCGACATCTTCAAGGCGATGGCCGCCGGGGAGGCCAATGCGACCGTCGAACTGACGCCGAACATGGCCGGCCCTGCGCTCGATGCGATCGCGGCCTTCAAGGACAAGGGCACCGTTCCGCCGAAGTGGATCCAGACCGAATCCAAGCTCTATACTGCGGCCGACGATCCCCAGAAGATCTACGACAGCAAGAAGGGCCTCGGTTACTGAGGCGAGTGCCGCGCCGGATCGCGCCCGATGGTCCGGCGCCCCTCTTCGAAACAGCCGTAAGAGCGGCTAGGCTGGGCGCTCGCATGACGAAGCGGGCGCCGGTGGGAGTGAATTTGCCATGGAGACCAGCTCCGATCCTTTTGCTTCCCTGCTGGAGGTGCGCGGGATCAGCAAGAGTTTTGGTGCGGTGCGTGCGTTGCAGGAGGTCGACTTCACGCTTCGCACGGGCGAGATTCATGCGCTGCTCGGCGAGAACGGGGCCGGCAAGTCCACGCTGATCAAGGTCATCACCGGCGTCTTCCCGCGCGATGCCGGCATTGTCCGCCTCGGTGGCGATGAAGTCGCGCCGCGCTCGGCCAAGGCCGCGCTCAAGGCCGGCATCGCCACCGTCTATCAGGAGGTCAACCTGCTGCCGAACCTGTCGGTGGCGCAGAACCTGTTCCTCGACCGGCAGCCGATGCGTTTTGGCATCGTCCGCGAAGGAGAGATGCGCCGCCGCGCCAAGGCGCTCCTCGCGGACTTCGGCCTCGACATCGACGTCGCAGCGCCGCTCGGCAACTATTCGGTGGCCATCCAGCACGTCACCGCAATCGCCCGCGCCGTCGATCTCTCTGCGCGCGTGCTGATTCTGGACGAGCCGACCGCGAGCCTTGACCGACATGAGGTCGAGATCCTCTTCGGCATCATGCGCCAGCTTGCGGGGCGCGGAATCGGCATCGTCTTCGTCAGCCATTTCCTTGACCAGGTCTATGAGATCTCCGACCGCATCACGGTCTTGCGCAACGGCCGCTTGGTCGGCGAGCGAGAGACCGCCTCGCTGCCGCGGCTCGACTTGATCCGCATGATGCTCGGCCGCGAGCTGGCAGAGACCACCAGCACGCGGGCGGCGACGCGAAAACATCATGCGCGCGATGTCTGCGCGAGCTTTGAGAATTACGGCAAGGTCGGCTATGTCACGCCGTTCAATCTCGAACTGCGCCATGGCGAGGTCGTCGGCCTCGCCGGCCTGCTCGGCTCGGGCCGCACCGAGACGGCGCGGCTGGTGTTCGGTGCCGAGCGCACCGATGGCGGGCAGGCGAGGGTGGAGGGCACCCCGGTGCGGCTTCAATCGCCGCGCGATGGTGTGCGCCACGGCTTTGGCTATTGCCCGGAGGAGCGCAAGACCGAAGGTATCGTCGCCGAGCTCAGTGTGCGCGAGAACATCGTTCTAGCGCTTCAGGCCAAGCGCGGCCTGCATCGCCCGCTGGCGCGCCGCGAGAAGGACGAGATCGCGCGGCGTTACGTCAGGATGCTCGACATCCGCCCGCCCGATCCCGAACGCCCCGTGGGCCTGCTATCCGGCGGCAACCAGCAAAAGGTGCTGCTGGCGCGATGGCTCGCGACATCGCCTCGGCTGCTGGTGCTGGACGAGCCAACCCGCGGCATCGACGTCGGCGCGCATGCCGAGATCATCCGCCTGATCCGCGAGCTCTGCGACGACGGGCTGGCACTGCTCGTGATTTCGTCCGAGCTTGACGAGATCGTGACGTATTCGGATCGGATCGTGGTGCTGCGCGACCGCGCGCATGTCGAGGAACTCGAGGGCGAGGCGATCGACGTTACCAACATTCTCGCGGCCATTGCGGCCGACGGCGGTGCGGCAGCGCGTGAGGGGCGGGCATGACAGCGCTGTTGCCGCGCCGCGGCCTTGCCCAGATCCTTGCACTAATCGTCATCCTGGCGGTCGACCGCATCGTGTCGCCGCAGTTCTTCGACCTGCGCCTCCAGGACGGCCGCCTGTTCGGCAGCTTGATCGACGTGCTCAACCGCGGCACGCCGGTGGCCCTACTTTCGCTCGGCATGGTGCTGGTGATCGCAACGCGCGGGATCGACCTCTCGGTCGGTGCAATCATGGCCATCTCTGGCGCGATCGCGGCGAGCCTCGCTGACAGTCACGGGCTTCCGATCGTGCTGGCGGCTGCGCTTGGTGCCGGCTTGATGTGCGGATTGTGGAACGGCTTTCTCGTCGCCGTGCTCGGCATGCAGCCGATTGTGGCGACGCTGATCCTGATGGTGGCGGGGCGAGGCATCGCTCAGCTCATCACCGAAGGACGGATTGTGACTTTCTCCTCGCCGGACTTGGTCTGGCTCGGTAACGGCGCTATCCTCGGTTTGCCAGTGCCGGTCGCGATCGCACTCGGCATGCTGATCCTCACCGGCGCGGTGGTGCGCGGCTCCGCGCTCGGGCTCCTGATCGAGGCGACCGGCGGCAATGCGCGGGCGAGCGAGCTTGCCGGCGTCGGCACGCGGGCTATGATCCTGGCCGTCTATGTCTGGAGCGGCGTCTGTGCCGCGCTTGCCGGGGTAATCGCGGCCGCGGATATCATGGGCGCCGATGCCAACAATGCCGGCCTATGGCTCGAACTCGACGCGATTCTCGCGGTGGTGATCGGCGGCACCTCGCTGTTCGGCGGGCGTTTCAGTCTTGTGCTCGCGGTATTTGGGGCGCTGATCATCCAGACTATGAATACCGGAATCCTGCTGTCGGGCTATCCACCGGAATTCAACCTGCTGGTGAAGGCAGGGGTGGTGCTCGCGGTGCTGCTATTGCAATCGCCGAAATTCTCAGGGCTTGCCGGTATGGCCATGCGGTTGCGGGGGACGAAAGCATGAAAGGCCTGTCGCCTGTCCTGATCACGGCGATCGTACTCGTTGCGGGCTTTGCACTCTGCGCCCTGCAATTCCCCAACATCGCCTCCACCCGCGTGGTCGGCAATCTCCTCACCGACAACGCGTTCCTCGGCATCGTGGCGACGGGGATGACCTTCGTAATTATCTCCGGCGGCATTGACCTCTCGGTCGGCTCGGTGATCGGCTTTGCCACCGTTTTCGTCGCGCTGGCGATCGAGCGTTGGGGCGTGCCGCCGCTGGTCGCCTTCGTCGCCATCCTCGCGCTATCGGCCGCTTTCGGGGCGGCGATGGGCGCCATCATCCATGTCTTCGATCTGCCGCCTTTCATCGTAACACTCGCCGGGATGTTCCTGGCGCGTGGCGCAAGCTTCCTGCTCTCGACGGAATCGGTGCCGATCACCGCACCGGTCTATTCCACCGTGTCGGACTTCGCACTGCGCGTGCCCGGGGGCGGGCGGCTGACGGCAATTGCCATGATCATGCTCATTGTCGTGATCGGAGGCGCTTTACTGCTGAAGCTCACGCGGTTCGGCGCCAACGTCTACGCGATCGGCGGCAGCCGGACCACCGCAAGCCTGATGGGCGTCGCCGTCGGCGCGATGACGGTAAAGATCTACATGCTGTCGAGTCTGCTCGCGGGGATCGCCGGCATCGTCTTTTCGTTCTACACCAGCGCGGGCTATTCGCTATCGGCCGTCGGCGTCGAGCTCGACACCATCGCCGCCGTCGTGATCGGCGGCACGCTGCTCGCGGGCGGGCAGGGATCGGTAATCGGCACATTTCTCGGCGTGCTGATCCAGGGCCTGATCCAGACCTACATCAATTTCGACGGGACGCTGTCGAGCTGGTGGACCAAGATCGCGACCGGCGTGCTACTTTTCGCCTTTATCGCCCTGCAGCAGGGGTTGGTCGCGCTTGCGCGCCGGCCTGTCGCCATGCGCGCGGGAGCAGCCTCATGACCTCGCGCATCGTCGTCATCCCGACGCGGCGGGCCCATTCCAACCACGCGGAAGTCGCCCGCTCGATCGGCATCGACATCATCGCCGGCCGCTACGCGGAGGGGATGCGGCTGCCGGGCGATGCCGAGATGATCGCGATGTTCGGCGTGTCGCGACCGGTGCTGCGTGAGAGCGTGAAGACGCTGGTCGCCAAAGGCCTGCTCACCACCAAGGCGCGGGTCGGCACCGTCGTGCGCGAGCGCACGGCCTGGAACATGTTCGATGCCGATGTGCTGGCCTGGCATCTGGATGCGGGCATCGACAAGCGCTTCCTCAACGACCTCGCCGAGATCCGTCTCGCGGTCGAGCCGCGCGCGGCCGCGCTCGCAGCGGCGCATCGGTCGGAGGCGGATCTCGCGGAGCTGCACCGCAGCATGGACCGGATGCGGCGCGAAGCCTCCGACTCCGTCGGCTTCGCCGATGCCGATCTTGCGCTGCATGTTGCCGTGGCGAGGGCCTCCGGCAATTTGTTCATGCGCTCGATCGGGCATGTCATCGAGGCCGCGCTGCGCGCCTCGTTCCTGCTCAGTGCACCGGTCGAGACAGAGGACCGCGACACCGTGCTGCTCTGGCATCAGAAGATCGTCGATGCCATTGCGGCCGGCGATGCCGAAACGGCGTCGGAGGCGATGGTCTACGTCATTCACAACGGCATGCGCCGTCACGAGGGCACGGTGATGGAGACTCCCCCGGCCGAGGCGTTTCCGTCAGCGGATACTGGAGAATGAGCGTGACAGAGCTTCGCATCGCCATCGTCGGCTTCGGCAAGATCGCGCGGGACCAGCATGTGGGTGCGATCGCCGCGACACCGGGCGCGAGGCTCGCGGCCGTGGCGAGCCGCAACGCCTCGCTGCCGGACCTGCCGCATTTCGCCACCATCGAGGATCTGCTGGAGAAGGGACCGCCGATCGACGCTGTCTCGCTCTGCACGCCGCCGCAGGTGCGCCGCGCCCAGGCCGCCGCGGCGCTCGCCGCCGGCAAGCATGTCATGCTGGAGAAGCCGCCAGGCACCGGGGTCGCCGAGCTCGATCCGCTGATCGCGATGGCGGCGGAGGCCAAGCACACGCTGTTTGCGACCTGGCATTCGCGCTGCGCCCCGGCGGTCGAACCGGCGCGCGAATGGCTGGCGACGCGCCGGATCAAATCCGTGCACATCAACTGGAAGGAAGATGTCCGTGTCTGGCATCCCGGGCAGGCCTGGATCTGGGAGCCGGGCGGGCTTGGCGTATTCGATCCCGGCATCAATGCGCTGTCGATCCTGACCCGCATCCTGCCAAGGCCAGTGTTTGTCACCGCGGCGGAGCTTGCCTTTCCCGCCAATTGCCAGGCGCCGATCGCCGCGAACCTGGCGCTGACCGACATCGGCGGCTTGCCTGTCTCCGCCGAGTTCGATTTCCGCCAGACCGGGCCGCAGAGCTGGGATATCGTCGCGGAAACCGATCAGGGCCAGATGACGTTGTCAGGCGGCGGCCGGCGGATGGCCGTTGACGGCAAGGCCATTGCCGAGGCGCCCGATCAGGAATATCGCGAATTGTACGCCCGCTTCGTCAAACTGGCGGCATCAGGCGAGAGCGATGTCGATCTCGCCCCGCTGCGTCTCGTCGCCGACGCCTTCCTGCTCGGCAAGCGCACGATCGTTGAACCGTTTGTGGACTGAATATGGCTGGCGCAAAAATAGAGAAAGACATCTTCGGGACGCTGTCTGACGGCCGCAAGGTCGAGCGCATCGTGCTGCGCGGGGAGGGCGGCTTCGAAGTCCGCATCATCACCCATGGCGCGGTGCTGCAGGCCCTGATCGCGCCGGACGCCAATGGAAACTGCGACGACGTCGTGCTCGGCCATGATGCATTTGCCGGATATCTCGCCGAACGAAAGTTTTTGGGTGCTACCGTCGGCCGCTACGCTAACCGCATCGCCAAGGGACAATTCTCGCTGGAAGGTGAGACGTTTCAGCTTCCCGTCAACAATGGCCCGAATGCGCTGCATGGGGGGCTGGACGGTTTTGACCGTAAGCTCTGGGAGATTGCCGGCGTCGACGACGGTACCGAGCCGGCGGTGACGCTCACCTATGTCAGCCCGCATGGCGAGGAGAATTATCCAGGCCGGCTCGATGTGCGCCTGACCTACCGCATCACCGGCGCGACCGAACTCTCGCTCATCATGGAGGCGCGAACGGATCGCTCGACCATCGTCAACCTGACCAATCACAGCTTCTTCAATCTGGAAGGCGCTACGTCCGGCGCGCCCATTCTCGACCACAAGCTGACAGTCGCCGCCGATCATTTCCTCGCCATTGACCCCACCGCGATCCCGCTGCCGGAGCCGCCGCGCGCGGTCGCCGGCACGCCGTTCGATTTCCGCGATGCGCACCCCGTCGGCGAGCGCATCCGCGAGAGCGATCAGCAATTGCGTCACGGCAAGGGTTACGACCACACCTATTGTCTCGGGCGCGACGGCAAGCTCGAATTCGCGGCGCGGCTGGAGGCGCCGTGCTCGGGGCGCATCATGGAGCTCTTCACCGATCAGCCCGGCCTGCAGGTCTATTCCGGCAACTATCTCGACGGCACGATCTCGGGGAAGGGCGGCAAGCTGATCCGGCAGTCGGACGCGATGTGCCTGGAGCCGCACATCTGGCCAAACGCGCCAAACCGGCCGGATTTTCCAAGCCCGCGGCTCGATCCCGGCGGGGTCTATCGCCATCACACCGTCTATCGCTTTGGGGTAAGGGCGTCATGATGGAGCAGGTGCCGACCTCCGTCCTCTCGGCCGAGCCGTGCCATCTCGGCGAAGGTCCGACCTATGACGTTGCGACCGATACCGCATGGTGGTTCGACATTCGCGAGGGACGTCTGTTCGAGGCACATCTTGGCACCGGCAGCATTCGCGTCCACCCACTCGGCCGGATGGCGAGCGCGCTCGGGCGTATCGATGCCGAACGGCAGCTGATCGTCGCGGAGGACGGTCTCTACATCCGCAACATAGGCGATGGCGCAATGGCGCTGTTCTGTCCGCTCGAAGCCGACAATCCCGTGACCCGATCCAACGATGCCCGCGTGCACCAGTCCGGCACGTTCTGGATCGGGACCATGGGGAAGCAGGCCGAGCGCGGCGCAGGCGCGATCTATGCGTTCCATCGCGGCAAGATCTCGACGCTGTTTCCCGGGATCAGCATTCCAAATTCGATCTGCTTCTCGCCTGATGGCGCCACCGGCTACTTCACCGACACCGCCCGCGCCGTGCTCTACGCGGTGCGGCTCAATCCCGCGACCGGCCTGCCGCGCGACGAGCCGGAGGTGCTGCTGCGCCACACCGGCATCGGCGGGCTCGACGGCTCGGTGTGCGACGCCGACGGCCAGATCTGGAACGCCTGCTGGGGCGCGAGCCGTATCGACGTCTATTCGCCGCAAGGCGAGTGCCTGCGCTCACTCAGCGTGCCGGCGAAGCAGGCGAGCTGCCCGGCCTTCGTCGGTCCCGATCTGTCGCGCCTGCTCGTCACCTCGGCCTGGCAGGACATGGACGCTGCAGCGCGCGCCGACGATCCGCAAGCCGGCTGCACTTTTCTACTGGAGGCATCCGCGCGAGGTCGCGCGGAGCCCGACGTCAAGCTCGCATAGGAGACCCGAGGCCGCCCACGACCAACGTTCGCGACGAAACCAAGAAACAGTCTGACACCCAAGGGAGTGAAACATGCTGAAACTGAAGACGACATTCCTGGCACTGGCACTGGCCGGCGCCGCGACGATGGCCGCAGGCGTCACTGCGTCCGCCCAGGACAAGGCGACCGTCGGCATCGCCATGCCGACAAAATCCTCGGCGCGCTGGATCGACGACGGCAACAACATGGTCAAGGTGCTGAAGGAGCGCGGCTACAACACCGATCTGCAATATGCCGAAGATGACATCCCGAACCAGCTCTCGCAGGTCGAGAACATGGTGACCAAGGGCGCCAAAGCGCTGGTGATCGCCGCGATCGATGGCACGACGCTGTCCGACGTGCTCAAGCAGGCCAAGGCCAAGGGCATTATCGTCATTGCTTATGACCGCTTGATCCGCGGCACGCCGAACGTCGATTACTACGCGACCTTCGACAATTTCCAGGTCGGCGTGCTCCAGGCGCAGTCGATCGAGCAAGGGCTCGGTCTGAAGGACGGCAAGGGCCCGTTCAACATCGAGCTGTTCGGCGGCTCGCCCGACGACAACAATGCCTACTTCTTCTACAACGGCGCGATGAGCGTGCTGAAGCCGTACATCGACAGCGGCAAGCTCGTCGTCGCTTCCGGCCAGATGGGCATGGACAAGGTTGCGACCTTGCGCTGGGACGGCGCCACAGCCCAGTCCCGCATGGACAATTTGCTCAGCGCCTACTACGGCAACAAGAAGATCAATGCGGTGCTGTCGCCCTATGATGGTATTTCGATCGGCATCATCTCCTCGCTGAAGGGCGTCGGATATGGCAGCGCAGGGCAGCCGATGCCCATCATCTCGGGCCAGGATGCGGAGGTACCCTCGATCAAGGCGATGCTGCGCGGTGACCAGTATTCGACCATCTTCAAGGACACCCGCGACCTCGCCAAGGTGACCGCCGACATGGTCGACGCCGCGCTTGCCGGCAAGCAGGTTACGGTGAACGACACCAAGACCTATGAGAACGGCGTCAAGACCGTGCCGTCCTACCTGCTCAAGCCGGTCGTGGTCTACAAGGACAATTGGGAGAAGGTGCTGGTCGACAGCGGTTACTACAAGAAGTCACAGTTTCAGTAAGCTCTCTTTCCTCTCCCTCTCCCCGCTCTTGCGGGGAGAGGGTTGGGGTGAGGGGCTCTCTCAACACTGGCAGTAGCGGTTATGCACTCCGTCATGCTCGCAATGACGATGCCGCGATATCCTGAGGACATGATCCAATGACCGCCATGCTGGAGATGCGCAACGTCAGCAAGAGCTTTGCTGGCGTTCAGGCGCTGCGTGACGTGAATTTCTCTGTCGAGGCCGGACAGATCCACGCCCTCGTCGGCGAGAACGGCGCTGGCAAGTCCACCCTGATGAAGGTGCTCAGCGGCGTCTACCCCCATGGCAGCTACGAGGGCACCATCGTCTTTTATGGCGAGGAACGCCGCTTCCGAGACATCAACGATTCCGAGGCGCTCGGTATCATTATCATCCACCAGGAGCTGGCGCTGATCCCGCTGATGTCGATCGCGGAAAACATTTTCCTGTCGCATCCGCCGTCGAAATTCGGCGTGATCGATCGCGACGAGGTCTACCGTCGCACGCGGGAGCTTCTGGTGCAGGTCGGCCTGAAGGAATCGCCGGATACGCTGATCACCGATCTCGGTGTCGGCAAGCAGCAACTGGTCGAGATCGCGAAAGCCCTCTCCAAGCGGGTGCGGATGCTGATCCTGGACGAGCCGACCGCGAGCCTCAACGAGGCCGACAGCGCCGCGCTGCTGGAGCGCCTCATGGCATTCCGCGAACAGGGCATCGGCTCGATCCTGATCTCGCACAAGCTCAATGAGGTCGCCCGCGTCGCTGACCACATCACGGTGCTGCGCGACGGCCGCACCGTCGACAGCATCGACTGCCATGCCGAGCCGATCCAGGAAGACCGCATCATCCGGAGCATGGTCAACCGCGATCTCGCCCATCGCTTTCCCGAGCGCAGCGCGACCATCGGCGAACCCGTGCTCGAGGTCGCGAACTGGTCGGTCTATCACCCCATTCATCCCGAACGGCAGGTGATCAAGACCGTCAATTTCAGTGTCAGGCGCGGCGAGGTCGTGGGCATCGCCGGGCTGATGGGCGCCGGCCGCACCGAATTCGCCATGAGCCTGTTCGGCCGTTCCTGGGGCACCAATATCAGCGGCCGTATCAGGCTCGAAGGCCATGAGATCGTGCTGCCGAACGTGGCTGCCGCGATCGACGCCGGCCTTGCCTATGTCACCGAGGACCGCAAGCAGCTTGGTCTGATCCTTGCCGACGACGTCCGCAAGAACATCACGCTCGCGAGCCTCGACCAGGTCGCGCCGAACAGGGTGATTGACGACATCGCCGAGCTGAAGGTTGCGAGCGACTATCGGAGCCGGATGCGTATCCGCTGCTCCGACGTCTACCAGGAGACCGGCCAGCTCTCCGGCGGTAACCAGCAGAAGGTCGTGCTGTCGAAATGGCTGATGACCGATCCCAGGGTCCTGATCCTGGACGAGCCGACGCGGGGCATCGACGTCGGTGCCAAATACGAGATTTACGGTATCATCAACGAGCTTGCTGAGGCCGGCCGAGGTGTGGTGGTGATCTCCTCGGAGATGCCCGAGCTGCTCGGCATCTGCGACCGCATCTGCGTCATGAACGACGGTGCTTTCGTCGGGGAATTCAAGGGTGCGGAGGCGACGCAGGAAAAGATCATGCGCGCCATCATGCGCAATGAACGAAGCAACGGAAACAGCGCGCCTGAGGCCGCAGAGATGGGAGGATCGCAGCCATGACCGACAAGACGGTTACGCTGCCCGAGGAGCGCCGGCACGGCAGCTTCATCAAGAACAACTTGCGCAATTACGGCATGCTGCTGTCGCTGCTCGCGATCATGCTGTTCTTCCAGGTCATGACCGGCGGCACGCTGCTGCAGCCGCTCAACCTCACCAACCTGGTGCTGCAGAACAGCTACATCGTCATCATGGCGCTGGGCATGCTGCTGGTGATCGTCACCGGACACATCGATCTTTCGGTCGGCTCTGTCGCGGGATTCGTCGGCGCCGTGGCCGCTCTGCTTATGGTGACCTACAAGGTCGACTATACGCTCGCCTTCATCGCGTGCCTCGTGGTCGGCGCCGCCATCGGCGCGGCGCAGGGCTATTGGGTCGCCTATTTCAAGATCCCGTCATTCATCGTCACACTGGCCGGCATGCTGGTGTTCAAGGGCTTGGCGCTGGCGGTGTTGCAGGGCCAGTCGCTCGGGCCGTTCCCGCCGACCTTCCAGAAACTGTCGTCTGGCTTCATTCCGGAGCTGCTGCCCGAGGCCGGCACGCTGCATCCCACCTCGATGCTCGTTGGGGCTCTGCTGGCGCTGGGGCTGGTCTATGCGAGCGCCAGGAGCCGCGCGCGCGAGGTCTCGCACGGCATCGAGGTCGAGCCTTACGCGTTTTTCCTCGGCAAGAGCATCTTGCTGGCCTGCGCGGTGCTCTATTTCACCTATTTGATCGCGACCTATCGGGGCCTGCCGAACGTACTGGTGATCATGGGCGCGCTGATCGCGCTCTACGGCTTCGTCACCCGCCGCACCGTGATCGGCCGTCAGATCTATGCTGTCGGCGGCAACGCCAAGGCGGCTAGCCTGTCGGGCATCAAGACCGAGCGGCTGACGTTTCTCACCTTCGTCAACATGGGCGTGCTGGCCGCGCTGGCCGGCCTCGTCTTTGCCGCGCGCCTCAACACCGCGACGCCCAAGGCAGGTCTGGGTTTCGAGCTCGACGTCATCGCTGCCTGCTTCATCGGTGGCGCCTCGGCCTATGGCGGCGTCGGGCGCGTCGGTGGCGCCGTGGTCGGCGCGATGATCATGGGTGTGATGAACAACGGCATGTCGATCCTCGGTATCGGTATCGACTACCAGCAGGTCATCAAGGGCCTGGTGCTGCTCGGTGCGGTGTGCATCGACGTGTACAATCAGCGGCGGTGAGGTGGGCTACGGCAGCTATCACTGCGTCGTGAACAGCACCGCCGCGATCGCGACGGAGAGACCCACGGCCGATACGGTCGCCACGGTCGACAGCACCCCCATTCTTCGCAGCGCGATGGCGAAGGCGATGATGATGGGGGTGGCGGTCATCAGCCCGATTTGTGCATCGCTCATGTCGTCGTGCTCCGTGGAACCCTGAGCCGGTTCGTACCGGGATCCGGCCGGCTGGACGTTGCGTCGGCGCAAACTCGGCGACGTCCATCCAATTTGTTCGACGACAAACTCGGACTCGAACGGCCGGGCTAAGTCTGCCCGGTGTCTTGGGTTCAGAGAGCAGATGTCGGCGGCCGATTGCGAACAAGAAGGTACCGGCTGGGGAATTCTGGGAGATCTCCCCGGCGATCCCATGATCTGGGTGCTGATCTTCAGCGAACTCGTCGCCTTCGGCCTGTTCCTCGGCGCATTCACGGTCGCCCGCGCAATCCATCCGGCAGTGTTTGCGGCAGGGCAGGCGACACTCGATTCGAATCTCGCAGGCCTCAACACCGTCGTGCTGGTGACCAGCGGCTGGGCTGCGGCCCGGGCTGCGAATTCCGCTCGGGCCAGTGAGAAGCGGACGTCGCGCCGCTGGCTCCTGATCGCCATGGCGCTCGGCGGCTTCTTCATCGCGATCAAGCTCACCGAGTATGGCGGGGAGATCGGTCGCGGCGCTGGTCTGGAAACCAGCCCGTTCTTCACGCTCTACTTCCTCCTGACCGGCTTCCATCTCCTGCATGTCGGTCTCGGCATTATCATCCTCGCCGTGGTCTGCCGGCGCGCCGAGATATCCGGCGTCGAGACCGGGACCGCGTTCTGGCACATGGTCGATCTGGTCTGGATCGTCATGTTCCCGATTCTGTACCTGGTGCGGTGACGATGCCGGATCGCCTGAACGTCACCTCGATCGTGCTGATCGGCCTCGCGCTCGCGACCATACTGCTGCCTCCGCTAATGCCGCGACCGCTGCTCGGCAACGCTCTGTTGCTGGCCCTGGCCGCCATCAAGGGCCGCAGGATTGCGCTCGATTTCATGGATCTTCGGACCGCTCCCGCGCTCTGGCGCGGTCTCGTCGTCGCATGGATTCTCATCGTGGTGCTGTTTGCCTGGCTGGCATCCGCCGTGGTCGCCCTGATCTGACGCGCTCATTGCGCCCTGACAAAGAACGGTCGGCGCGAAGCGGCAATAAATCGCAGCATCGCGTTTCCCGATAGGAATCAAACGGAAAGGATTGGCAATGGCTGAACGCCTGACCAAGTCGGCCGCTCGAAACGTCTTCTACGGCGGCTCGGCCTTTTTCTTCGCCATCTTCTTAGGGCTGACGGCGCACAGCCACTACTACATGGTCACGACATCGACGGACGCCTCGACGCTGACGTCGTCGGTGGCCCGCGGCAAGCATGTCTGGGAGAAGAACTCCTGCATCAACTGCCACACGCTGCTGGGTGAGGGCGCCTATTTCGCGCCCGAAATCGGCAACGTCTGGGATCGCTGGGGCGGCAACGAGGATCCGGCCGGCGCGCGCGAGACGCTGAAAGCCTGGATGCAGTCGCAGCCTTCGGGCGCGGAAGGGCGGCGGCAGATGCCACAGTTCAACCTCACCGATCAGGAACTCAACGATCTCGCCGACTTCCTGCAATGGGCCAGCAAGATCAAGCGCCAGGAATGGCCGCCGAACAAGGCCGGCTGAGCACCTGTCTCTTTCGAGACCTTGCCTCTTTCAAGACAGAGAGAACCCGAGATGAAATACCAAACCCAGAAAGTCGCGATGCTGTACTTCTACGGCGCGCTGACCCTGTTCCTGGCCCAGGTCCTGTTCGGCCTGCTCGCTGGGACCATCTACGTCCTCCCCAATACGCTGTCGGTGCTGCTTCCGTTCAACATCGTCCGGATGATCCACACCAACGCGCTGATCGTGTGGTCGCTGATCGGCTTCATGGGGGCCACCTACTTCCTGCTGCCCGAGGAAACCGAGACCGAGCTGTATAGCCCGCTGCTGGCGAAGATCCAGTTCTGGATGTTCTTCGGCGCCGCGGGTGTGGCCGTGGTCGGCTATCTCTTCCACTACCACGAGGGCCGCGAGTTCCTAGAACAGCCCTTCATCATCAAGGTCGGCATCGTCGTCGTCTGCCTGATGTTCCTGTTCAACGTCACCATGACGGCGCTCAAGGGTCGCAAGACCACGGTCACCAACATCCTGCTGTTCGGCCTGTGGGGTGTCGCGATCTTCTTCCTGTTCGCCTTCTACAATCCGGCGAACCTCGCTGTCGACAAGATGTACTGGTGGTATGTCGTCCATCTCTGGGTCGAGGGCGTCTGGGAGCTGATCATGGCCTCCGTGCTCGCCTATCTCATGATCAAGCTCAACGGCATTGACCGCGAGGTTGTCGAGAAGTGGCTCTATGTGATCATCGGCCTTGCGCTGTTCTCGGGCATCCTCGGCACCGGCCATCATTTCTACTGGATCGGCGCGCCCGGCTACTGGCAGTGGATTGGCTCGCTGTTCTCCACTCTCGAGGTCGCGCCGTTCTTCACCATGGTGATCTTCACGGTGCAGATGACCTGGAAGGCCGGCCGCAAGCATCCGAACCGCGCTGCGCTGTTGTGGTCGGTCGGCTGCTCGGTGATGGCGTTCCTGGGCGCGGGCGTCTGGGGCTTCCTGCACACGCTGTCCTCCGTGAACTACTACACCCATGGCACCCAGGTCACTGCGGCGCACGGCCATCTCGCCTTCTTCGGCGCCTATGTGATGCTGAACCTGGCGGTGATGGCCTATGCCATCCCGCAGCTCAAGGGACGCGCGCCCTATAATCAGTGGCTCTCGATGGCGAGCTTCTGGATCATGTGCACGGCCATGATGACCATGACGTTCGCGCTGACATTCGCCGGCGTAGTCCAGGTCCACCTCCAGCGCGTGCTTGGTCAGAGCTACATGGACGTGCAGGACCAGCTCGCGATGTTCTACTGGGTCCGGCTCGGCTCCGGCGTGTTCGTCGCGATTTCCGCGCTGATGTTCGTCTGGGCGGTACTGGTGCCGGGCCGCGAGAAGCGGGCGATCGTTCTCGGTGCGCTGCAGCCGGCCGAATAACGCGAAGGCGGCCGCGCAACGTCGCGGCCGCCTTTCCAGATTGATTTCCGGAGGACGACCATATGAAAGCAGCACTTCACGCCTTGGCGGCGCCCGCGCCCGCGCTGCCGGCCTATGTCGCAAGCGGCAACGAATGCGCGCTGTTCGAGCACGCTTGGCGGCATCAATTGCCGGTCCTGCTCAAGGGGCCGACCGGTTGCGGCAAGACGCGCTTCGTCGCACACATGGCGGCGCGGTTGGGATTGCCACTGCATACCGTCGCCTGCCACGACGATCTCACTGCCGCCGATCTCACCGGCCGCTATCTGCTGAAGGGCGGCGACACCGTGTGGGCCGACGGCCCGCTGACGCGTGCGGTGAGGGAAGGCGGCATCTGCTATCTCGATGAAGTCGTGGAGGCACGCAAGGACGTCACGGTGGTGCTGCATCCGCTCACCGACGACCGCCGCATCCTGCCGCTGGAGCGTACCGGTGAGGAGCTCGCGGCGCCGGAGCGATTCATGCTCGTGGTCTCCTACAATCCCGGCTACCAGACGCTGCTCAAGGCGCTGAAGCCGTCGACCCGGCAGCGCTTCGTCGCCATCGAATTCGGCTTCCTGCCGCCGGAGCAGGAGATCGCCGTGGTCGCGGCTGAAAGCGGACTTGCGCCCGACTATGTGCGGCCGCTGGTCCTGCTGGCCGGTCGCCTGCGGGCGCTGAAGGGGCACGATCTCGAGGAGGGCGTTTCGACCCGTCTCGTCGTCTATTGCGCAACCCTGATCGCCGCCGGCGCCTCGATTGGCGATGCCGTGCTCGCGGGCATGATCGAGCCGCTGACGGATGACGCCGACGTCAAGGCGGCGCTGCTTGACGTCGCGCGTGCCGTGATCTCCTGAGGTGGTGTGATGCTCGATTTCCTTGAGCTTGAAGAAACAGTCGGTCGCGCCTGGCATCGCCTCGTCGGGGGCACCGCCAGCTATCCGGTCCATGCCGAGCACGCGGTGTCGCTTGCGGACGTGCGCAACCGGATCGCGATCATGTTCCGCGCGTTCGGTGGTGAGAGCGGCGTCCAGATCGCGAGCGCCAGCGCCCGCCAAACCGGCCACCGGCTCGGATGGCGGCAGCGGATCGGGCTCGGCGACGAGCGCGTCGATCAGCCGGGGCGCGATGCCGCGACGATCTTCCTGCCTGATAGCATCGCGATCTTTCCCAATCGCGAGCTGAACGCCGCGCTGTACAGGTGGCTGGCCGCGTGGTTCGCATTTGCGCCCGCTGAGGCGATCGAGGAGTCCGATCCGCTGCGGCGCGATCTGTCGATGCTGCGGCGAGCCAGCGAGATCGCAGTGCTCGTGCTGACCCAATGCCCAGGTCTCGCCGATGACTACGCAAGGCTGTCGGCGGCGACCGCCATGGCGCGGCCGCACCGCCCGTTGCCGCGCATCGAGCAAGATGTGGAGCAGATCGTGCTCGCTCTGCTCGGTGCCGATACGCCGCCCGCGGGCCAGCTGTGGCCGGCCATGATGGGGGCGGGGCCGCTGCCGGACAAGGCGCCGCCGGGCTATCGTTCGATCCTGCCGTGCCCGCTCTGGGGCGACTGCTGGACCCGCGAACTCTCGCCGGTACATGCGGGGGACAATGAGTTTGCCCCGGCCGCAGCGCCGGCGGCCTCGGACGATCGCAAACGCTTCGCCGTTCGCGAGCGCGAGGACGGTGCCAATCGCCGCGATCCGTTCGTGCTCAACCGCTTCGAGAAAATCCTGGCGATGGCCGAGATGGTCAATGTCGACCGTCCCGCTGACGACAGCGATGACGAGGACGCGCGGAAGGCGGCCGACGATCTCGAGGAGATCACGCTCGGCCGCCGCAGCGGCAAGCCGGCGAGCCGGTTCAAATTCGATCTCGATCTGCCGCCTGAAGCGCTCGATGCCTCGCGATTGAACGCGGACCTGACCTATCCCGAATGGGATTATCGCACCGGCTCCTATCTGCGCGATTATTGCCGCGTCCTCGCAGCGCCCGCCTCCGAATTGGGCGAGAGCTGGACGCCGGACGAGACCATGCGCCGGCACATCCGCCAGGTGCGCCGCCGCTTCGAGATCCTGCGGCCGCGTCACGAATTGATGCGCGCCCAGGCCGACGGGCATGACCTCGACCTCGATGCCCTGGTGCGCGCGCGCTGCGATCTTCGCGCAGGGGGCAATGGCGCGGGTCTCGATCGCGTCCATGTGGCAATGCGGCCGCAGGGGCACGATCTCGCCGTGACGCTGCTCGTCGACGTCTCGCTCTCGACCGACGCCTGGGTCGATGGCTATCGCGTGCTCGATGTCGAGAAGGAGGCGCTGCTCGTGCTCGCGCACGGTCTCTCGGCCTGCGGCGATCATCATAGCGTCCTGACCTTCACCTCGCGCCGGCGCTCCTGGGTACGGCTCGAGACCGTCAAGGCGTTCGGCGAGCCGATGAGTGGAGCGGTCGAGCGGCGGATCGGCGCGCTCAGGCCAGGCTATTACACGCGGATCGGCGCGGCGGTGCGCCACGCGACGGCCGAGCTTGCGCGCCAGCCGCAGCGCAAGAAATTGCTGCTGGTTCTCACCGATGGCAAGCCGAACGATGTCGATCACTACGAGGGGCGCTTTGCCGTCGAGGACACCCGCAAGTCCATTCAGGACGCGCGGCGGCTCGGAATCGCGGTTTTCGGCGTCACCGTCGACGCAACCGCGCAGTCTTATTTCCCAACGCTGTTCGGCCGCAGCGGCTACGCCATCGTCGGCAACATCCGCCGCTTGCCGGCTGCACTGCCCGCGATCTACCGGCAGGTGACCCATTAAGAAACCCGCGCCGTCGTGTCCCGCGTGAGCTATTGCTCATAAGGTGGGTATATGATCGAATAGCCGGATGGACCAAAGCCGGGCCAGACCCGATCTGATCATCTTCGACTGCGACGGCGTGCTCGTCGACAGCGAGTTGTTGAGCTGCCGTTGCCTGTCCGACGTGCTGGCCGAATTCGGCATCATGCTTAGCGAGGAGCAGGCGCTCAAGCTC